>JAABUZ0100000027.1_pt1 | contig 305220 bp, 296 predicted proteins | sample 5562091 | NCBI WGS metagenome assembly JAABUZ01 (sample SAMN12813069, study PRJNA571459) | rock metagenome | isolation source: Antarctica rocks | place: Antarctica: Victoria Land, Linnaeus Terrace sud | collected 2015-12-21 | reverse complement strand
CGCACGGCTTCTCGCTTGAATTCGATCGTGTAGGTGCGTTGCGCTTTCTTCATCTTTGCTCACCCTCTTTCTTAGGAGTAGTATATCTCAAATCTTTCCCTACTCCACGAAATCAGGGGAAGTTCACCTTTTCTTCCTGACCGGCCTCTGAGGAACAACGGATTCTGTTGTTCCTCAGAGGCCAATTCGGGGAATGTGCTCATTCCAAGGCCAAGAATCTCTCCAGGATACGCCCACGCCAGACCCATCGCACAACAAACAGCCAGATTACTATACACACTGCTATAACCAGGTAGTCCAACCCATCCAGCAGTTTCAGGCCGAACAATGAGCGCAACGGCGGTAAAGTGATCAAGAGCACCGATACGATGCACATCGCCAGTACCAGGTAGGAGATGCGTTTATCGCCGCGCAGCTCATTCCCACCTACCCAGAATGGTGTCGGCGGCTCTACGAAGAGGATGAGTGCTATGCCACAAAATATGGCAAAGATGGTAAGGGCTGTCTGCGCATCCTGTGCCGACTTGGCCGCCACCGCAGCCGAGACAGGATGAGGCAGCAGGTAATCAGCGAGCACATATTGGCTAAAGTACAAGAGGAGCCCTACCAAGCCAAGCGTGCTCGCCGCTGGCAGGACGAAGTGCCAGAGCGAACCTCGCGCATCTTTCTCTACGGTACGCGGGTGCGCCCACGCTGCCAGCAAAAAGCTTGGTATACCGACGGTGAGAAGCACCAGGATCGATGACTGCCTTGGTTCAAATGGAAATCCTCCCACTACAGCGGCTCCTATCAGCAGCACGACAAAGTAGAAGACACGCGTCAGGAACAGTTTTAAAATGTCTTGCATGCCGTTACGAATGCGTCGCCCCTCGCGGAATGCAGAGGGCAAGCTGGCAAAGGAGTCGTTGAGCAGCACGATATCCGCCACGTTGAGCAGTACCACCGACACTGACACGACGGCATCGCTGACCTGGCCCAGCAACACCAGGGCCAGGGCCAGCACAAACAGGATATCATTGATCACTGTAAAGACGTTTTCGCCAACAATCTGCAGATATGTTCGGCTGGTCTTCACAGGTAGAACATTGGTGAGACCTTGTGAGCGTCGTGCCGCGACCTCGCTCTCCGTCAGTCCCCGTGGCTGGAGCTCGAGCGTTGGTTCGAGTTCTTGTGGCTGCATTTGCTCTCCTCTGTCGCCACTGCTGGCGTGAATGCAAGTTCCAAGCTGTTGTGTTGATTCCTTTCGATCCCATGTATATATCAGAGCTTACAAGATCGGTGTGGTTTATGCAACAGAAGCGTATTTCTACCACCAGAGCGTGTCGGAAGAGACCAGACTGCCATGATCGCGCCGCTCGCCGCTGCCGTTATCACCAAAGGAATGGACTGGGAATGGGTGGTACCTGCATAGATAGCGGCAATGAGCAGCATGGTTTCCTCAGGAAGAGGACTTCCCCTGAAAGACGGCAATACTAAAAGTCGTCTTCTTTGCCCGATGGAGTATAGTTCATCTCAGGGTCACACCCTAAGCGACCTGCGAAGGCAACCTTGTTGTAAATGTTTGTAGGGGCGGCTTTGGATGCTGTCTTGGTCAGGGTTTTCGTCGCTGTCTTTGCCATCGTGTTTTTCCTTCCTATCCTGCGTGTTCGTACAGGTGGTCATGAGTGAGTAACGTTGATTGACTTGGGGTATACGGTTCGAGTTGATGAGGAAAGTAGTAGCGCGTGGGGTTCCACACGTCCAGCATCACAGCATAGCGGTTGCGCATGACCTGGACATGCAGGGGAACACTGGCATCAATGACCCCTGCACTGTTGGGGGTCATGACCCGTTGACCGAGCGCATATTCTGGCAAGCGGTCCCCTAACACCGCTTTCACGTTGTTGTAGATCACTTTGCGATGGCAGGTGTCGTAGTTGGCACACCCGCACAAGAGAATAAGCGTCACGCCTTTTTCTACCCATCGAACAAGCCAGGGGATACCTTGCGCTTCGTTGGCAAGTTGGATAGGCACGTCAGGAGCATCATAGTTGATGTTGCCCAACACATCGCCTTTATAGAGGTAGCGTTTGCCGTAACGGTGTTTTAAGGCGGGGCGCGTTCTTGCCCCGCTTTGACTGCTTCTCGATCTCGCGCCCACCTAGCCATGTTCGCGCCAGTTCCCACCGAATACCCGCTTGCTCAACGGCTTGCATGAGTCGTGCGCCTTGCCGTGTGCCGTGTTGACGTAAGCGGGTAGGAAGATCACGGGTTGACCCCAGGTAGTGACGAGCGTGCTTGTAGGGCGTCGAGAAGTGTAAAAGGTACACCGTCATGCTTGCACCTGCCCACTTCGCCAACGTGCTACGTCATTGTTCACGCTAGCGGTATAAGCCGACTCATTGTTGTTGTCAGCACTGGGAGCATACACAGGAATGATCTTTTCTAGCGTGGTCAATCCGTGGGCGACGTAGACGGTTTGCATGAGCGCGTACCAGTCTTGCACACTTGCCGCCCAAGAAGGATACGAGCGGTAGCCGCCCGAACAGGTATAGCCAACACTACAGCGAATGTTGCCGATGCTCAAGGTGAGACTGCAACAGGAATAGCAATGGCTATACACGTTGGCATGGAAGCATACGGACCAAAAGTGGGTAAAAGATTAACATTTGTTTGGGATATAGAAAAATCTCAATCGTTCTTGTTTGATGTCTATAGAGAAGGTCTAAATCAGTGGAAGAAGGAACACAAAAAGCAAGTTGGAAGTAAAAATATGAAGATTCTCAAGTAGAATATGTTACCAACATAGCTATGCGAATGGTTTCTTTTTGCTCTTTCATCAGGTATAATTGTTGCTATGGTGTTGATGTTTAGTGAGAGGTGATTTCTTATGGCGACACAAGAAGAGAGACTCACAACCTTAGAACAAAACTTTACAACCTTCCAAAGAGAAACAGCTAGACGCACAAGGGAAATAGAAGAGAATACCACAATCATGCTTGGAGTCATGCGGTCACAAGGGCAAGACATTAGAAGAATCTTTGAATACATGGAAACAATAGATCAGCATCTCAATGAACATACCACGCTCCTTACTCAAATTCTTGAACGTCTTCCCAAGTCTTAGGAAAGTGAATACGCAAAACAGAGAATATAAGGCACTCTCGCCTTTTGTTAGGGAACAGAAACGAGAGCGCTTTTACTTTGTTCTCTGTCGCTCAGATTGCTACAGTGTAGCAACAAATGTAGCAACACAGACGGATGATAGCGGAAAAGAGCAATCAAAGACGATATGAGGTACTTAAAAACAAGCGTAGAAAGTCAAGCATGGATGATAAAATATCGTTAAGGTCTAATACTCTCATCGGCTCTTTTTTTGTCTATACCTCTTGCTGAGACGTCCTCTAAACGGCTATACTAGTCGTAACCAAAGGAGGTAACGACGTGGGAAATCCAGAACAGATTGAGCGTGTCAAGCAGGGTAGCGATACGTGGAATACATGGAGAAAACAACATTCTGAAGAAAATGCCGACCTCAGTGGCGCCAACCTCAGCAGCGCCAATCTCAGCAATGCCAACCTCAGCAGCGCCAACCTCAGCGGGACCAATCTCAGCAATGCCAATCTCAGTGGAGCCTACCTCAGCAATGCCAGCCTTTACGGAGCCAATCTCGACGGTGTCAATCTCAGCAGTGCCAATCTCAGTGGAGCCTACCTTAACTATGCTGGTCTCAGCAGTGCCAATCTCGGCGGTGTCAATCTCAGCGGAGCTCACCTCATCAGAGTCTACCTCGTCGAGGCCAACCTCAGTGGAGTCCAACTCAGTGGAGCCAACCTCAGCGGGGCCAACCTCAGCGGGGCCAACCTCAGCGGGGCCAACCTCAGCAGAGCCAACCTCAACTATGCTCACCTTAACTATGCCGACCTCAGCAGAGCCAACCTCAGAGAAGCCGACCTCAACGGAGCTATATTAGTTGAAACAGACCTCAGAGGGGCTACTCTGACACGTTGCTCTATTTATGGTATCTCTGCATGGAATGTGAAACTAGGAGAGACAATACAGGACAGCTTGATTATCACACGCAACAATGAACCAACCATTACCGTTGACAATCTCAAAATTGCCCAATTTCTCTATTTGCTCATTAACAACGCAGAAATCCGTGATGTCATTGACACCATTGCAAGGAAAGCGGTTCTCATTCTTGGTCGCTTTACCCCTGAACGAAAACCCATCTTAAACGCTCTCAGAGAGGAACTTCGCGAACAAAACTACTTACCTATCTTATTTGACTTTGAGAAACCCGCAAGCCGCGACCTTACAGAAACAGTAAACACACTTGCACATCTCTCACGGTTTATTATTGCAGACCTCACGGACCCAAGCAGTATTCCCCAGGAGCTAGCAACGATTATCCCTTTCTCTATCGTGCCTGTACAACCTCTTCTCATACAAGATGACTCACGACGCGAATACGCCATGTTTCAAGACCTTAGAAGGAGATATCACTGGGTGTTACCGACGTTTCGCTATGAGAATACCGAATGTTTACTCGCATCATTGAAAGAACACATTATCAAGCCAGCAGAACTCAAGGCGCAGGAACTAGAGAAGTAGTAGAGGAAGAAGGATGTAGATAGTTCCCTCCTTGTTGAATTTGAAAGTTTTGAGTGAAAGGGACAATGTATGCCTGTAGTATCGTTTTTGTTAGCTTTGTTCGAGAGCCTTGATAACAAGTTCAAATAGTCTTTGAGGGCCGCTTGTACTTCCGAAAGCTCCCCTTTTAAGGGCCTCTGCTATATTCTCCGGTTTATTTCCTCCAGAAGCATAAATAATAAAGGGAACGCCGTAATTCATTTTTTTCATTGCTTCTAACAAAGTGTAACCAGCCTGTTTGTCCAGTGGGCGTCCCATATCAGATATGACTACATTATATTTTCTATGTCGTAGTTGCTCTAAGGCATCTTCAGTGGAAGTGCATATTGTGAACTTAATTCCTAAAGCCTCTAATGCGTTTCTTTCATAGGTATTGTTCGAGGGCATGTCATCAACCCATAAGATAGATGCTTTGTCCAAGTTTCTCGAAGTTTGAGAAGTGATAGAACTATCAATTAGTTTAGCTATTTCTCGTGTACTTTCTGAAATAGGTTTGCTGTCTTGTCCTTTAGGCTCTTCTTTACTTGAAATAGCTGTTGCTGCGCCTAATGATGCAGCAGCCTCTATAGCTTGTTGTCTTTTGGCTGTTGTTTCTATTGGCCCTGCTTTCAAAGTAACTTCAAAAATGTCTCCAAGAAACTTTTTTAGTGGAACACGTAAGTAGAGCAAGATAATTAGAGCTATAAGAGGCCAACCGATAGCCTGAAGCAGTGAAACTAGTATTTCTAACAGTTTCGCCCATTTATCAAAGTCCATTAATAGACCTCTTTCAAGAATTTGATAATAATATGAGGATAGCTGTTTTTCGTCTCACGCTCTTACAGCCTTAGTTGGCAATATCCTATCATAGGAGAGCTTTACTGTATAGTCTTCGTTAAGGTTGCTCAGTTTTTTAGTAGCATTTTAAGATAGTTAGACACCTACGTCTAGGGAAGAACTAGCGGTCAAAGGTCCATTTTTCTTGTGCATTATTGATCTGCTGTAGTAGACTGCTATAATCCTCCTGTTGTTTGTTCGATAGGTGGAAGAGGTGGTTACTGTGATCGTCAAATATTCCGCTAGCGTCTTCAAAAAGTTTCAAATAAGTTTTTATGGTGTCTGCGCCCTGGCGATCATCTTCGTTGCATCAGGGTTCCGAGTCGTCCTTACCTCCCTTGGGTGGCCTTCCACCAATGGTGATGAAGCCATTATGAACCTCATGGCGTTGCACATCAAGGAGCGGGGTGAACATCCCGTGTTTTACTACGGTCAAAACTATCTTGGTTCCGTTGAGGCGCACTTTGGCGCTGTGATGTTTACGCTGTTTGGAACTTCGGTATGGTCGATGCGTCTTGGAAGCATCCTGTTTTATGCTGGTTTTCTGGGATGCATGTACCTGCTCACCTCTCGCATCTACTCAAAACGACTGGCATTGTTTGTGCTTGCGTTCCTCGGGTTAGGGACAGAATATGTCCTCATTTACCAGTTACAGATAACAGGTTATACGGAACTGCCGTTTCTCTGCGCGTTATTGCTCCTCATCTCCTACGTGATAGCCTCCGCGCATCACCAAATTTCCTGGTGCTCTCGCGCTGTACTCTATCTCTTATGGGGCATTGTCGCGGGATTAACGCTGTGGGCGCATCTCGTTACCGCTCCATATATCCTCGTCTCAGGATTGCTGCTGATATTGTGCTGTTGGAGGGAGTTATTGAAGTGGTCAATGTGGTGTACACTACTTGGCCTCGTCATCGGTGCCTGGCCTTTGATTTACTACAACATTCATGCCTCCCATGGACAGGACTCGATTCATATCTTCCTCACCATGGGCCAGTTGGGAGCAGGAGGCAACTATCTTCCATCTGATTATATCAACTCATCACTTTTCATCGCACTGCCAGCAATATCAGGCTTGTATCCACGCTGCTATGTGAAACACGTCCCGTTTATCCCTTCAACATTGCCTAATTCACAATTCTGTATCGGAATACAGCAAATATATGGTATTAGCTATCTCCTCTTATTCTTAGTTTCGCTTGTACTTGCAAGTGTTGCGATTATTGGCTGCTGGCGCTATCTCTCTAAGAACAAATCTTTCCTGGAAAGGCAGCAGCTCACGCGCCAATACGCCCGCCTTATGCTGCTGCTTGGGGCCGCCTTGACATTCATCGTCTTTGCCCGCAACACAGCATCGGTCTTCACCGGAGTAATTGGTCTGCGCTACATCATCTGCACATTAGTGTCCCTGCCTGCGATACTCTGGCCCTTGTGGAATGGTATTGCGAAGATCAAAGGCACTCCAAGAGTGCTGAGTACAGCTCTATTTGCTCTCCGCATAGGTATTCTTCTTCTTGTGCTCATGGTGAACTTCAGGGCAACTTCGCATATCTTTGAGGGGATACCACAGGCACAATCCGAAAAGCAGCGTTTGACGCAACTCGCTGAGCGCTTAGAACAGATGCAGGTAACACGCTTTTATTCTGAATACTGGACGTGCAACCGCCTCATGTTTGAGTCTCATGAGCAGCTGATTTGTGGCGACACGTGGATTTCTCAAGAGGCTCTTTCGCATGGCTATGACCGATATCTGCCCTATCAAATGACGGTGAGGGCCGCTGCTAATCCTGGCTTTGTGTTTCCTGCCGGGATGCCACAAATTACAGTGTTAGAAAAGGCTTTAAAATCTTCGAGAATACCATACCAGCACGTTGAGTTCGATGGCTATGAAATTTACCAACCAGCGCATCCAATACCAGGGCAACAGCTTTAAATGGTAGGACAGACAGGGGGTCAACCATATGGCAAATCAGCAGCATCTCGATCTTCTCAAGCGAAGAGGAAATGTCTTTAGCTCAACTCACACGAGTAAAGACTATTTCATTATCCCGCTCTCTGCTGACGCGAACCAGGGCCGCGAACAGGACGACGCATTCCAGGAATACAGCCTGCCTCCCGCTGCGCCTGATAGAAGCTATACCACTGCTCGTCAATCCATTCATTACAGATGCGCAGTTGTTCGCCAAGGTTTCGTCGCTCAAGCTCTTTATCGACCACGTTGTTTGCATGCGGATGCTCATAGAGACGTGGCAGCGGCGAGCCAAAGCCGTGTGCGTAGTGGACTAGTTCATGTGCAATAGTCGTCACCAGAACATCTTCGGGAACATCCTTGTGTTTTAGCAGCATATTGATGCCGATAAAGGAGATAGCATTGTCCAGCGACATACGAATCAGGCCAAGGCGACTCTTCCAGGGACGACAATAGGCGATTTGCACGTCGTTGGCACGGGGAACATCGGCAAAATACCGTTGCCAGATAAGATCAAGATATATATTCAAGTCGCGCACATAAGATGACGCGATCAGTAGTTCTGGAGTTGTATCAGTACTAGTAATGGTAATAACAAATAATGGCATCCAGGGACTCCTTACAAAAATACAATAGAGTGTACTCGTGAGTCTAGTATACCGATGAGATCATAATACTAACCGTGTGAGGGAGCATAAAATTAATACATCGCGCTCAGGTAAGCCCAACTAATGATACCTCGCGGATACAAATGACCACCCCAATCGCTGTTATCATCGTGGAAACCATCACCAAATCCGTTGGAGAAGGCAAAATTGTAGCTATATGCCGCCTCCGCCTCGTCCAGTCCCTTACAGGAGTTACAGCCATGTTTCGTGTAGACCAGGTCAGCAACGATTCCCGAGAGCATGACCTTGCTGAACCATTCGTAGCGATGGCAGTGACCCGCCGAACATTGTGCGCCAGTCGCTGCGGTGGAAGTCATGACAATCATCGCGGGAGACGAAAGCGTATCGGCGCTCAGATCGGCGGGATATTGCTGTGCTAAGTCTTGCAGCAACACCTGGTTCATCGAACTGTCTAGCCCGATCAGGTGCAGGTAGAACAGCCCTTCGCCAAGAGCGACCGAGCGGCCATTACAATTGGTGAAGGCGGTACTGTTAGCGATGGGCAAAAAGCCGTGACTGCTGTACTCTTGCAGCATCGCATTCTCAATTCTGGTGGCAGCATTATTCCAGGTCGTTGCATTCGGATTGCCAGAGACCATCCCATCAAGGTAGGCCGCGGCGCGGTAGCCTGTCGCTTCTTTGAGCCCCAGGTAGTATTGGTTTCCCGCACCCGCCGTATTGCTATGCAGACAATCGCTGGCGGCATCATAGGTGGTGTTGGTATCCTGGAATTTGTACGCGATACCCGTATTCGGATCACCCACCTTGATATTATGGTTCATCGCGGCATCGATTTGCCCAATCGACTGCTGAATGAAGGCTGTATCGCCCGTGACAAAACCGTAGTAAGCCATGAGCAGGGCCACATCATCGTTTTCCTCTGTCGGCATGGGAATGCCTATACTCACATAGGGCGGAATATAGCAGGTCGAGCGGAAGGTGGGAATACCTTGACCAGGAGACGTACAGTTGCCTTTACCGTCTATATCGCCCCCCTGGTCGTGCTGAAAATAGGTGCCAAACGCATTGCTCGTTGCGTTTTTGAAGACCATCGACATGGCGTTTTTGAAGAACCACGGTACGCGTGTGATCTCGAAGTAGCCGTACTCATGCATCACGTCAACCGTCGTCAAAAAGCCGTAGGTTCCCTCGTACACCGCCGCGTCGTAGCCGCCTCCCGCGCAATCCTGCCGAGCGACCAGCCAGCTACTCGCTTTGTAGCTGCGCAGCGTGTCGCCAATCAACCAGCGCTGCGCAGGCGTCATTGCGTTGTTGTGAATGAGGTAGTTCTCCATTCCCTGCGCCTGTGCCAGCAGATTGTCGTGCGTCGAGAGATTGTCGAGGGCGAAGTTGACCACATCCTGCTCAGACGACCATTCGTGTGAGGCATACAGGCCCTCGTTTTGGCAGCCAGCAGGGAGCGTGGTGTTGGTGAAGAGCTTCTGGTTCCCGTTCCAGCCGCCAAGAAGAAGGTAGCCTGTATTCGTGTGTCTCGATGGCACGCTGTAGGCCCAGGAGAGACCAGCACGATCACTTCCACTCATATTGCACGCCCAATGCTGCCGATCGCCTGCTAAAAAGAGCGTGCCACCCGTCGCATCGCTGCTGGAATCATATGAGAAGACGTTGGCAGCCGTTCCACCGGGAGTCGTCTGCCGCATACAGGCATTGTCCGGCGGCAATTTGCGGTTACTGCCAAAGAGAAAATTGCCTGTGAGCGTGTTGGGACTGAAGTTTTGCAGACTGATGCCGATAATAAGGACGGGGACGGTATCATCCTTGACAGCACCGACGCAGCTAGCGATAGCAGTACAACCAGGTTCGCCTCGGAAGGTATCGATAAAGTCCACAACGATGTGCATTCCCTCATTATCGCTGGCATCACCCTCCCAACGAGTGGTGTTGAGTCCTTGAGTCCACAATTCGTTCCGCACATAAGCGTCGCCCTGTGCGCTGTTCGGTGTTCCCATGTGGAAGAGAAAGGTTTTCTGCTGACCACTGGGGGCAAGCCCAACGATGTAACTGGCTTTGTTATCGTGAAATACACCGTCGGTACCACTTGAGACGGAGGAGGCTCCAGGCGAAACCGAGAAATTGAAGCGCGAGCCAAACTTGGCATTGATGTTGGTAAAGTTTCCTTGTGCCGCCACCGTCTGAATAGGCAGCCGCTCATCCAGCCGGATATCGCCTGGCGCGGGTGGGGAGGAATAAGGCGAAAGGCGCTGTGCCTGTCGTGATGTGTTGGAGACTGTTGATACATAGGCGTATGTATATGCGGATATTACCAAAGACAACACCAGCACACTAACCATAATACATAGAAACGTGCGCATTGTGCGAGTCAAGCGAACATTACACATGGCTAACTATGCCTTCTCATTATGAACTCTATCAATTGTAGCAGAAAAACTTTTCTCTTGTGAATATGTAAGGGACTTTTAGCATCTCACCTTCTATACACACGAAGAGCGCGTAAAGAAAAGATAGTCGTGGCCTATTGGTTATTATAGTCTGTTTAGCCCAAAGTTAGAGTAGTCTTAGGGTTCAGATTCGAGTACAAAACAGGTCATTTGACCCATCTCTTTCTGTCCTATTTCCGGTATTCTTTACCGTATAGAGAATATATAGATAGAGAAGGTAAGGAGGTTGTGGAAATGAACAGCGTTTTATGCCTATCAACCGATGCAGAACTAGACGATTGTAGGACTCAGACCGATATGACTACTATGGTTAACGCACCGACACTTGAGGAGTCATATGCCACAACCCCAATGAGGGCGCTGAATGCGGTGCGGCTCGTCTCAGATGACGAGGAAGAATTGCACACTTCCTTCGAAGAGGCCATCAGTGGGCGTCTCGTAGCAATGCAAGGACGATTGAGCCGTATCAGTGGTCCACTACTTCATAATCAGCACACGCACCGCGACACCGATCCGGTCATAGTTCCAGTGAACCAGGAATCAACACGCAGTTTTGGTAAAGCGTGGCAACGCCGCGTACTCTTTGGCAGTCTTGGCCTCATGTGTGTAACGATAGGTTTCGACCTGATGGGCCTCCTCGTGCTGCACCTGCACATGTAGGTGGAGTACGAGGGTCTGGAGTACGAGGGTCTAATGAATTAGACCCCTACTTTTTCTGCGTTACGCAGCGCTGCCAGCACTGATAAAGTGATATTTCTGTAGAACCGCCTGTCCGTCTGACGAGAGAATGTACTGCACGAACTGCTGGGCCACCGAAGAGTTGGCCGAGTTCTTGATGACAGCGATTGGGTATTGCGCGACGACGTTGAAATTGTCGGGAATGGTGATTTCTTTCACTTTGCTTGAGACGGACGCTGTAACATCGGTCAGGTAGACAAAACCCGCGTCGGCCTCGCCCAACTGCACTTTGTTGACCACTGCCTTGACGTTGTCCTCTTGTGAGATGAAATTGGACTTTACAGCGCTTTCGTAGGAGGGGCCGAATTGAGATGATTTCGCCATGTTGTCCAGCACTTGTAGACTGTACTTGCCAGCGGGAACGGCAGGAGCCTCGATGTCGATCTTGACGCCCTTGTTCGCCAGGTCTTTGAGCGAGTTGATCTTCCCAGGATTGTTGACAGGAACAATCACAACCAGCTTATTTCTGGCAAACACCTGCGGACTGTTCACTAGACTGGCATTAGTCGCCTTTGTCATATTTGCCTGATCTGCCGAGGCGAACACGTCGGCAGCGGCCCCACTAGCAATTTGCTGTTCGAGGGCCTGCGAACCCGCGAAGTTGAATTTAACGGTGACTCCATTATGAGCCGCCTGAAACTTCGGGCCAATCTCTTTAAAGGACTCGGTAAGCGAGGCTGCCGCGAAGATATTCAGGGTTGTAGCCTTTTGCGTTGGCGTAGATGTGGCACTACCACCGCTGCTACTCCCCGTTGTACCTCCACAGGCGGCGAAGAACAGGCTTAATAGGACAAGTGGAAATAGCGCGCGTAGAGTGTAAAGGCGGTGCAGGGGAACTGGGCGACCACAAGGGTCCGCCCCTACTATACGGGTTGGTCGCCCTGCTGCTAGCAAATCTCTTTTCAATACGGACCTCCTACTTACAAACATCAATAAAAATATTTATCTTTGAGTAGTTATAGATTGAGTATAACGGTGAAAAGTAAGACGTGTCAAGTCATCGGCAAGGATGCTCACAAACAGGGCGACCACAAGGAATCGCCCCTACTATACTGTGCCACCTTGCGGCAGCGGAAGTATGTATAGTAGGGGCGATTCCTTGTGGTCGCCCTGTTCCCTTAGATGATCTTGTCACTCCGTGATCTTTAGGTAATCACGGATCGCGTTGCGCTTTGCTGTCAGGTTTCTCGTGCGTCGTGATCTTATCCAGGTCGCTGGGAGCGCGGGAAGTCATGGGATCGACCATACCCATGTCGTTGCGAGCCTGTGTAGAGTCCTGATCCCCTATAGTATTACCTGGTTCACCAGGGCCACGACCACCAAGACCAGTACCAGGCTCACCCTGACTGGTACGAACGTTTTGCGTCGTGGGCTTTTCGCTGCTGGTGTTGGTATTGGTGGTTTGTCCCTTATCCGGTTCGGAACCCGCACCTGTGATACCGCTCGCCGACCCGCTGGCAGTGGTTGCCCCCGTTTCAGGATCGATAAAACGCTTCTCCTGTTTATCGTTTACGTTGTCATCTACCATAGGCCATGCTCTTCTTTCTATGCTATTTTGTTACGAATAATTTGTTTACTGGCGCATCGGCTCAATGAACGGGGGAACGGACATTGCTTCGCTCGTCCGTGGGCGTGATAAATCAAGCCCCTACGGTTGCCTGTTCAATTGTCGGATGCACCATTTACGAATAAAGACGTATTACAGATGATCTTCTACCTGGCGGCACGCTCAAGCGCGGCCTGGAACGTCTCCAGATCATAGGAGTCTTCATAAGGCGCACCATTGATAAAGAAGGTCGGTGTTCCCTCGACACCGCTCTGATCGCCGCTCTCGATGTCCTCCTCTACCCGCCTCACATAGGCTTCATCAGTCATCTCACGGTCGAACCGCTCCACGTCGAGGCCAACGACCTCTGCATCTGTCTGCAAGTGAGCATCATCAAGTTCCTTCTGATGCTGAAACAGGTAGTCATACATCTGCCAGAACTTTCCCTGAGCGCCAGCCGCCTCCGCCACCTCTGCGGCGTGTTCCGCGTGCGGATGCATCTCCATCAGCGGGTAGTGCCGATACACAAAGCGCAAGCGATCCCCCAACCTCTTTTGAAGCTCTGTGACAATCGGATATGCCCGACCGCAATCAGGACACTCAAAGTCGCCATACTCTACAAGAGTAACAGGTGCGTTGTCGCTGCCCTTACTATGGTCTCGCTCACTCACAGGGGGTGTAAGTCCCGGGCTATCTGAATTATTCATATATACTACAATCTCCTTCTGCTCAGTCCAAATCTCAATTGTCCTACTCTCTTCACACTCTTAATCTCGTGATGTAGTTTCAGAACACATAATGCGATACGATGCGCGGGATAGCTTGAATTATTGAAGAGGGGAAAGGGTAAAGCAAGGGAACATGATAGGGACGAGCAAGCATGATAGGGACAAGCCCTATCACTACTATATACGGTTTCGCTGCAAAGTATAGTAGTGATAGGGCTTGTCCCTATCATGTTCTCTCGCCACTCTTCAGAAAATTAAATAACCTTATCGTCTATGTTGACCCCCTGGTCGGAACACGAGGCGCTGAGCTTGATCGGGAACCTCGTCCTCCTCGGAAGGTGAACTCGACTGCTGCGACTTATTCTGAGGGGCGTAGAGGCGCGAGATCAGCGCGAAGACAATGCCACCCAGGAGGGCGGCCCATACGCCTGGCGAGAGTGGTAGTCCCATCGCTATCGCAACCGCCGGATTGAGAATGCCCTTGCTCGTTACAAGACCAGCGGCTAAGGCGGCACCAATAGCTATACCGCTTCCCGACTTGGGTATATACTTATCCGTGACAGCCATAACGACCAGAATTAAGAACGCGACACCAAAGAATTCCGCGAAGGCATTGCCAGAAACATACTGTGGAGCAAGCGGACTGACCAATCCTGCGACCAGGCGGGCCAAAAGCGCGCCAATAACTTGAGCAAGTATATAATACACACCCTTCAGTACAGGGAGGCGACGAGTAGTCATAAGCCCTATAGTGACAGCGGGATTAATATTACAACCGGACACATCTCCGATAGCATAGACAAAAGCCGCCAGTGTCAAAGCGACCGCGAAGGCCGATCCACTAATCAAAGCGGCCAGCGTCAAAAAAAACGTCCCCACCAGTTCAGCCAGCGCCGCCTTATGCAGTTCGGGCTTGAGAATATCCTCCATGACTCATTCTCCTCACAAGAAAACATCTCTTGCGAAATGCTCGTACTCAACATTTATTAAAAGAAAAGCTTTTCCACTTTTCAAAAACACATAGAAATCCTACGGCTCAGCTATCCCGACGGACAGCATGTAAGAACATACGGCATTAAACTGTATATGGATTACCTAATTTTTTATAGTTGTGATAGGTATTATTTATACTCTTCTTTTTAAGTATCTATTCGTATTATTAGATGAGATTACCAATATGATATGATGAAGAGGCAAATAACGATGAGGTGACATAAGCATGGCAGAAACCATCATGAACGCGACAGACCAGCCCCTAGCAGTATTGTTGCAAGCGGAAAGAGACTTCCCAGGCTCCTCACTCGACTTCTGTAGTGGCTACGTCTCAACCAACGGCGTGTTACTGATAAAATCAGGGAGAAGCAAGAGCAGTGAAAGAGCATCATGTGTGCAAAGATTGAATAGAAGATTTGAAGACTTCATCTATCAGATATTTTAATACTTGATCGTCCAGGGCATCAAAGCTTGTCATTGGAAGAAGACGCCTCAAACGCTTCATTGCATCGCGTAGCAATAATCTTGATTTAAGTACGCCGGAAGACTGACCCGTTACGTCAAGAAATGTTCTGCATACCTCTTTCGCAAGAGAGGGGCTACCTGCGAGACTTGGCCTCTCGGTAATCTGCACCAATTCATCTTCACCTAATAAATTCAGCAACTCATAAGGATTGTCACGGTTTGGCTGTCTCAAAATATAAGCTCTCCACCATGCCCTACCAAAAGTGTTCCGCCGTCCGCCAAGAAAACGATCTCTACTAGTACCCTCTGTATTACCAGGAAAACGCCATCGAACTATATCCGGCCACATTACACACGCCGTGAAAGCCCATACTCCCTGATTAGAGGCCTCTGCAGGAGTAATTTCCATCATTTCATGTAGGATTCGTCCTGAACTGGCATCAAATCCCCGTAGCCTCAGATCATCGACAGGTTCTGGATAACCAAAGCCATAAGCAGTTTGACGTACACGTTGGTAAATCTCTCGCAGGTAAGACTCCTTTACACGATTTCCACCAGTTGGAGAATAACCGGTTGCTGGATGACTTACTCCGCTGACATTGAGCAGATATTCAATTGACTTCGATGAGCACTCTCCAACCACTTCACGTGCAACTGTTAAAGGAAGTCTTGGATAGAGCAACATGTTAGTCTACACCCCTTGAAAGAGCCTGAATTTGGCTTGCAATTCACATTCAAAGCGTGAGCGATTCTGACGATACGAATGTACAACGCCCTCCCAACTTTCGTTTGAGAACAGAGTACGAATTAAACGGTGTACGTAGCTACCAACAGATCCATCTACATAAGAATATGGGTATTGAGCAAACGTATCATTTTCGAGAGCACCCATAATCATCGTTCGCCCAACATCGAATTCTATAATGTCTCTGATTACCTCATCTGAGGCATTAGCATCAGTTACAGCCCGCCTTACTCTAGCATTTCTTGCATTGATGTAGAGTCTAATTGTTCCCAATGCCATCTGGTCAAGATCAATGGGATCCCAATCTAAAAACCAGGAAGCATTTTCAGGGAGCCATGAGCTTTCAGCAAAGTCGATAAGCTCTGTAGGGAACCTAGAAGCAAGCCCTTCCAAGATGATTGTCTTTCCTTCGCTCCATAGAATACTACCAGGACGCTTAGGGGAAAGCCCAAAGTTACTTTTTCCAGGACCAGCAAGTATGAGTTGTATCTCAACTCGGACTCTATCAGCAAGCAGTTCACCAGGTAGGGAAAGAGTTAGGGTAATTGGGAGAGAAGAATTGAGACCGTCAAGATCTACATAGCTACCGCGTCCTCGCAGTCCCGTACCTAGAGAGTGCCACAGCATAACGACACGCAGAGGGTCACCAGGAGCAAGACGACAATCGCCTCGTATACCTTCTAAATCCACTTCTACTGTTGTGGATAAGTGCAACGGAGTGCCAGGGTCCCAGTGCGGTAAAATCTCCTGAAGAGAAACATTCTCATCGTTCACTCTCTGCTGCCAAGCCGTAGTTCCGATGCGATTCTGCACAGGTAGAAAGTAGGGAAGCACTCTCACACGGGCCATTTACCGCACCTCACTTGCCGTCAAATTTACACCAATGACAACATCGTCAGATATACTTACTGCTACTCCCCAAGCTCCATTGGAGGATAGAGGTATCGCAATTTGAGGGGTACCCTGGTACCTGATCCCGTCTGGACTAATCCACAGTAGAACATGGGGTGTCTGTACTCCGCTGGGTGGGTCTTTTTCCAATTCGTCGCCATCCAGAACAGCACCGACCTCGACTTCTACCTCTGTCGCCTGTGAACCGGACGCGTGCTCGACAACAAATTCCGCGAGAAGAGCAGGTATATTGTCTACGAAGCCTAGAGTAGTCTTCTTGAGAAGATTAATCCTTGCCCTCCGAGTATCACGCTGAGGTGTAGGAGCTTGCTCTGTTGACGTAGTCTTATCACTCCCAGCCCCTGTATTCTCTTTTGTTCTGCCTCGGTCATCGCCAGCACTTGTTCCAGACCCGCTATTTTTTTCATTAAACGGTTGTACAGTGGCTCCCGATCCCTCTGCTCCGAGTAACAATCCACCCAACCTATCTGCGAACGCTCCGAGCGGCAAAATATCCGCACCCTTATTGCTAGTGGGTGGAGGCATAGTAAACTCCTGCAGAGCCTCTTGAATTCGCTTAAATGCAGTGCGTACAAACGTCTTTTCTCGTGAACCATCCAAAGACTGATAAGCCCAATCGTCGTGTGTAGGCGGCTCTGCCTGCGAAAAGACGCGATCCACCTGCTCATCCACAATGAACACGCCAGCATATTCTATCTGACCAGAAGGTAGAGCAGGACCTTGAACATATTTAACGACCAGTTCAGGCTTTCTCATCAGTGCAACATGATGGCTCAATCCATTGATAGGAAAAACCTCTTCACCGCTGATGTGTTGTTCCTGTCTTTCTTTCACCAGAAAGCGCTGGAGAGACAACTGCCCTAGTCGCTGCTTTGGATGGTGGCATTCGATAGGAACGATTTTACTAAGAATACTAACTTCATTGCCAGAAGTTCGGCTCTTGAGGTTCTCCATTGCCTGAGCAAAACCTTGTAGTGGAGGGAACTCACATGGATCAGGTAAAGGAATAAATTGCCCTTCGCAGGTCAGCTTGACCGTCATGGGAGGCTTATCCTGTCCGATCTTAAGCATTTTCGGCCAGCAGTTCCAGAGAAGATGTGTACCGGCCAGCTTTAGTGTCTGTAAAAGAGAACGCTCACCAAGTACAGGGAGAAGTATTAGTATTGTCGTTCCTCGTTCATCAGCCGTGAATTCGGGCAATCCGAGACGCATCGCTAGATCATCAGCCTCATTGCCCCGTACAGGTTCAACCACGTCCTCCTCGTTTCTTCCCCACCAGTGCCTTCCTGTATATTGACGGTGTTCCCTAACTGGATCTCCCGTTTCATAGCGAGGTCCTAGTGCAGCGGCCATAAACCGGCTTTCCAATCTTCCCATTGAAAGACAATGAGTATGAACGCAGATAGTGTGTATGCTACTTGCAAGATACAGCGATGCTTTACCGTATCCGAAAGTGCCCCCTCCTAGGCGTTTATCTGGCGGCAGACCTATGTTCCGTAAAAGGTTCACAAAATTACGCGGCTCCGCCTCATCGCCAGGCCTGTCAGCTCGTGTTGGCCCTCCGAGGCCAGTCGTACCTCGGTCATACACTTCAAGTACTTGGAAGCTAGAGACGGAGGCCAACGCACTACCCAAGCTCAAGTGACCGAACTGATTGGCAAAAATAACCTGTCGCAGAAGCTGCATCTGCTCATCCGTTAGCGTTCTACCAGACATGCCAAATTGTACGTTTCCAGAGTCGGCAAGACGAGCATCCCAGCTATTTTGTACAGCCTCTCTAACCAGCACTGCAATCATATCAAGGCTTGGCCTGCCGAGCTGGTTAAGCACTCCCTCTGAAGCAACATTTCCGGTAGCACTAAACTGCTCGGATTGTAAATCAAGTGGTGTCATAACATCTTCATCTCCGCATCTAACTCTGTATACAGTTTCTCAACTGCACCACCATTAAGAGGTGCGGGAGGCTCAATAGACAAGTCAATCTGATAAGTGAGTTTTATCACACCTTTAGGGAGAGTACCTTCAGTGAAACTATCTGAAGTGATACGAGGAAAGCCATCTTTCACCTCATAGATTCGACTTTCATAAACACGAAAGCTTATGTCATTATAGGCATCAAGTGTAAGTAGGCTGACATCCACTTGTGCAAGCAAGTTGAGCAGAGTATATCGATCACCGCCGAGCGACACTATAGATTCTACAAGTTCTCGTAAAGACTCCCCAGAGGTGGGCAACTGTTCAAATTCCAGTACAGCCAGGAACAGGTGCCCATTTTCTGGGGCCTCCAGTTGCTGGAGGCCGTGTATTTCAACAAAACGACCACGGCGTGACAGCGTTGACTTGACTTCAACAGCAAGTGTGCCGAAAGCGAAATCATGTCTGCTTCCCCTTGGGCCTATCCAGTACTGAACAGCGCTAGGATTCCTCTGCGTCACTTCACGCAGAAACCACAGTTCTCCAAAGACACCTACGAGCTTTTCTATTCCTACAAGGTTAGAAGGGTCTCGTTCCAGAAGTTCTCTCCACCGCTGAAGTACCTGATGACAAGTTTGATCTGGCTGAGAAGAATTCTTTTTGAGCATCTCTAATACCTCGTTAACGAGGATAGAGAACATTTCTTGCAAATGCGGCTTCAGGCACACCAGGTCTACAAAAGTTCGCAGTGTACCTGCATCAACCAGCGGATGTGCAACGATCTGAACACCACTACTGCGGCGGTCGGTGACTAGCCTAGTATTTTGAGGTACTGGAATCAGCAGATGCCTGTGATGATGATTATCTAGCCCAAGAAGGATGCGACCGGCAACAAGTTCGATATTCATCACTTCACGCACTCTAAATTGATCCATTGAGGGACCTGACGCCTCGAGCAGGCCCCATATTTCCTGCACATCTTCTATCACAGGCCACTGTCCTCTTCTTCAGGCCATTCCGGCTCTTCTCGTACCAAACGAGAAAGATCAACTGTTTTATAGCGTTGAGGAGTGGGATTTTTCGCGTCTGGAAAAACAAAGCTGACTCCGATAATGTGTTCCACAGCATTAAGAGGGCCTCTTCGCTCATGACTTTTCGTATTTTTTATATTCGGGGTTGAGTCTTTGTCGATAGGATATATGAGCAATAGCCCAGGAGTACCAGCAGGTCTGATAGGTTGAGAGTCGTCTTCCTTTTCGACTAGGTTTCCTCCCCTAACAATGTTGAGGTCTACGTCCCTATCCATAGGACTTACAATAGCCCTTAGGTTGGCGTACTCTTTGACAGGTCCAATTATATACTTTGAACGGGTCAGCAGAGGTACTGATTCTCCCGTACCTAGATCAATACTTGGATTTTGATCGCCATGTCTTCGACCAACAATAACTACGTTCCATTTAAGCAGTTCCCCGCTCCTATTCTGTGCCTCAATGTAGTCGCAGAGGAGCTTCTCCTGAAGAACAGTGCTGTCTTCGTGAAATTTATATTCCTTCAAAAAGCTAAAAATAAACCCCACAGATACATCGCGAAAGATTGTATATCTCTTTCCTACTATCTCACCTTCGATACCAACCGCACGTATCTGACAAACCAGAGATTTTGTGGCATTGATATTGTTTATTAACCACTCCTGATCTCTATGTTTAAAGAAAACCGTCTGTGGATGTTGACCTCTAAAAGAAACGTCACAATCAACCGCAACCTGCATTTTTAAACGAGAAGTGATGCTGAGAGCTGGATGAGTTCTAACCCGTACACCAAACTCTAAAGGTGTCATTCCTTCCTTCTCGTATCGCCTAATGTCATCACGTATCTCCTGCTCGACTGTAGCAAGGTCATAGAAGAATCCTTCAAGCTCCCTGGTCATCCAAATACGAGGCAAGTCGGCGTACCCTGGTCGATACCCAAACCACCGTCCCATCTGCAGGAGCGTATCATAAGCATCAGTGGCACGAACAAAAAAGCTAACAACCAGTCCTCTAAGGGTTAGCCCCCGGGCGAGGGTGTTACCTCCTATCACAATCTGTGTCTTTGCCTTGTCTCCGTATGTCAACCTCTGGACACTCTTACTGTTCTCAACAATTACGTCCGTTCTGACTATGGCATCTTTAAGATGGGGAAGTAGTTCGTCGAAAGTTGTTCCCTTCTCGCCTACCTCTTCTGATGGAACGCGGGACTGTTCATCATTCCACTGATCATGTAGCTCTTCAATAATGAGGGGGGTTTTCGATCCGAGTGAGGTTTGAAGTCTATCACGGTAGTTCTTTACAGGCTCTCGAAAAAGCTCATGAACATCTATGTGAAGAGATGTATGAATCAGCATAGTCGAGTCTGTTTCGGCATCACCACGAGCAATTCTAGCCGCTGTTGCCATCCAAAAGTAGCGCAATGCTTTTTCAAGACTTGGGGTAATTTCAGGCTCAAATGTAAATCTTGCGTTTCGCCCTTGCGGTGTAAGGGAAGGAATCTCCTCATCTTCTACGTACCGAATCATGTCAAGGCCATCGTACTTTTGTTCTGGCTCATCCAGCATCAGATGTTCCCTGCCGAATATCCGCTCAGCACCAAAATAGCCTTTTGGCTTCGGCAGGCTCACAATAAAATCGCGAGGGTATAGGTCCTCTGGTAGTTTGGGATCAATAAAAACATTTGCAAAAGGCGTGGCTGTGTAACCTACGTATGCAGCTTTGGGAAGTTCAGCGAGAATTTCAAGGATTCTCTGATTGATAGCTGTACGCTTTTCTTCAAATTCACTCGCATTAACGCTGGCTTGATCGGCCTCATCATCAATTACAAGCACAGGGCAATTGCTTAAAACTTCCTTGCGTGCCCCCCTTAACCAGCGAAGAAGACGCCGAAGTACTGTTGCATTCTTTTTGACGACACAAAGTACTTTATACGCGTAATGTTCGGTGAGGAAAGCATTAACATTTCCAACAGCACCTGTAGGGGAAAAATCTCTATCAACCCCAGTCAGAGCTATCCAATAACTACTATTGAGATCAACTAGTTCACGTTCGAGACGCTCCTGAGTTTGAAATCTCAGGGCATTCGTTAAACCTGAGAGAACAATAAAGAACTTGTAGCCAACATCCGCTGCTTTAGTGATAACAGCGCTGTAGTTTGCAGTTTTTCCACTCTGCACATATCCGATCACTAGACCTCTTGTGTTTACCTTGCCAAGTGACGAAGGTTGAAGAAGAGAGACCACTCTTGTCGAAGCTTCATCAAGGGAAGCAATTGTTTCACGGTCCCAGTCTCTTTGGTGCAGCGAGCGATAGAGAGAAGGCCAGTAGAGATCTTTGTCCGTTGGGCCTGAGTACCAGTCCAGCAAGCCACGTTCCTGTAGTGTTGTAGGTTCTTTTAATGTGCGAATTCTACCTGTCATCTCTTCAAATTTCGCCAAAGCTGGTTTAACCTGATCGGAAAAAAACATTTTACAGAGCTCTTTGTAAGCCTGCTCGGGCGAACGTCCAGCACGGACACTATCATTTATGCGATCAACTAGCCAGTCAATATCTACGTTGCTCATGAGCTCTCCTCTACCTTCTTTCCCAGAGATACAACGTTAACACCCACAATCAAGTCTTTATCCGTACTAAAAGATCTGGCACCTACGAATATCAGCACAATGCAATAGAGAGTGAAATATGAATGGAAACACAGCTAGTAATATGAATTATACATATTTACTTATCGAATTACCAGAGAATTCTTTCCCTCTTAATTAGCTTGCCAAATATTGTAATATATTCTCGTAGATGATTTGGATGTATAATGTTAAAAAGTGGAATACACCTACTAATAACGGACGCATCTTTCTAAGTGGGTAAGCTCTTACATACTTATAAGCCTGTCCAGGCACGATGCCAATTAAGAGCTTCTTTATTAGGTATAGTATTTTCATCCCTAGGCAGATACAATCGAGTTCCAGAGAATGTAGAGTAGACTGTATCAGCTAAGTTAGAAGAAACAATTACCGTCATCGTTTTCGTATCTACTGCAAATAACCCAAGGTCAAACAAGATATGCAAATCTGCTCGAAGAAGTAAACCATTGGAGGGATGGTTCGTCTTGGGACCAAGATAAGGAACTATATGAGCAGCTTCTAGAGCTTCCACGGCATCGCAGCTAGAGATGCAGCATCGATTGTCGTATATTTGGAGCAAATTTAGACGAAACTCAGATTGCCTTTGACGTTGGACAATAGATGAAGCAATCCTAGTCCTTTCATCAAAGATATCTTTGGGATCGAATTTATCAATCAAGGCGAAGTCAATCTTATACTCTCCAAAATACGTCTCTGCTTTTTCTCTTAGACCACGACTATGCGAATGAACATTACTAGAAAATCCTTCTAAGAAGAAGTATCCAGCTTCCCATTTTGTTACAAGTGCAAGTCCGACAACATGATAGCGAACTTGAGGTCCTACATTTACCTGCCTCATCACTCCAATGGGCACCTTATCTTCACAACATGCGAGTAAGCCACGGTTTGTGTAGGCTAGATCACGATCCGCAGGATTACTATTTTCTTGGAAATAAGAGTACGACCATGTGCCATCGGGACGCATAATAGGAGCGATATCATGGTAAGGACTATTAAGATTTTGCCTAATACTCAGTGCATACTTAGTCCAATTCGGTTTGTAGATACCTTTTGCTCTTGTTGCTAGAAAGGTGCCATCAGAAAGAGGAGCAGGCCACAACAGGTTAGTACCAGCATGTTCTACAAACCACCTAAGAGCAGCCCGATGCCGAGCAGAAACACGTTCAAGGAGCCCCTCCAAATTTTCCATGTTTACCTTCCTCGTCAAACTCAGGTGGAAGTAGATATCGTTGTAGAGGTTTTGTAATTTACATCACTCAACCAAAAATCGCCTATGGCCTTGGCAACAATTGCTGCCATTAGAGGGGGTACAGCATTCGCAAGCTGCTGCTGTTTGTCGTTAATTGTTCCGTGAAATCTACACCAATCAGGAAAGGACTGTAGTCTACAAGCCTCTCGAAGTGAAAGGCCACGATGCTGTGAGGGATGGATAATCATTGATTTTCTGTAGTGGCTTATGGTGTTTGCCGGTTCACTACTGACAAGTCTCCTATAGATATTACTGTGCGTATTCTCTATCTTTTTGTAATTAGACATATCGTCTCTAACATCTCTCCAGTTTCCCCCCTCTGGAATTTTCCTATATCTTTCTATCACATAATGTGCATGACGCGTCGTTGCGTGATCATGCAACTCGCCATTTTTCATGAAACAACGCATCTTCTTGACGTAAGCATCATCACCAGGACCGTATTCATTACACTCCCAACTTTGTCCGTTCTCAAGCATTGGAAGATCACCTATTGCTCTAATCACAGATATTTTCTCTGCCATAGCCTTCAAATATCGATTCAAGCTTATCTCTTCTTTATCAGAAACAAGGTCTGCACGGACACCAACCAAAAAAAATCTCTTCCGGCTCTGAGGAACACCGAAATCTACAGCGTCTAACACACCATGCCACACACGATATCCAAGAGAAATAGCCTTCTGCTTTAGAAATTCTTGCACGCTGACAGGACCACTATTTACATCAGGAAATAAGCTTTCTTGAGCAGGTTGTACATGCATATCAGGAGTTGGCTGAGTCCATCGCACACCCTGAACATTCTCTATCAGGAACATCTTGGGAAGAAATCCGTTTAGCTTATCGAGAAATACGTTTACTAGCTTGTTTCTATTATTCTTGCTTTTCTCCTTGCTCCTCCTATTTGAGGTCGAAAAGCCTTGGCAAGGTGGACCACCTATCAACAAATCAAGCTCTCCCCTTCTCAGTTTCGATAGTCTTAAGAGCGCAGTGACATTGAGATTTTCCACATCTCGCTTGAAAATACCAGGAATACGAGGCAGAACATCAGGAGCATTTTGTGATAGCCACTTCATGTTATATCTATAGCTCTCAAGAGCCCGAGCATCATTGTCTATTGCAAAAACAGGACGAAATCGCACTTGAGGATGCTCAGCCAGAATAAAACCTAGGCTTAAACCTCCTGCACCAGCAAACAGCTCTCCTATGCTTAATTCAACTACTCTATCCATACTCAATCACTCAAATTTAAAATTTTGTATGTAGCCGTTACTATAACAGCGAACGGAAGCATCAAAATAGAGCATATCTCCACCTTCATTAACACTACCAGTTTTAAACAGCTACCAACATTGCCATAAAACGGTAGCTCCAGTACACGTTTCTCTTAGCAAAGAGAGACCTACGCTCTAAGTGTACTAAGAACATATTTTCTAGTCAATGATTTAGCGTCTCATTACAGCTATCGACCAAAGAGACAGGCAAAAGCTAGGCAAATAACAACTCCTTACACTTCACATTCCACAGCAATATTAAGTCAGATTCTACCTACTTTACATAAATAGAAAGGGGATGCAGTATTTTAAGTGTACTTGAAGCAGAAGGTTTTGTCAATAGTGGTGAGTACAAAATTTGGTCATCTATGGTTGTTTGACCGTTTTGATAAAATAGGTAGCAGAATGCTGAATTTACTGTTTGACTTAGAATAATTCTCCTTAGGTTGCTGAGTTTTAAAGTATGAAGCAAGAAAACACCGCAGAGAGTCTTAATCAGATAAAGCTAAAGTGGTTCCAACGCCAATTGATAGTCTGGGGAGAAGAATATCTCAGAGTTTTTCCTTGGCGTCAAACTCAGGATGCATATGCAATACTTATAGCAGAGTTCCTCCTTCAACAAACAGATGCTCCTCGCGTCGTTCCTATCTATCAGGAGCTTCTTGAGAAATACCCTACATTGAATGCTCTTGCAGATGCATCTGTTACGGAGATTGCTGACATTTTAAAACCACTTGGCTTACATTATAGGGCATTGAGGCTATCCCGAGTAGCTCGCGCAATAAGTGAAGACCCAGACTGTAGAGGAGAAATTCCTCAAGATGAGTTTAAGCTTGTCAAACTTCCTGGGATAGGTAGGTATATTGCTAGGTCTATCTGTGCTAATGCCTTTAATCAACCTGTAGCAGTACTTGATACTAATGTCTCACGCATTTTACAGCGTTTCTTTGGATTGACTCCCCGTCTTAAAAGGGCACGAGATGATTCTTTCTTTTGGAACACAGCTCAACGGGTTGCTCCTGACACCAATATTGGATTATGGAATCTAACTCTCATAGACTTTGGAGCGATCATATGTACATTTAGGAATCCTCGTTGCCTTGAATGTCCGCTCCTACAACAGTGTAACTACGGTAGAATGATCTCTTCTTCACAGAAACCCCTAGCTGAGTGACAAAAGAAATTTATACTCGTTTTTGCCTTTTTCTATTTAATATTTATCTTATCTACATAGCCAAGCCTATATATCCCCTCCCCTCATCATTCCTGAATGGCCTTGTAGCACCTTCACCCCTCATCATCCCCAGGATAGTGCAGCGTGTGCCCATCATCATGCTATACTCACCCACCCATATCATCCCTTCCAAACAGCGATCAGAACAAATCTCCACTAATCCCCTTATTCCTCTCAATCGCACCCCAAAAATATGAAAACTGCTTGCGGATTGAAGTAACCCTTCATATGTTTCTCCATAAAATACCCTCTGCCATCCCTTAACACATCCTCCAACTTTCCCTATGGCAAAGCGTAGAATTTCATGAGAGCACAATATGTCTTCATAAGAAAGCGTTACGTCATGGATCATACCCGCACAATGATTACCTTCAAGGCTGGAAACATTCGCTTCACCTATCGCGTCGGCGCTATCATTCTTCATAATGGGCGTGTCCTCTGTCAGCAGAGCATAGATGGGTCTGAACAGTTCTGGTTTGTCCCTGGTGGGCGCGCGGAACTGCGCGAGTCCGCGACTGAAACGCTCAGACGCGAGGTGCGGGAGGAATTAGGTGCGGAGCCGACGATAGGGCCTTTGCTCTATATGCTTGAAAACTTTTTTACCGCTTCAGGTGAACAACATCACGAGATCGGTCTCTATTTTCTGGTGACATTCCCGCCCGATTCATATTTCTACCAAGCAGGGGACATGTTTGTACGGGAGGAGGAGAATAAACAGCTCACCTTCTCGTGGCTGCTGCTTGATGAGCTTGAGCAGTTTCCGCTGTATCCAACATTTTTTCAAAAGGCGTTACAGTCACTGCCAGAATACACTATGCATATTGTTCATAAACGGTAAATGACCTATTCCATCCCTGTTTGGGAAGGAGCCATCTAGAATGCGCTTTCTAAGCTTGCTACGATTATTCAGACTCTCACCGGGGGTCTTTCTATTCTTTATCGCGCCAGGAGTCGGTGCACTGCTTTCAGGCTTTACACCGCCAAACCAGTTTTTCAACCCCTTGACGCTCCTTTTCCTCTGCTTCCTCTATGGTGGCGGCGCGATCATTAGCCGCGAGCTGATGCTGTACTGGGGTAAGGGCTGGCCCACGCTCCTTCTGCTCGGTGCCGCCTTCGGTGTCATCTATGAGGGGCTACTGACCAAAAGCTTGTTCGATCTCCGCTGGCCCGCTCTCGGTCCTCTTGGCACCTATGGGCGCTTGGAGGGCGTCAACTGGGTGTGGAGCTTCCAGCAGACGACCTTCCACGCCGTGTTCAGCTTCGCCATTCCTATTCTCATCGTGGGCCTACTCTTCCCCAAGCGTCGTGCTGAACGGTGGGCAGGTCCTCGCGCCTTACTACTGCTCATAATTCTGTTCGTCGTATCTGTTGTCCTGGGTGCCCTGTTCCTCTCGTCCTATCATCCGCCGCTCATCCTCTATGTGGCAACATTGGCTGTCGCTGCCGTGCTGATACTCCTGGCACGCTTCCTACCGCGCAGTGTATCGGTCACAAAAAGCGCTGAAGTTGCCGAACCTCTCCGCTTCGGACTCGTCGGCTTCCTAGGAACGCTGACCCTCTTCCTCATCAACTGGCTGCTCCCCACCACGCTCACACCCTGGTGGGTCGCAATCCTGTTGATGCTAGCACTCGCTATCATCGTTGCAGGAGTCATTCTGCTCATGTCTGGCAATGCGACTGCATGGACTCAGCGCCACCAGATCGCGCTCGTATCGGGTGCGCTTGCCTTCTTTATCCTGCTCGCGCCCTACACCGAAATCTTCCAACGCCAGCGCGACTCATCAGGACTGACATTTGTCGCGCTGGTAACGATAGGTCTGCTATACCTGCTCACACGTCGCATCCGCGCTCGCGAGAAACGCGCCGCCCTCCAAGGCGGCATAGTGGTGTAACATGGGCACAATTATGCGCTTTAACAAAATCATGGGAGTGCTCCCGTAGGGGCGCAATCAATTGCGCCCCTACGGGAGCACTCCCATGACCGGATTAGTTTGTTAAAAGGCATGATTGCGCCTTACGAGACCTGTTCCAGAGCATCTCTCAACTGGCGATAGACATTATCGAGGTGGTCCGGCATCACCTTAATGTCCGCAATAACGGGCATGAAGTTGGTGTCGCCGTTCCAGCGGGGAACGATGTGGTAATGCATATGTTCGTCGAAACCAGCGCCCGCGACCTTGCCCTCGTTAATGCCCATATTGAAGCCATCAGGATGCATGGCAAGGCGTATCGCTTTGAGTGCAAGTTGTGCCTGTGCCATCAGTTCCGCGAGCGTTTCGGCATCCAGCAGCGAGATGCTGTCTACATGCTGATAGGGCGCGATCATCAGATGCCCGTTGTTGTAGGGATATTTGTTGAGCATCATGAAGCAATGCTCACCACGATAGAGAATATGATACTCGTCATCGCGGTTGGCGGCTGGTTGAGTACAAAAAATACATCCTGGGGCTGGCTGGTCCTTTGGTGTGATGAAGGCCATACGCCAGGGTGCCCATAAATTTTCCATATAGAACCTCAAGACAAAAAAATAGACGGTTGCAACAGATGCTCTTACACACCTGTTGCAACACGCCGGTACTTAATTATCACTATTTTGCTGCTCTGTCTCTGGTATTGTCACCCAGTGCTCTGCCCATGCATGAATGGCCTCGACCACGGGTTTGAGTGCATAGCCCTTCTCTGTGAGCTGGTACTCGACACGCACAGGAATCTGTGGATAAACCACACGCGTCACCACTTCTTCGACCTCAAGCTCACGAAGACGATCACTCAAGACACGGTCCGACAGCCCCTCTACTAAAGAGGTTAGCTCGCAGAAGCGTCGAGGACTATCCATCAAAGCAAGAAGGAGGAGTCCTGTCCAGCGTTTACCAAGTATTGATACCGCGTGTTCGTAACGTGGGCAAATATGCGTTACCGCTGCGTTTGGTAGTGTTGTTTCTGTTGGCTGCATCGCCATAATAACCTGCCATTTCTGGTCCGGTCACAAGTGAACCAGGATAGAGTACGATTGAGAACATCTATCTGTAGTATACCATGTTTCCTCTTCCTAACGCAAGAAATGCTACTTACAAAAAATTAGTATTGTGGCTTGTCCTCGCCCTGCTCACTTTGCAAACAGCCCTGTTGCCTTCTCATGCTACACTTGATAAAAATAAACAGGGAAAATTGAACTTGCTTAATGTCATCCTCGACACTCATCTTAATACCTTCAATCTCTCAATGAGCTTCTCGGCGTCGCTGGGCAAAACTACTGTGCTGCTCGGTGAGAGCGGCGCGGGTAAGAGCACGGTGCTGCGCCTCCTGGCGGGTCTGCTCAATCCTCAGAAGGGGCATATCTCGCTTGGAGGTGTCGTCTATTTTGATAGTGAGCGGCGCATCGCAGTTCCGCCACAGGAGCGGCCCTTTGGCTATGTCTTCCAGGACTATGCCCTTTTTCCACATCTCACTGTCTTTGAAAATATCGCCTTTGGACTGCGAGCGCAGCGTCTTGCTCGCTCAATCATCCGACAGCGGGTCGGGGAGTCATTGGAACAGGTACGCCTGGCGGGATTCGATCAGCGCCGACCCACCCAGTTGTCGGGTGGACAGCAGCAGCGGGTCGCTATCGCACGTGCCTTAGCGCTGCAACCACAACTTCTGCTCCTCGATGAACCCTTATCGGCGCTGGATGTGCAGACAAGACGCGAGGTGCGCCAGGAACTACGGCGTATCCTCACAGAGGTCGATGTTACAACGGTCATGGTCACGCACCAATATCTTGAGGCTCTGGTCTTTGGAAACCATATTCTCGTCCTCGACTCCGGGCATGTTCTGCAAGAGGGAGGGCAGCGTGACCTCTTGGAGCATCCCCGCTCCGCTTACGTGGCGGAACTAATCGGTGTAAACTTCTTCCGTGGTCGCATTGCGCGCTATGAGTCGACTAACGTTTGCGTGCTACAGCTACATAACGGCCCGCATACAGCAGAGATCATGGCGACACTAAGAGAGCACGCACAAGATGGAAGCAGACCAGAGGTCGGCGAGGAGGCATATGTTATCGTTGACCCGCGCAGTATCACCCTCTATCAAGCGGTCCCCGATAGCTCTGCACGCAACGTTTTTCGAGGCGAGATCGTGCAGGTGCTGCGCCTGGGAAGTACATCATCTACCGATGACGGCAGCACAGGCACGCTGCGCGTAAGCATCACAATTGATGCAACAACACCCCCACTCACGGCAGAGATAACCGAGGCATCCGCATCTCGTCTCGGTCTACACGAAGGCGCAGCCGTATACGCAACCTTCAAAGCAACAGAAGCACGCGCATATGTATGATTGGATACCACATCATACATAAGTAATCAGCAAATTTCATTGTTGATCTTATCAATAGCCAATTTGTACTATGTTTTGTGCCATATCAACGCGCTTCAATATGTTTCATGCTATTATATCCAAGTTCCCCATATATGTTTGTGCAGACAGCGCATGTCTGCGTGCCTGCGCATATGTAGGTGAGGAGCAACTGCTTGCGGAGGTCTGCAAGTTGTCGCTAGGAAAGAGGATACATGCAATTACATCAGTACGTACGGAAGTACTTACAACAGGGACATGGACGTTTTGTAGTAAAGTTCAGTATTAGTGCAGTTCTCGGGCTGCTGTTCTTAGCTGTAACATTCATTTTGAATGTACCAGGGGCACATGCAAATGAGCGTGCCACCTGCCCGGCAGGTGACCGAACACATATAGTCATCTGGGGCGATACGCTTAGTAAGATTGCGGAGCGCTACCACACAAGTTGGCCGACGCTTGCATCCTACAATCGTATTGTCAACCCTAATCTGATCTTCGTAGATCAGACTGTCTGTATTCCCAGTCGCGCACATGTCAAAAATGTCCCGACACAAGTGGTACAGCAGAATAACAACGTAATACACACTGCCCCACCGCAGCAGAGCAGCGTCCCGGTACGCCCTGCTCTACCACAACAGGGCAGCGTTGCGATACATACCGCCCCACCACAGCAGCACAGCGTCACGCCATACGCTGTTCAGCCGCAGCAGCAAACATACGCTGCCCCGGCACAACCACAGCCCACTGGTGGTAGCATCCCGGCCATGATCGACCAGGTATTTGGAGCGTACGGGCCAGCAGCTATCAACATTGCGAGGTGTGAGTCCGGTCTGAATCCCGGTGCGTACAATCCGAGTGGTGCTTCGGGTCTCTTCCAAATACTCCCGAGTACATGGAGAGGGACCTCGGAGGCAGGCGCGTCTCCTTTTAATGCACAGGCAAATATTATAGCGGCACACGAGATCTTTGTACGCGACGGATATAGCTGGAGAGAGTGGGTATGTCAGCCCTAGTGCTACTAGAGATGACAGTTCAGTAAAGAAGTTCACAATCTTCACGTCTCCCAAGCAGTACGACAACATGAAGCCCAGGAGTATAGCGACCCCTGGGCTTCAGTGTGTATACAGCCCGCAGAGGGTCTCCATCCTTCCGGGGGGCGGTAGGGGCGCAATTGATTGCGCCCATCCGGGAAATGGATGCACGTTCAGGGACGCAATCAATTGCGCCCCTACCACCCCCTCCGTCTTTCACCCGGAAGGATGGAGAACCGTCCGCGGAGGCCACATTGACAATCCCCACATATCCCTGTTACCCTACACACAGGCAATGAGAACCTTTTATCCACATGAAGGAGAGTCGTATGAGCCAGCCTCTTAGCGGCATACGTGTGCTTGACCTATCGCGTCTGCTCCCCGGTGCCTATGCCTCACAAATGATGGCGGACTTCGGGGCCGACGTAATCAAGGTGGAAGAGCCAGAAAGCGGTGATTACGGTCGTTATATGCCTCCGCACGGTCCCGGTGGTATGAGCCTTTATTTCCTGGCGATCAACCGTAATAAACGCAGCACGACCTTGAACCTCAAATCCGCGCAGGGGCGCGAAATATTTTTACGCATGGTCCGCGAGGCCGATGTGGTGCTAGAAAGTTTTCGCCCAGGTGTGCTTGAACGCCTGGGGCTCGGCTACGAACAACTCAAAGAGGTAAACCCTGGCATTATTTACTGCCCGATCAGTGGCTATGGGCAAGATGGCCCCTACCGTCTACGGGCGGGCCATGATCTGAACTACGCTGGCTACGCGGGTCTCCTCGACTATAATAGAGGCCCAAATGGTGAGCCCGCGATGCCGCCAACACAGTTAGGCGATCTCGCGGGTGGCAGCTATATGGCGATCATCGGTATTCTCACGGCGCTGGTCGGGCGCGCCCAAACAGGAGAGGGCCGCATGATTGACGTGTCGATGACCGAGGGCGTCATGTCGCTGCTCCCCCTGGCCTCGACCGCGTTTCTCAACACGAACAAGGTACCAAAACCAGGGCATTCATCGCTCGACGGTGGTCTCCCCTGCTATAACATCTACGAGACGAAGGATGGCAAACACGTCACTCTCGCCGCCCTTGAGCAAAAATTCTGGCACACCTTCTGCACGCATATTGGACATCTTGAACTGCTGCCATTTCACCAGCCACGTGGTCCAGAAGAGCGTGAAGAGGCCATGAACCAGCTCCGTTCCATCTTCAAGACAAAGACACGCGATGAGTGGGTCGCTGACCTCGCCGATCTCGACACCTGTTTCGGCCCCGTCTACAGCATTGATGAGGCCATCAATGACCCGCACGCTCAGGCGCGTGGCGTTACTGTCAGCAGTGGCGATGCAGACGAAGCATTTTACACGCTGCCCAGTTTTCCGCGTATCTCCGGCGTCGAAGCCGAACAACATCATACGCCCCCAACGCTGGGCGAACACACGAACGAGGTACTGCACAGCGTGGGTTATAATGACGAAGAAATCGAACAATTCAGGGTAAATGGGGCCATATAGACGTATGTACAGCGACTGAGCAGCAGGGCGACCACAAGGGATCGCCCCTACCATATGATGACGCATCGGTTGTGAAAACGTGTATAGTAGGGACGAACCCTTGTGGTCGCCCTGCCTCCGCGAGAAAGAACTATAGAGATTATGAAAAAGCACCCCGTTGTAGAGCGTGCCGAGCAGAGCATGGATTCCTATCTGGACGATCTGAAAGCGATTGTCAACATCGACTCTGGCACTTACACCAAGGCTGGTATCGACCGTGTTGGAGCCTATTTGCAGGACCGTTTTCACGATTTCGGCTTCTCCACTACGATTGATCAACAACAAGAATACGGCAATAACCTCGTTGCAATCCGTGAGGGGAAAGCTGCCAACGGTCCCCGTGTGCTGCTGATCGGACATATAGACACGGTATTCTCTGAAGGCACGGTGGCGCAGCGGCCATTTGCTCTCGGTCAACGCGATGGCACGCATGTCGCGACTGGCCCCGGCGTCCTGGATATGAAATCGGGCGTCCTCATTGGCATGTACGGCCTGCATCTCTTGATTGATGAGCAGCAGGCCAACTACCAGAGGCTGACATTTATTTGCAACAGCGATGAGGAGATCGGCTCTCCTGGCAGCAAGCCATTGATTCAGGAGATAGCGCGTCAATCTGACGCGGTGATCGTGCTAGAGCCGGGGAGGACTATTAGCTCCGTCGTCTCCTCACGTCGAGGTTCCGGCCAGTATCGCGTCGAGGTACACGGCGTCTCCACTCATGCAGGCGTCGAGCCACAAAAGGGGCGCAACGCCATTCACGAACTCTCTTATAAAGTGCAGGGCATGCAGGCTCTCAACGGCACCATCCCTGGAACTACGCTCAGCGTCGGCGTCATTCACGGGGGCGAGCGCACCAACGTCGTACCCGATTTCGCCTACTGCGAGATGGATGTGCGAGCCAGCGACCAAACCGGTTTGAAAGCAATCGAGGCCGCGATGCGCAAGGTCGCCTCCAAAACCACCATCAACGGCACGACAACAACGTTGAGCGGCAGCATGCGCTGTATGCCCTTTGAGCGTTCGGAGCGCAACGCTCCACTCGTACAACTGGCAAAGGACGCGGGCGAGGAACTCGGCCTCAAGATAGAGGACCTCGGCAGCGGTGGTGCCTCGGACGCTAATACGACTTCAGGCATGGGCATTCCCACCATTGACGGACTTGGCGCCGGCGGTGGCCTCGCACACAATCCAGGCGAATACATCGAGCTTGATTATCTACCCATCCGTATCGCATTATTAACAGGGTTAGTGAATAAAATTGCGAGATAACCCATAGGGGGGCACACAAATGAAAACTGGTAGACAACATATTCACAATCAACCAATCAATGACATCACGACTCTGGGCACCTACGCTCAGCAATTAGAGCTTGAGGCGAAGGCACGTGGCGAAGTGCTGCCGTCAGCGGTGCGGCTACAGATTGGCGAGCCGAGCTTTCGCACACCTGAGCACATTCGACGTGCAGCTATGCGCGCTATTGAGTCAGAGCCGATTACCTACGGTCCCGCCGCCGGTTGGCCCTGGCTGCGCGAGTTGATAGCGGAAAAGGTGCAGCGTATTAACGGCTATCATGCCGAACCGAAACACGTTGCTATAGGCATGGGCGGCACAGGAGTGCTACAGGCGGCGTTTATGGCAACAGTTAGCCCTGGCGATGAGATACTCTACCCTGATCCCGCCTGGCCTCTCTACCAGATGCAATTCGCGGCCTGTGGCGTCAAAGGTGTTCCCTATCACCTTGACCCGCGGAGCGAGTGGCTGCCCGACATAGACTCCCTGGAATGGCGCGTCACGCCACGCACCCGTGTTCTGATTATCAACTCTCCTGGCAATCCTACCGGAGCAATCTTTCCCAGGCAGGTGATGAGCGATCTGCTCGACTTCGCTCGTCGCCACGACCTCTATCTAGTCTCCGACGAGTGCTACGACCAGGTTGTGTTTGAGGGAGAACATATCAGCCCCGGGACGATGCTTTCGAGAAAGGAGTTCGAGTCGGGTCGTTTCATCGGCATATATACCTTCTCCAAGACATACGCCATGACCGGGTGGCGCATTGGCTACGTCGTCACAGGCACCTCGCTGCTCAAAACGATTGTTGACATTCTCAATGCTGGCTACACAAACATGAGCACGCCAATTCAGCGTGCCGCCGCCGCCGCACTCACCGGACCCCAAGACTGCGCTGCTGAGATGCGCGACGCCTATCGCCGTCGTCGAGACCTCACCGTCAGCCTGCTCAAAGACTACGGGCGCTACCTCTACACACCACACGGAGCCTTCTACACCCTGATCGACGTAACAGGCAAAAATGGAGAAAAGCGCACAGGCAGACAGTTCGCGCTCGATCTATTAAAGGAACGCAACACCGCCGTCGCCCCTGGGAACGGCTTCGGCTCCGTGTCCGACGGCTATGTGCGCATCTCACTCGCCGCTTCTGAAGAGGAGATCGAACGAGGTGTAAGGGAGATTTGTGAGTTCGCGGATAGATAATGCGCAAGGTGTAGGGGCGCAATTGATTGCGCCCCGTGGTCGTCGGTAAGGCAGGGCGCAATCAATTGCGCCCCGTGGTCGTCGGTAAGGCAGGGCGCAATCAATTGCGCCCCGTGGTCGTCGGTAAGGCAGGGCGCAATCAATTGCGCCCGTACGGAGGGGATCATTGCCGCAGTATTTTAGTAAAGTACATCATTACACCCGCGTTTGGTGATAATCCCACGATGGTGCTGTGGTGACACGGGTGTAATAAATGAGACTCCTACGGAGGAGGTTATACCCCTGTAGGATAGAGACCCCAATAATATATGGGATCATTGTAACATACCTCTGGAGGTCAAGGAGACAGGATAATTAAGCTAAGTCTTACACACAAGACATTGTAACGGCTTCAATGACTTGTCGCAGCATGCTTATCTTAAAAGGCTTGCGTATCACAGGAACCGTTGGAAGGCTCACTTTGATACGTTCTACTTCAGCCTGACTAACCCCCGTGATGATGATGGCTGGAAGCTTGTTAGGAGAAATACTATTGTGAATATATTCGACAGTTTGCAAGCCAGACATCTCACCAGGAAGCATCATGTCCACGATGAGCAGATCATACGGGAGTACGCGCCCATAGTTTGACTCTGCGAAGAGCGTCCTCAGAAGAGAAGAGCTATCCATGTGCGTCGAAATAGTGTGCCCTTGCATCTCTAAGGCAATTGTTACCATGTCAAGAATAGCCTGATTATCTTCCAGTATCGCAATCCTCATGCACTTCATCTTTCTACCTACGTAACACGCTCATAACTGTTGTGATAGAGATTCCCCACAATGCTATACGACAGTGGTTCTTAATCGGATCATAGTTTCTTTTCATATTTTTTCAGAAGACATCAAAACGGGACTTTTGAGGATAAATGGCTCAAAAATCCTCAGCAGAAATGGTCTAAGTAAGCGAGATTGGATAGTGCATCTAACGCAACGTATGATATAGCATAAGCGTTAAACCAGCGGAGTGACAGGGGGGAAATAAGTCATGTTCATACTATTGAGTGCCATCGGGAGCATTATTCTTGTTGATCTGCTGTTAAGTGGCGACAATGCCCTCGTCATTGGAGCAGCTGCGGCTGGCTTGCCTCGTCGTCAGCGGTGGTCTGCTATCATTATTGGCGGGGCCGCCGCTATAGTGCTCCGCATCGTATTCTCTCTTATTTCTACAGTGTTGCTCAACCTACCCTGGTTACAAACAGTAGGGGCTGTTTTACTGCTGATTGTTGCCATCCGTCTCCTTGCCGACCGCAAAAACAAGCTTCCCAATACAGCTACTACACAGGCTAATGAAACTGATACGACAGGGAGGAGCGAAAGCAGAAAAGAGCAGGTAAAGCGTGGCTTGCTTGCGGCAATGCTCACCATCCTTGTAGCCGATGTAACGATGAGCCTGGACAACATCCTGGCTATAGGGGCGATAGCGAATGGCAACCTGCCCCTGTTGATTGTTGGTGTCCTGGTAAGTGTTGCCATTCTCTTGTTTGGCAGTGCATTGATCGCCGAGGTTATTGGACGGCTCACATGGCTACTGGATGTCGCAGCGTTAGTACTCGCCTGGACGGGAGCGAATATGGTGCTCGACGATTTGCACCAGAGTTCCATCATGACAGCCCATCTTCCATGGCTACAAATCGCCGTTCCCATCGCGGCATTCGCCGTTGTGATAGCCGCCGATATTTTGTTGCGTATGCGTGACTCCCGCAGCCTATGAAATATACAGATTTTTAGAGACTACATCTTAGAATAGAGAGCTATTTCACGTAAAAGGTGTGAAGTAGCTCATATTTATGTTTATAGAATTCTTCTATACTTATTTCAGTCCTGTCTGTATACATCATTCTGTCAGGCAAGACAAAATCCACGCGCACATCTCGGTACAGGTCATTCTCTGTTCATCCTCTTAATGCATCCTTCTCTTTTTACAAAACCAATGTAATATGTTTATGCAAAACTGTTCTGAAGAGGTACTATGAAAAAATCTCGCATTATAACCATGTCCTGTACAAGTCTTCTCTTCCTCCTCCTGGTAGGTGTATCGTTCATGAGCGCGTTTGGAGCAGGGGTGGCAAAGGCGGCTCCAGCGTCAAAAGGCAGGGCCTGGAAAGTGGTTGCCAGTCCCAATCCTTCCCCTAACAGCGATTACCTTCGAGGCGTGGCAGCGATTTCAACCAACAACGTCTGGACTGTCGGAGATGATCTGGTGGGCACAAACAAAGGAGATATGATCGACCAGACGCTCATTGAGCACTGGAATGGCAGCAGTTGGAGCGTGGTCGCCAGTCCCAACCCGGGAACCGGACCGAACGGCAATGCGCTGAAAGCGGTCGCGGCAGTTTCAGTAAACGACGTCTGGGCGGTAGGCTTCGCTAGTGGTGTAGGAGCGCTTATTGAGCACTGGAATGGCAGCCGTTGGAGTGTAGTTGCCAATCCAGGAAATGGTGTCCTTTCTGCTCTGACGGTTGTCTCTGCAAACGACATCTGGGCCGTGGGAGACGACGGTGGCCCAACAAAAACGCTCATCATGCATTGGAACGGCACGCGTTGGAGCGTCGTTGCCAGCCCCAGCCCCAGTACCTACTACAACAGTCTAAGCGGAGTAACGGCGGTCTCAGTCAACAATGTGTGGGCGGTAGGATACGCTTCTAGCAGTACGAATGGGTATCAAACGCTCGTCGAGCACTGGAATGGCAGCAGTTGGAGCGTGGTCGCCAGTCCGAATATGGGGTCAACACATGACTACTTGAGCAGAGTAACGGCAATCTCAGCCAACGACATCTGGGCTGTAGGTGGCTACTTCACACTTGATAGCGTGGGTCAGACGCTTATTGAACACTGGAATGGCACGAGTTGGAGCATCGTTGCCAGCCCCACTTCTGGAACACTTGCAGCACTTAGTGGAGTAGCGGCTGTCTCAGCCAGCAACGTGTGGGCCGTGGGATACACCTCCAACAGCACGACAGGTTCTAGCTTTCAAACACTCATCATGCATTGGAATGGCACGCGTTGGAGCGTCGTTGCCAGTCCCAACCCGGGAACGTATGATACCCTGAGTGCAGTGGCACATGTCCCCGGCACCTACAACCTGTGGGCCGTAGGCAACAAAGAGAGTACCCCTTCCGCACCGACACTTACCGAGTTCTATGGTTAGTGCATAGGGCTTCTCAATACCGAGATGTGAAATAGGGAGACCCCTTGTGGGTCTCCTCTTCACTCGTTGCGAATGACATCACAATTTCAAGATATCGAATATCCCCGCGAAGGCATTTCTGCACCCTCTTCGCTCAATTCCCTCGTTTTGGTTCGCGTATGGTACTCTCAAAACGTGTTCCCACGATGCCGATGACGAAGACTCGGACGCTGTGGGTATCAGCATCATGCGCAGGTTCTCTTTGGGGCGCAACGTAATCAATGGACTTACCTCGGCACGATACCCTGGCGTCGTACGCGGGGTATAGCGTTGCAGAATGCTGGCTAGAATAAGCTTTGCCTCAAGCTGCGCGAATGGCATGCCAATGCAGATGCGTGGCCCAGCCCCGAAGGGGAAGTAGGCTCCCTGTGGCAACTTCTGCCCATTCACGGGGTCCCATCGTTCCGGTTTGAATACGTCGGGATCGCCCCAGATATCGGGCAAGCGATGCGTAACCCACTGGCTCAGCAGCAACATCGTATCAGCAGGGAAACGTACACCATCCAACTCGAATGCCTCGACCGCGTGTCGTCCCTGTATCCATGCCGGTGGGTACATGCGCATTGACTCGTTGAGCACCCAATCGAGGTAGGGCAGGTTCGGCATATCCTCTATGGTCGGCGCACGCCCACTCAGCACGCTGCGTATCTCGTCCAGCAGTTTGTCTCGCACCTGAGGGTGTTCCGAGAGCAGGTAAAAGGTCCATGTTAACGCGTTGGCGGTTGTCTCATGCCCGGCGGCGATAAAGGTCATAATATGATCGTGTACCTGCTTATCCGTCAATGGCACATCGGCATGTTCCGCATCTCTTCCATCCGGTGCTGTAAGCAGCATCGAGAGCACGTCGCCTTTGTCCTGATCATCACCACGACGCTGTGCGATCAACGTATAGATGAGCGTATCTAACCTGCGTATCGCGTTCATGCGCTTGCCGTAAGACGTAAATGGTTGGTCGATACGTATGTTGAGCAGAGTCTCAAGTATTCCTGGCTGAGTGCCGATGATGCCATTGAAGGCGGTCCCGAGATCGGCAAGCTGGGTCCCGAGATCGATATTGAAGAGGCACTTTCCAACGATGCGTAACGTCAACTCCTGCATCCCGCGCGACACATCCACGGTATCGCCAGCATGCCACGTCTTCAGTAACTCCTGCGTATACTCAGTCATAATCGCCGCGTAACTCTCGACACGCTTCTTATGAAAAGCTGGCTGAACGGCGCGACGCTGCTGGCGATGTGCCTCCCCATCAATGGTGAGCAAACCCTCATCGAGTATGCCACCACCCCCACCATTGCCCTGCGTGAACTCGCGGTTCGTGAAGTTGCGCGGATTTTCTATCAGTACATAACGCACATGTTCCGGTCGAAACAGCATCACAATCGGCACGCGCCCAAGGTAAATGGTCGTCATATTGCCATACGTGCGCTGCAACTCCTGAAAATAGCCGAGCGGATCGAGCCGAAACGATAAGGCATTGCCAATAACGGGTAACGGTTGTGGACCCTCTGGCAGCGTAGTTTGTGGTTCTTGTGCGGTAGTAGCCATGTGTCCCCGTGTTTCTATTCTGATGATCTATTCAAATCCCTACTACTATCATAGATCACAGATGGGCAGAAAGACAACGTAAATGGACTTCAGCAAAATTCCAAAGTGAGCAGGGCAAGGACAAGCCATGGCCCCTACTATACCAATGGCTCGTCATGCACGTATAGTAGTAACGGCGGCTTGTCCTCGCCCTGGAGCAATGAAACAGTTGGAACGTTAGGAACGTGCAGAGGGCAGAGATAGCAATCTAGCTAGAAAGACAGCTTTTGAACAGGAAGAGAGAAAGGAATTGCAATGGAACTGACTGGGAAAGTGGCACTGATAACGGGAGCAGGCTCAGGTATTGGGAAGGCGACAGCGGTACTGTTGGCGCAACAAGGAGGTCGGGTTGCTGCACTTAGTCATACTGCTGATGAGATAGAACAGACGGTAGCCGAGATTACGAATGATGGTAAAGAGGCGATAGCTACTGTAGCAGATGTGTCTCAGGAAGATCAGGTGCAGCGAGCAGTGCAACAGGTGGTCGAACGCTGGGGCGGCTCGATATTGTGTTCGCCAACGCGGGCATCAATGGCGTCTGGGCACCGATTGAAGAACTCTCATTAGATGATTGGTCGCGCACCATTGCAATCAATTTGACGGGAACCTTCCTGACGATTAAGCACGCGACGCCGTACCTGAAGAAACAAGGGGGAAGCATTATCGTCACAGCTTCAGTGAACGGGACGCGCGTCTTCAGCAACACGGGGGCAACCGCGTACTCGACGACGAAGGCGGGTCAGGTCGCCATGACAAAAATGTTGGCCGTGGAGCTTGCTCCTCACAACGTTCGCGTAAATGTCGTCTGTCCCGGACGAACCGAGACGGAGATTGACGAGAACACGCAGCAAAAGGACCTCGAGCGAATCAAATTTCCAGTCGAGTACCCAAAGGGAAAAATTCCTCTGGACGATGGAAAACCAGCTACCTCTAAGGAGGTTGCCGAACTTGTCCTGTTCCTAGCCTCTGATGCAGCAAGCCATATTACCGGCACAGAAATCTGGATCGATGGCGGCTCCTCACTCGTGCAGGGCTAGCGAAAAGCACAACTCAGCAAACTTATACAGCGGTATATGATTTTCGTCGCTGGCACACCTATGACAGTAGCGGCCCTTGAGGGTCGCTACGTCTTTTCTAAGCGGGATTTCGCCTGTACAGGACCTACCCCTGCTGTACCTTGTTGCCCAACTGTAGATTATCACAACTAAATAGGGTATTATTGCAGAATGGAGCAGTACGCGAAGCCTTTGTTGGAAAAGCATGGAGTGTAGAAGGCCCTTACGGAGAACGGAATAGATTTAGAAAAATCATGAGAGCATTACTACAACGTGTAAGCCGAGCCAGTGTTGTCGTCGACGATACGACCGTCGGAGAGATTGGACACGGATTTCTTATTCTCCTGGGCATTGGGCAAGGTGATGGTGAAGTACAGGTCAAACAGCTTACCGATAAAATTATTCACCTTCGCGTCTTTGAGGACGACGAGGGCAAGATGAACCGTTCGCTGCTCGATAGCGACGGTCAAGTTCTTGTTATCTCGCAGTTCACGCTCTACGCCGACATCCGCAAAGGTCGGCGTCCCGGCTTCACTAACGCAGCTCCCTCTTTAGTTGCGGAGCCATTGGTCGAACACTTTAAAGAGGCTATCGCAGCTCATGGTATCAAGGTTGAGGGTGGCATTTTCGGAGCGCACATGGGGGTTGAACTCCTCAATAATGGGCCAGTGACAATCTGGATGGACAGCGAGGAACTGTAAATAGAGGCAATTTGAAGAATGTTCAAAGTATTCGTTAGTATTATAGTAAAGATGCTAAAAAGTTTCTCGTCTTTGTCTTTCAAAAAGGAGAATCATACTTATGAGCACATCTTTCCATACACGACGGCTCATTACATCGTTGTTGGCCTTGGGGATCATGCTTTCCCTTATCATTCTTACCACCTTGAATGCACAGGCTAATACAGTGACGATCAACGATGCGTCGCATGTTCTCGATGCTGGAAAGGTACGATCAGAGGCGGCACAGTTTCCTGATCCGCTCCTTGTCTATACAACAAATACCTTCACAGGAAACCAGGAAAGCTTTAACCAGCAAACGCGCCAATACATCAACAATGCGCAAGAAGTCGTCATCGGTATTGACACGGCACAGCACCATCTCTCTGTTGAGAGCGGCACAAGCGCTAAATTGTCGGATAGTCAGGCCAGCGATGCCGTCACTGCCTTCAAAGATAGTTTTAACGGAGGCGACTATACAGGCGCAACGATCTCAGCTATCGACTCGGTACAATCTTCTTTAGGCGGCGGTTCTCCAAACAGGATTACGCCAGCAGGGATAGTTGTAGCCGTACTGTTGGGGATAGGCGCTGTTATCCTCGTAGTAGTCCTTTTTATTAGACGGCGAACGACACGGGGTGGTGGCCCCCCAAGTGGCGGTGGCGGAAGAAGATGGGGATGGAACAATGGCTACTACGGCGCTGGTTACTACGCGGGATCACAGGGGTATAGCGGTACGCACTCCAGTAGTGGGAGCCATGGTGGAGGAGCAGGCGGCAGTTTCGGTGGTGGCGGTTTTGGCGGTGGAGCGGGTGGAGGATTCGGCGGTGGAGGTGGAGGAGCAGGCGGCAGCTTCTAGACATCAGGGAGCGGTTTCAGTACGTACACATAGAGGTGGAGCTAAGGATATATTCTCGATGCAATACTATCCCTCGCTGCTGGCTCCTAGCAACTCCGAGAGGAAATAAACCTGCAAGGGAATGCCTCTCCCATACGACGTACACACGATGACTCGTGTCTGGGAGGGGCATCCCCTTGCGGGTGCCTGGAAATGACCCTCTGTTTTTGGTGGAACTTACACAGGCCCGCTATTTGACACACTACGAACCGTAAACTATACTAAGGGAAGTTATCACGGAAAGGACCATAGTAGTGCTCGTCGATAGCCACACACACATTGACACTCCCCGCTTTGATGCTGACCGCGAGGCCGTAATTCAAGCCGCAGTAGTAGGCGGAGTGACGCGCATGGTGGACCCAGGAACTGATCTTGCATCAAGTCAGGCAGCGCTCGCCCTTGCTAAGACACATTCAGGGGTCGTCTTCGCGGGTCTTGGTGTCCATCCACATGATGCGACCACCTATAGCGATGAGGTTGGTGCACAGTTGCGCGAGATGGCACGTGAGCCAGAGGTGGTTGCTATTGGCGAGATGGGCCTCGACTATTTCCGTATGCTCTCACCACGAGAGGTACAACGCTCTGTCTTTTGCACGCATCTGCAACTCGCTCGCGAATGTAACCTACCATGCATCATTCATGTGCGTGACTCGCACGATGACATCATTGAATTGCTGCGTGCTCATGGTCAAGGATTACGAGGCGTCTTCCATTGTTTTTCGGGGAATGTCGCACAGGCAGAGGAATGCCTGACCTTCGAGGGCTTCGTACTCTCGTTTGCCGGACCACTGACTAAACAAGGGAATGCGCTGCCAGAGGTGGCACGCATGGTGCCGCTGGACCGTATGTTGGTTGAGACCGATAGCCCCTACCTGGTTCCCAAGCCGCTCAAAGTCGGCCGCAACGAGCCACTTTTTGTCAAACATACTGTCGCAAAGTTAGCAGAGCTTCGCGGCATGACTATAGAAGAGATCGCCCAGGTGACAACTGCAAACGCTGTTCGTTTGTTCGGTCTAGGAGAGAAACATCATGAAGCTGTTTAATACACTTACTCAATTCCTCGAAGAGTTTGTTCCGCTTGGCGATCCTGTGCGCATCTATGTGTGCGGTATTACACCCTACGACACAACACACCTGGGGCACGCCTTCACCTATGTCTCGTTCGACACGCTCATTCGTTATCTTGAGTATAATGGTTACAAGGTCAAATATGTACAGAATGTAACCGATATCGACGACGATGTGTTACGCAAGGCGCGTGAGTTGGGCATGCAGTGGGACGAACTTGGTAAGCGCGAGACCGAACGCTTTTTACACGATATGGACGCATTGAATGTACGCCGTCCCGACGTATATGCAAAGGCTACCGACGAGATACCAGGCATAATTGGAATCGTCCAGAAGCTGGTTGAGCGCGGCTATGCTTACGAGAGCGAGGGCTGCGTCTTCTACGATGGCCGACATGACCCCGACTTTGGTGCAATGGCTCGCACCGTTGGACTGAAAGACTACTATTCTATGCTCACTGTTGCTAATGAGCGCGGCAACAACCCCGATGATACGCGCAAAAAGGACCCGCTCGACTTCGTGCTGTGGCAGGCACAAGCTCCTGGCGAGCCAGCATGGGATAGCCCCTGGGGTCCTGGTCGCCCCGGTTGGCATATCGAATGTAGTGCTATGTCGATTCATCATCTCGGCGAGCAGCTAGATATTCATGGTGGTGGAGCCGATCTCGACTTCCCACACCACACCTGCGAAATCGCTCAGTCCGAGCACTATACGGAACTGGCTCCCTTCGCTCGCTTCTGGGCACACACTGGGATGGTTTACCAGGGTGGCGAGAAGATGAGCAAATCGCTCGGCAACCTGACTCTCGTTAGCAATCTATTAAAGGAATACAGCGCGGACGCAATACGCATCGTCCTACAGAGTCATCACTACCGCTACCCCTGGGAACTTTTCCCCCAAGACATCAACATTGCAGCAGAGACCGCCGAACGCTTCCAAAGAGTACGCGCTCTTGTGGGTAAAGACACAACAGGCGAGATGACCAATGAAGCAACAATGCTGCATAACCGCTTTGTAGCAGCGATAGACAACGACCTGAATACGCCGGAAGCTATCTTAATGCTCCGTAAGGCTGCCGAGACTGTCATTGCCAACTCCGATATAAGTCTAGGTGCCGAGGTGCTGCGCCTAACACAAGTGCTAGGACTGTGTGCTTAGCCAGGTCTCATCTTGCGAGGGGATGGCCCTACGAGATTGGATTCACTTCCAGTCATATCGCGATGTACCACAAAGTACCAGCCGCCCCTAAACACATGAGAGAGCACGTTGATTTTTTCATAAAGAGTACCTATCATTACCTATATCTTGAACATCGTGTGTGGGAACAAGGGCACCCGCAGGGGGCTGCCCCTCCCATAGACGAGACCACTGCAAGCAGCATCGTATGGGAGGGGCAGCCCCCTGCGGGTGCCCTGTTTGCGAGCAAGAATTGACTTATGAGGGATGATAGGGTTCACGTAGGGGCGCGATCTCTCGCCTGTCTGTATTTAGGAAGAGGCACTACTTATGTTTTCAATACGTATCTCAACGTGGCGTTCCCTGGCCTGCCTTGTTCTGTGTCTGGCAAGCGTCGTATTGGTTACGGGGTGTACAGTACCATGGAAGAAACATTCCCATAATGCCAATACACGGGCCGCGAATGCTCCCAGGCCGACAACACAACAACTCATCGCATCGCTAGAGAAGAACTTTCGGGCAGTGGATGCATTCCACGTCACTATGCAGGTTCAGAATGCAGGGCCAGCAGCGCAAGACCAGGTGCAGATTCGCAGCGCGAATGGTGATGTGGTTATGCCCGACAAAGTAAAGGCTCAGGCAACCGTTATCATGTCGGGCCAGTCCGTGACGGTAAATCTCATCAGCGTTGGCGACAACCAGTTTATCACCGATCCGATTACCGGTCAGTGGCGCATCATTAAAGGTGTACTCGACCCGCGTAAACTCACCAACCCTACTACTGGCATTATCTCTCTGGTCAGCAAAGTACAGAATGTGAGTCAGCCAAGCTCTGACCTTGTCAGTGGCGTTCCATGCTGGCGTATCACAGGTCAACTCGACGCAAAGGAGATCGCGTTCTTCACAGGTGGCGGCGTTCCCGCTGGCACGCTTTTGCAAACAACGGCATGTATGGGCAAGGGCGACTCGCTACCCTACCAGGTAAGTGTCAAGGGACAGGCCGCTAGCGGCGACACGTTACAGACAACACGTATCTTCGATATGGCAAACTACAATGAAAGCGTTACTATAACAGCTCCACAGATTTCATAAATAACATTTTAGGCACGATAATGTGTCTTAAAAAACCATTATCGCGTTTATACATACATATCTATTATTCATTCCGCTATCATCCATTGAGGGGAAGATGTATACACTAGAAGATGATAACGAAACATCCTCTCGCTTACGCAAGAAGGATTTTAGTAATACAAAGGCCGACGCAACTCCTGAGATGGGTACGGATATGCAAACGGGGACATTTGGTGATAGCGAGGCAGAGGTGAGTGACCTGCCCGACGATCAGAGAACGCGTTCCGGCTCATCATTCCTGAAACGGTTCTCACGGAAGCAGCCAGCACAGCAGGCACCAAAGCAGGATACAAAAGACGTAACACAACAAATTAGCAATTCTTTTAAGAAGCTGGCAACACCTGCTCCGACGGTGAGAGGAAATCAAAAGTTTGCGCTGGCGGCACTTACTATCGCCTGTATCGGTGTCTTCTTCACGGCGCTCGATCAGACCGTCGTCGTGACTGCACTGCCACAAATTATTACCGACCTACAAATCCCTATCACACAACTCGATCACGCCTCGTGGATTGTCAGCGCCTATCTACTGGGTTTTGTCGTCGTTATGCCCTTGATGGGGCGCGTCTCCGATATTTATGGACGCCGCCGTATTTTCTTGCTCTGTCTGACCATTTTTGGTGTAGGTTCTATTCTCTGCGGTATCGCCCCATTTTTGGGACAAATAGTAGATGTAAGCTTTCTCAACGTCCTGGGTGTTGATACATCGTCGCCTGGCCTGGTCTTGTTGATCGCGGCGCGTCTCTTTCAGGCCATCGGAGGCGGTGCTGTTGTACCGATCGCGATGGCAATTGCTGGTGACTTCTACGGACCGGAGCGGCGCGGACTGGCTCTCGGTATCATTGGTGGTGTGACTGAGGCTGGTGGAGCGCTGGGACCCTTGTATGGCGCGGTCATCGTGCAGCATCTCGGCTGGCAGTATATCTTCTATCTCAACGTGCCGCTGGTCATCGCCCTGATCGTCGCTGCGTGGATACTCATACCCAGGGGAACACGCCTTCATGAAGGTATTGATTGGATTGGTGCTCTTCTGCTCGGTCTTGGCCTTACCTGCCTTAGCCTGGGATTGGCACAGCAGGGAACATCGCTCGGTCCAACAGCCCCCAATAGCCCGGCCCCACAAAACAACCCTATCGCTATCGCGCTGGCGATTGTGTTTCTGATCGCTTTCGTCATCGTCGAACTCAAGGTGCGCTGGTCGGTCGTCGAGGTGCGTCTCTTCAAAAGATTGCCATTTAGCGCGACCTCGCTGGTGAGCCTTCTTGTGGGTGCGGCCCTCATCATCGCAATGGCCGATATTCCCATCTTCGTCGATACCGTGCTACAGCGTTCGGTACTCGACAGTGGTCTCGCACTGCTCCGCCTGACAATCATGATTCCGATAGGAGCCTTGCTCGGCGGCTGGCTCTGTGGACACATCTCCTGTCGCCTCACAGGTATATTAGGTCTGCTCTTCACCGCCGTTGGCTTTTTCTTAATGAGTCGCTGGCCCATTCACGTAGATTGGACACAGATCACGATCAGCACCGTAACGGCTGGTTTCGGCTTTGGACTCGTCATTGCCCCCATCGGAACCACCGCGATTAACGCAGTCAAGGTGACGCAGGCGGGGGTGAGTTCCGCCGTGGTCACATCGCTACGCATGGTGGGAATGATGCTTGGTCTCGCAGCCCTGACATCATGGGCACTGGCCTACTTCAAACAGCTTGCCGCCACCTACCCAACGCTTCCAACGACGGCAACGGCGGCCCAATTTGCAGCATGGTCAAAGGGCTACGCCACCCACCTTGTAGAGGCGGCACACACGGTCTATAGCTCGGTGTTCTTTACCTCAATGATCCTGTGTCTGATCGCCATCGTCCCCGCGGTCTTCCTGTGGGGGCGCAAGCCACCAGTCGAGGAGCTTGTACCTGAACTAGCAATTGCGCCTGTTGTTCCTACGGGAACTCACGATGCGATAACCATTCCCGTTGTCAATGAGAACAAAGCTCCAATCGTACCCGCGCTTGCATCTCAAACGAGCGAAGTGGAAGTCCCGCCCATACCGCTCGAAGCTCCTAATGGAAAGGGGCGTAGAGGATGGCGCAATCCCAAACACCGCCGCCTCATCATCATCGGCAGTGTCGTCCTCATCTTATTGCTGATCGGTGGTGGTATCCTTGCCGCCTTCGTATTTGGACCGGATGGCTCCGACTCAGGGACAGATACAGGGTCAGGAGCGGCGGGAGCCAATTCGACCAATTCGTCAGGAGCGGCACCTGTCTCGGGACCGCGCATGATTCAACTCGTCCTCGATCAAGGCGCACTCACCTCGGTCTTCGCATCACAACTTAATTTACAGGGTGGCGCACTAACCGACCTGAATGTAACTCCCGCACCTGGTGATGGTCTTGTCTTGAGCCTAAACCTGCACATCGACGCAAATGGTATTCATCGTGTAATGCCCATAGAAATCGACGGGGCGTTGGGTGTCGAGAATCAGCAATACTTGCGCATCACTGTCTTACATCTTAGACGCGATGGACAGGATGCCGGTCCTGCGGCGGCGGCTAACATGCAAACAGCACTCAATCAATTGCTGACAGGTTCCGTCATGCCAGCCTTACACAATCAGCTCAAGGGTGCACAGCTTATCTCTGCACACACAAGTTCGACGATTGCTTGCGGCAAGGGAACTGAAATGCTTGTGCTACTCATCAAGGCACCAGCGATCCAGGGTATTGCAGCACAACCAACGCCCGTGCCCTTATGCTTTAAAGGCCCGATTGATTTGAATAAATTGCTGCCGCATTAGCCCACAGGTATACCAGAGGAAAACATTATGCAACCTAGAAAATACATACAGATAGGGTGGATACTCTTACTCACTGTATTCATTTCAGCACTCGCTGTAACATCGGTGAGTGCGGCAAGCTATACAGCACGCCACATCAGGGCTTATCAGGGCACAACACCGCTCAATGCAAATATCTATCTTACGACGGGAACATTGGCACCTATCTTTCAGAGTCGCATCAATCAACAGGTTCCCAATGCCTTGAGCAACGCGATAGCAAACGTCGTGAACAAGCTTCCCGCGGCTGATCGCGGCTGGGCAAGCACTATGGCAGCGACAGTAATCCAGCCATCAGCAACACTAACGAACCTCGCTCCTCAGCAGGGGGGATTAGCCGCTTCTCTACGTTTGAGCCTCTATCCTGGCGATCCCAAGCCGATCAACGCTATCATACTCATCAAGTTCAGCGTCATCGACTCGAGCACCATTCAGGTTAGTGCGCAGCCACTCGCAGGCAGTCCAGCCCTGGTCAATGGCCCTATCACCACCTTTCATATCCCCATAGGCCAGCTCAATAGCATCGCTGCTACGCCTAGCTGTGGCGACTCGGCATTGGTGGCAAACCTACAGGTTCCCGTCTCGCTGGGTCAGGCACAAACTCCTTCTCAGGGACAACAGGTTTCTACGGATGCAGGGGTAGGGATTATGCAGCAGCCATCGTTCCAGCGGGCGAAGCGTGATACTGCAATGAGTGGCAACTCTTATGTCGAGATACCCTCCGCGTCACTGGCATCATTGGGAAGCAGCATAGGTACTTTACCCATTAACAACAGCCTGTCGGCACAAAACATCCGTGTTGCCGTTCAAGGGAGCTACCTCGTGACCACCTCTGATGTTATCCTGGATAACGCGTTCAAAATCGGTACAGCAGTCACAACACTGCAGCCAGAGGCGATTAATGGAGGATTGGCGGTTCACGTCCTGAATACGAAGCTGACCGTCTTCCAAATCTTCACCTTCCCCTACGACAGTTACAACGCCCAGATTGAGCAGAACCTCAACTCGAAACTCGGGGGCGTGCTCGCGGGGAAGTTTATTGTTAGCAATGCCGCGATTGGGGCTAATAGCCATGTTCCGTGTGCAGCGGGTGATAGTTTGGTGCTGACGGGGACGACGGGTTTGGTGTAAGATTGTAAGATGACGATAGAGATAGCCCTACCGTCATCCTGTCCCTGCCTGCTTCCTATTTTGCCTATTGTCTTTTCCTCAAATTCAGTGTACGGTCAGTCTCAATAAGCCGCACAATGGCACAGAAGGAGACGTACCTACACTATGTCTACAGAACTTATTGCACTCACTCAAGTCGCTGCCTCTACCAGCGAAAAAAGCATAGATAAATCCCCTTCGAGAAGATTAGAGTATCATGCGACAGTCCATGATATGCCCGCTGACGAACGTCCACGCGAACGCCTCAAGAACGAAGGAGCCGAGAACCTCTCACAGACGGAACTGCTGGCTATCATATTGCGCACTGGCACACAGAGAGACAACGTGATCGAACTGGCTGCTAAGCTCCTGGCAAAGTATGGTGGACTGAAGGGACTAGCACGCGTGAGCTTTGGCGAACTCGGCCATGAACACGGACTTGGAGAAGCAAAGATCGCCCAGTTGCTCGCTGCATTGGAGATTGGGAAGCGACTTGGAAGAGTTTCATCTGAGGAGAAATATCAAATAAGATCCGCGGACGATGCTGCGAACCTGGTGCGGATGGACATGATGTACCTCAATCATGAAGAGATGCGCATTCTGATTCTTGATACGAAAAACCACGTGGTGGAAAATGTCAATCGCTATCGAGGTACAGTCAATAGTTCTGTCTTACGCGCAGCAGAGGTATTTCGTCCAGCAGTGATCCGTAATTGCCCAAGTGTGATCGTCTGCCACAACCATCCTAGTGGAGACCCGACGCCTTCACCTGAAGACATGGAGGTCACGCATCAACTGGTGGATGCAGGAAAGCTGCTCGACATTGAATTGTTGGATCATCTGGTGATCGGAAATCCGCGATATGTGAGCTTGAAGGAGCGAATGCGGTGGTGATACACTATTGCGTGGTGTATCACCACCGCATTATTATGCCTTTGCAGCAGCCTTTTCGCTCTTACGCCGCTTTGGTCTTGCGGTGCCATTCTCGGCTGCCGTCTCGCCTTTGACGATTGAAGGTTCGAGGGAGGCTTCGAGAACCTCGCGCACGTCAGTGGCGTAGACGAAGTTCATCTGCTCACGTAGTTCCTTCGGCAGGTCCTCTATCAGGTCCAGCTCATTTTTCTTGGGCATGATGACAGTGTGAATACCTGCACGATAGGCCGCGAGAACCTTCTCCTTGATGCCTCCAATCGGCATGACCTTGCCACGCAGAGTGATTTCACCCGTCATAGCAACGTCGGATCGGACTTTACGACCGCTTGCCAGCGAGACCAGGACAGTCGCCATTGTGACACCTGCCGATGGCCCATCTTTGGGGATGGCTCCCGCGGGGACGTGGATATGTATATTCTCGTGCTCGAAGACGTTATGTGGTAAACCAAGCGCATCGGCATTGGAGCGTACATAACTCAAGGCCGCAGTCGCGGACTCTTTCATCACGTCGCCGAGTTGACCAGTGAGCGTCAGATGACTCTCCTTACCTGCCATAGCGGCTGCCTCGATGAACATGATGTCGCCACCTACAGGAGTCCAGGCCAGACCTGTCGCGATACCAGGACGGTCGATACGCTCAGCGGTCTCCTCAAAGAACCGCTGCCGTCCAAGGTAGTCAGGGAGTTGCTCGGCGGCGACGTGAACTGGTCCCTCTCGGCCCTCGGCAATCTGCTTAGCCACTTTACGACAGAGTGAACCTAACTCGCGTTCGAGGTTACGTACACCGGCTTCTCGTGTGTAGTCACGAGCGACGCGACGTATAGCATCATCGTCAACGATCAACTCGTCCTTGTTCAACCCGTTCGCCTCAAGCTGCTTTGGAAGCAGGTAGTTGCGGGCGATATGCAATTTCTGCTCTTCTGTATAGCCTGAAAGCTCCAGAATTTCCATGCGGTCGCGCAGCGGTGCCGGAATTGGCTCCAACGCGTTTGCCGTTGCGATGAACATCACCTTTGATAGGTCAAAGGGCAGGTCCAGATAGTTGTCACGGAAATTGTAGTTCTGTTCAGGGTCCAGTACCTCAAGCAGAGCAGAGGAGGGGTCACCGCGCCAATCGGCTCCTACCTTGTCTACCTCATCGAGCATAATAACAGGGTCGTTAGAATCGACGCGGCGCAATGTCTGGATGATACGGCCAGGCATAGCTCCAATATACGTGCGTCGATGCCCGCGAATCTCAGCCTCATCGCGAATGCCGCCGAGCGACATGCGCGCGAATTTTCGTCCAAGAGCGCGTGCAATGGACTGTCCCAGCGAGGTTTTGCCAACGCCCGGAGGTCCGACGAAGCACAGAATTGGCTCGCGGTTGATCTGGCGAATTGCCTCTTGTGATTGCAACGGCTGATTTGGGCGGAGATCTTCGGTCTCGATGCCGTTCTCGATGTTCGCCATCTCTTTGCTACGCTCAATCTCTTTTGCCTTGCGTTCCTCTTTCAGGCGACGAACGGCCAGGTATTCCAGGATGCGATCCTTGATCTTTTCCAGGTCGTAGTGGTCCTGGTCGAGTATGTGCCGCGCATGCGGCACATCAATTTCTTCGCCCGTACTTTTGCTCCACGGCAGACTGACCAGCAGTTCCAGGTAAGTGCGAATGATGCTGTACTCTGGCGAAACTGTAGGCAACTTCTCCAGGCGTGAAAGTTCTCTGTTAGCCTCTTTTAGAGCCTCTTCGGGCAACTTCGCTTCGTCGATCTTACGGCTAAGTTCGTTGACGGTTGCTTGCTCTTCGCTCTCTTCGCCAAGCTCGCGCTGAATAGCTTTGAGTTGTTCTCGCAGCAGGTATTCACGCTGCATCTTGCCCATCTCTTCCTGGGCACTGGTCTGTATCTTTTTGCCCAGTTCAAGAATCTCTAGCTCGTGAGCCAGGAAATTGCTCAGGCTTTGCAGCTTCTCACGCGTGGAGTCAAGTTCGAGCAATTTCTGGCGCAGCTCAAGGTCCATCTGCACGAAGGTTGCGATGACGTAGACGACCTGGCGAGCCTCTTCCAGGTTCAACGTTGCGGCGGCAACCCCCTCTGGCACATTCTGCACAAGGGCGACGAGCCGCTGGAAGTAGTTGATGACGTTACGCTTAATGGCCTCGGTCTCGTTGTCGTCTTCTTGTGTATCCGGCTTCAAAGTAACATGAGCCAGCAGGTATGGCTTCTCTTGGGTGAACTCGCCGATTTCTACGCGTTCGAGGCCCTGCACAGCGATCTGAATGGTACCATCAGGCATACGGAACATACGCCCGACACGCGACACGGTTCCCACCTTGAAAATGTCGTCCGGCCCCGCCTGATCCATATCCGTCGACTTTTGCGCGACAAGCACCACGAGTCGGTCGCCACGCATCACGTCGTCAATCAACCGGATAGAGCGCTCTTGACCAACGCCAAGGGGTTGTACAGCAAACGGATAGACGACCACATCTTTCAAGGGCAGAACAGGCAAGACATCGGGGATGCTCAAAGGCTCATCGTCATCCTGACGACGACGGCGCGCCTCCGCTTCTGTGAAAGCGGGCACCTCAAAGGAGAAGCGTTCGCCTCTATCCCCGTCCTCGCTATCTGAACCAGCAGGCTCTGTCTCGGGCAAGTCAGGCTCCTGTACAGTATTTTCAGTGGACGTGTTGGAACCTTGCTGCTCGTCGAGTTCACTAACAGGCAGTGTCTCGTCCGATACTCCTTCAGGTTCCGTCTCTCGATTAATATTTTTCTCTTCCATAATTCTCTCAACATAGAATCAAATGATGTTACTCTTTTGTGGTGATGCTTTGTATATGCACTTGTTCGGGCTTGCTCTCCAGTAACTTAGGGAGATTCACCTGCAGAAACCCGTTCTCATAACGTGCCGTAACTGCTTCTCGCTCAATGGGAAACGAGATAAAAACCTCTACACGGAATGGGCCATAGCGAATTTGCGCCTCATGATAATACAGATTCTGCTGAAACTCCTGGTCTTCATGCTCATCGTGCCGTTCGCCGTTAATCACCAGGGCATCCTCGTAGAGTGTAACCTCGATCTCTTCTTCTTTCATCCCAGCGAGTTCGACTTTGACAGTCATTCTATCAGCCGACTCAAAGATATCCGCTAGAGGTCGCCACGTCGAGGAACGATGAAGCAGTGATTGCTGGCTCTGACGCAAAGCCTCGTTCAGTAGTTGTCGATAGTATTGTTCTAGCTGCTTTTGTGAGCCGTCCGTGTAGCGGTAGGTCACATGCCGATAACGCATTCGCATTGTTCGTTACCTCTTTGTAAAGATGCTTTACGCTATGTACGCGGGTTGCTTTCCTCGTATACACGTATATCTCCGTACCTTTTGTTTTATGACCGAGAGGATACGCGGCAACGCTCTATATAAAAAGGCAAAAGGTCCACAGCATAGTGTAATCTGTCATCCCTGTGCCTTTTGCCGTTACAACATTTCTATATTAAGATCACTCAGTAAGTGGCAGGTCTTTCTCACCATTCGCAAGAGCCGCCTGACACTCTGGGCAGAGATACTCGAACTCGGAACGACTCTCTGAAAGCGCATCGCTCTGAATGACACGGGCATGTCGTAGATGAGTTACCTTACCACATCGCGCGCAGTTAAAGTATATTTCTGATACGACGGTACGTCGGGTTCCAAGAACATCTTCCTGCATAACTGACACCTGTCTTTCCATGCTATTTCAGCAAATGACGGAAGCACGGGTAGCAACTCAACACTTCTGACAGACGGATGAAAGTATAGACCATATGATAAAGCACAGCTGAGACTGTAATACAGTCTTGCATTCTTGATTATGGCACGCGAGAGAAGAATTTGCAAGTTATAGGTATATGAGTTTCTGTACGAAACTGGCTGTTGACTAGTAACGCATACTCTTGCAATTGCCCTGCTCTGAAGCATTGTGGAACCCGACACCATTTATCGCGCCCGCCCGTGTTATATGTAGATGGACAACATAGGTGGGTACGATACAGCGAGCCCCTACAATTCGTTTGACGAGTTCAAGTTCGTATGCTACTATATTTCTATGTTTCCTTCAATGTTTGTTTTGTAACTGTTTCTACAACCACAAGATAGTAGCGCGTGCTTGAAGGACGACCTTGACGGTCGTTCCTATGACAACGAGGGCAAGAGACAACATGATCACGCAAGGGATCAAACGTTGGCTGCACAGCCTGTTCGCGTGGTGGCCCTGGAAATATTCCTCGGAGACCGGCTACGCGCAGACTCGAGGCACAGTAAACAAGGGTACAGCCCAAGAAACACTATTTCGAACGACAGTGGATGGTTTTACAACGCAGCCAGGTATCACCTCTGTCGCAGTTGAGCCAATAGAGGGAGAGACCATTTCCGAGACAAACTGGTCTACAATCGAGGGACGCCCCGAGCATCTCACATCATTTACACACATCACGCCATCCACAACACCTACTGCTGAGGAGAGTGGCAATCCCCCCCTTCCTACTCCTGAAGAGACAGCCAAGACAAAGACAGGCAACAGCCAGGTATCACAAGAAACACCCGCACCTACTACCGAACAACGCTTGGAGTTCTTGCGTTACCTTGTGAAACGTGGCATTGTCAGCGAAAATATACATGAAGAACGAGCTGCCGAATAAGCAAAAGACACTAAGATCAGGGACGCACAGAGTGTATCCCTGATCTTAGTGTCTTTTGCTTATTCGGCAGCAGAGAATCCTTGTGCCTTTGCCTCATCCTCGGAGACAAAGTAGACCACATCTAACGAGCCGTTTTCAGGTGATGCAAGTTGACTCAGTGGTGTCTCGACAGGATAGTAGAGTTTGGTGCTTACGACGCCAAGAAAGGTTGAATCGGCGGCGGTCGCGGCAGGAATGTTCCGCTCCCCGGCGACTGATTCGCCTTTGGTAGAGTTCTCTACAGTCGTTGGAGGTGTTGCGGTCCCTTGCACAGAAACAGAGTTCGCAGACACAGCGTCTGAAGGTTGCTGCGTCTGTGCCTTTGTTCGGTCTTCCACAGGCTCTGTAGTCGGTTCCGCTGCTGCGATGGACGGTGGAGGCTCTTCAGCGGTAGGAGTCGTTGACGTATTCATGGCCGACGTTGACGGACTGACCGAACGAATCTCTCCTGCTCTTGTGGATTTGAAAGAGCCGTTCAGGTATCCATTCTGTGAGATTTGCACCTGCTGGTTCTCTTCCTCGTTTCGCTGAATGCGCTTCCTTATAAGCAGATAGCCTGCGATCAGGGCTGCGGTTAATCCTGTACTGAAACCAAAGACGGTCCAGAATGTGCCGACTTGATCGGATTGCTTCTGATCAGGTTTTTCGCTCCGCTTCACCAGTTCCTTCAACACTTCCTTGTTATAAGGATGATCCTTAAGATCATTCACGGCATCAGCAACAGACGCACTCATGGTCTTCAAGCGCTCTTGCGACTGTGAGTAGGTCACGCGTCCCTGCTTCTCTGCTTCTTTACGAAGCACTTCCACACGTTCGCGCATCCGTGACACTACCGTGTTGGCAACGGGACCGAGCACGGATAGTGTGAGTGCACCCACACGGAGCCAGCGTCCCGTCTCCCGCACAACATTCTTATTATCTAAGTTCATAGAAATTACCTCTCAAAAAATTAGTATACCTTTTGACACATGCGGTAAGTATATCACAGGAGAATTTAACTGCTTTGCTTAACAGGGAAGAGGAGGTTCAGGAGAGATATTCCTCTCTTGAACCTCCTCTTCCTTTTTAAAATATTATAAATCTTCGGTGGCGCATTCGCTGAGTTGGAGGACGAGGCGACAGAAGTGCAGCATAGCGGAGGCGGATTCCAAATAGGCTTCATCGGTGGCCGCGGCCTGCTTTGTAACCATCGCGCGGCGACGGAGCGCTCGCAGCACGACCATGACATCTTCCTTGAGCGATGGGTCCAGGTCGCCACGCTGCATGAGGCGAATTACCTGCTGCACAATCGAATCGACCTCACGACGCATGACGCTGAGATCATTCATCCAGGGATCGTCATCGTCGTCCGAGACATCATCTCCTGTACTCCCTACTCCCCAAAATAAAGCATCCGCGAACTGCTCACGCCTTTTACTATTGCTACCATTGTTGACATCACTGCGCATAGGCTTTCGCGTAGATTTATGTGTAGGTTTACCTGCCGATCGGAGGCGAGTTGTAGGTTCTTCTTGCTTGACTCCTAACTCACGTAGAAGCAAAGCCAGTTCTTCTTCCCAGCCAGCCATAGAGCACCTCCTTGAGAAACAACCGCAAATAGTGATCTGAGCCGGACTCTCAAACCGTTAAAATCCGTTTCGTTGTAAGAGGACCTCAATCCCACCTTTGTGAGTTTACATTTGTCCTTCGCACATTTCTTACTGTCCGCGAATTCTTATCGGAAGTGTAACACAGTGTGTCATGCTTGTAAATGGCCTGAAAGGGGCTATCTTTAGGTACAAGATGATGAATAAACAGACCTGGCGCCTCGAGGCGCCAGGTCTGTTTATTCATCATCTTGTACCTAAAGCCTTGATTAGAACGGCAACAGGTGTGTTGGCAAGTGAGGGAGTACGGGCAGCAGTGCCGACACGGCCAGGGCAACGACCAGGAGGAGCGCGAAGTAGGTCTCAAGTTTAAGCGTTTGACGCATTACCAAATGTAGACCTACAGGTGTAGCTGAGCGCGCAACACCGGTGATTACGACGGCAAGGATTGGCAGTGTCCACCAGATGAGAAGAAGGATATGTGGCGCGCCACGTGGAATGGCTAGCGCGGTGATAATCAGGTATGCTACTAGCAGCAACGTGATGAACAAGAATCGGCTCCATCGCATACCTAAAATTGAGGCCAGGGTACTACGTCCTGCATGAGCATCGCCCTCGATATCGCGCATGTTGTTGGCATGAATCGCCGCCATTGCAAGGAGTCCCAGCGGGATGCTGTAGACGAAAACAGAGCGGTCGATATGGCCTGTCTGGATCATAACCAGATAAGCACCAAGGGTGATGAATGGACCAAATATGAAGAAGCTGACAACCTCTCCAAGCGCAAGCGATGAGAGAGAACGCGAGGTTGCACTATAAAAGTATGCGCAGAGCAGTCCGATCAGACCCAGCAGGTACACCAGTGGCCCACCAGCCAGAGCTACAACAATACCTATGGCTGCGCCCAGCCCGAGCGCGGTCAGCCCGAAGGTGAGAACGCGGGTTGGACTAATGAGACCTTGTTGGATTAATCCACCTGGACCAAGAGTATTGCTCGTATCGACGCCATGCACATAGTCGTAGTAGTCATTGACCAGGTGTGCGCCAATCTGAAGAAGCACGATGGCAAGAAGCATTCCTATAAAGTGGTTCGTGTGAAAATGCCCTAGAGGAGTCTTCGCTGAAATTGTTTGTGTCCACGCCAGGATACTACCCACGATGAGGGGAATGAGGGAGAGAGAAAGGTACGCAGGACGGATACTATCCCACCAGACCTGAAACCACTCACCAAGACTCCGACGATACTCTGATGGCTGCACGACCAGTGGGACAGGGACACCTACAGTACGCGTTGAGGCGACGGAGTGAACGGAGACCTCTGGTTGGAGCGAATTGATTGTTTGCAGCGACCCCAGTGGGATGGTGGGCACCTCTTCCGCTTGCACTGAGTCAGCCGCGACCACATGAGTCGAGGCAACAGGATTCATTGAAGTTGGTTTTGCATTGGTAGTATCTGTGATGTTATTGTTTTTTAATTCTTTGCTCGGCATACGCCCCCCTCGCGGCGTGATGATCGGTTATGCCTGATATTAGCAGCGTGCATAACATGAATAGATACGCAGACGGTAAAAAAAGGTTTCCCTACATAAGATATACGAACAGATAGCATAAAGAAAGCACGAAACCAGGACTATGAAGCTATGGCATATTCTCCTACCTACGAATTCCGTTCATTACGAATTCCGTGGCTAGAAGTCCCGTACCGTTGCAACTCTTGTTGCAGAGCAAGCATTGACTGTTGTAATTGGGCCTGGCTCACGGCAGCGGTGAGATCACCACGTGTCTTCTCCAGAATGCCCCGTGTCCCATCAGTAGTTCGTCTTAAGCCCGAAGTAATGGCGTCGGGCAGATCAACCGAGATCAAAAGGGAATAGATATCATCCATGTAGCGCAGGAACACTTCGCACTCATCAAAGTTACTTCGTCGCAACTGATCCAGTATATAGCGTCTCAACTCTCCAACCGCCTCGGCAAGCCCATTTAAGTAAGCCGCCCAGCCGATCGAAAGCTCACTTGCCATCGGTAAGGGACGATGCTGCGTCATTGCGGCAAAGGTTACAGCCTCAGCGTACTCTTTCTGCGCATCCTGCACAAAGCCTGCGTAGAAGATGTCCTGGTAATCACGCAAGTCCTTTGTCATCTCCTCTAGCAGTGCTGCCGCCTGTGCCATCAACTCCCGAGCGTTAGAAACCTCCTGTCGATGGGTTGCACGAATGCTATTCGCGCAAAAACGAATAGCAGCACGCGACTTGGGCAATGCCCGTTCGCGTGCCGTATGCTTTAACCCAAGATGGGCAATGGCTTCCTGTCCTATAGTATCTATGTTATCGGCCATGCATTGACCTCTCTTTTGCTTGATACGTATAGTGTACCATAGAACCATAAAAAGGAACATCCTAAGATTAAAAAAAGGGTGATACTCTGGACACGCAGCGAGGTTGCGTGTCCAGAGTATCACCCTTTTTTATCTTTTTCTCTTCATGGGTCGATCATCGCTCAAAAGCAAGGGATAGACCTCGATCTCTGCTGGAAAGCTCATGCGCTGTAAGTCGCCGGACCAGAACAACTGCTTCATCATCTCAGCAACCGCGTATAGCATATGTTGAAGGGCCGCCTCACGACCGTGCTCATACGCTATACTTCCTTGATAGGCAGACATCTCAGCAAAGCTGATGTTGAGCGGCATCCGCTCACTTAGCCGCACAAGATAGATGTCCATCTTCGTGTCGCCTTTTTCGACAGGCACCATCACGCGCAACTCTGGAAGGCGGTCGATAATATCTAAGCGGTAGAAGACGCCATAGTGATCGCGTGAAGCCTGAAAAATGGACACCTCTGGAACAGAGTCGTCATCATACTGTCGTCGATCATCTGGGTGTTCCATCTCTACTCCTAAATCTGCCAGAAAGTTTTCAAACTGCTCGTTGATATTCATATATGCATCCTCTCTTATGCTCCGCTGCAAGGTAGTACCCGTTACTAACGTATTCTGAAACGGCTATGAGAAAGCGGAAAGATTTTTCTTTTGAGCAACACAATAGCGATGAGAGCGGGCAAACCTGCTCTCATCGCTATTGTGTTGCTCAAAAGGATGTATGAATTATCCACCAGCCTGTTTGACTTTGTAGCCTAGCTCGGTCAGTTTTACTTGAACTTTATCACGGTGATCGCCCTGTATCTCAATCGTTCCCTCTTTAACAGTTCCACCCGAGCCACACAGCTTTTTCAGTTGTTGAGCAAGTGACGTGAGGGCATCATCGTTAGCAGGCACGCCTGTAATAACTGTGACCGTCTTTCCACCACGCTGCTTGCGGTCACGCATAACGCGGACAATGCCATCGTTCTTTTTCGTTGCAGCCCCCATCGATGACTGTCCACAACGGCACTCTTTATAAGACTGTCCACAGTTTGGACAGGGATTTATTCTTCCGTTATCGGTCGAGTAGACGACACGATCCGCCATGTTGTGCTCCATCTTACTAAATGACAAGGTTGTTACTACCATCTTCTTAGCGAAAATATAACATGTCCGTTGCATAGATACAAGTATTGTATACACTGATATTTCCTGGCAAATGGTCGATATATCACTATAATTCTGACACTAAATATACCGCAAAACCGTGTATATCTTGACCACTCGAAAACGGGGGATGCGACCATGCTCGAAATCAAAAACACCACTATTGCCCACTACCAACTCGAACGCCTCCTGGCACGCGGAGGCATGTCGAACGTTTATCTTGCACACGATACACATACTGACCGTACCGTGGCAGTCAAGCTAGTTCACACCAGCGAAAGTCACTACTTTAAACGCTTTAAGCGCGAGGCAAAAGCAATCGCAAGCCTGACACACGATCACATCCTCCCCGCCTTCGACTATGGTGAGCAAGGTTCATGGTACTACATGGTCATGCCTTATATTGAGTATGGTACGCTGAGACAGCGCCTGGTCAATGGACCATTGTCCCCAAGAGAAGCAGGAAAGATACTTACACAGCTTGCCGAAGCAGTGCAGTTCGCCCATGATCGAGGCATCGTACATCGTGACATCAAACCCTCAAACATTCTTCTACGCGACGGAGAGCATGTCTACCTCGCGGACTTCGGTCTGGTGAAGCATATAGAGGAGATGAGCGACATTACTAGCACGGGCTACATCCTGGGCACTCCTGAATATATGGCCCCTGAACTAATTGAGAACTCTGCAACACCAGGTAGTGATATTTACGCACTCGGCATCATTCTCTATCAAATGCTTACAGGACACGTTCCCTTCAAGGGAAGCACGCCTATCGGAGTGTGTTGGAAACACCTGCGAGAACAGCCAGCAGTACCTTCCACGCTCAATCCCAACGTTTCTCGCGCCATAGATAAAGTGATCCTACAGGCGCTGGAGAAAAATCCGCAACGGCGCTTTAAGAGCGCGAACGATCTTGCACAAGCATATCGACACGCCCTCAAGCAAGAAGAGCGAAAGGGAGAGGTTAAGGTTGCTGCTTCCCAAATACACATACCTTCCGACTATGATACAGCGGCTACGCTGTATCATAGTCAGGCACCTCTACCTAAGGAACATTTGTCCTGTCTTCCAATTCTTACTGGCGCTCAGTCGTGGAAGCAACCGTTCCGACAGGTAAAAAAAATGCATATCGGTGCAATAGCCGTGTTTACATGCCTTGTGTTGTTTATTTTGCCGACTCTACCTGGCTTCTCTTTCTCTCATCTCTCTGGTCATGCTCAACAACAGGCCCTTTTAGGGGCAAGTGGGTCGTTCATCAATGGTCATATTTCGACTAAGCCACCGATTACTCATCCGACGCCTACAGCGAAAAATACATCAACTCCCTCGGGAAATACACACCCATACAATACGTATCAACCGACAGTAGCCTCTAGTCAGAACAATTCTAGATATAACAATGGTACTGGTGGCGGTGATAACCAAAATAGTGGACATAAACATAAACATAAGCATGGACATGGTAAGGACTAACCGCGGATGCCATTTCCCCCAATATCTGGTAGAACCGGGCAAACTAAAAACAATTGACATACGTGCGCATGAGTCCTATACTGCATCTACATGCCTACCCCCAAGCGTGTCAAAGATGCGTCTATTTCTATATGCTCGCTATAATATTAAGGAACGTAGAAGATCATGCCCGGATTAGAGGGAACATCGTTAGGACGCTACCAGCTTTTAGGACGGCTGGGACGCGGAGGCATGTCAGAGGTCTACCTTGCATATGACGAACTAATGAATCGCAACGTTGCACTTAAGGTAGTAAGCAGTAGCCATGCCGATTACCTTGAGCGTTTCCACCGTGAGGCCGAGGCCATTGCAAGTCTTCATCATGACCATATCCTCCCCGCCTTCGATTATGGCGACCAGGAGCCGTGGCACTATCTTGTTATGCCTCATGTCGAGCATGGGACACTGCGCGAACGCCTGGACGAGGGGCCTTTGTCCTTGGAAGATGCTGGCGAGATGCTGGATCAGATTGCCGGTGCGCTGCAAACTGCTCATGACAGTGGCATCATTCACCGCGATATCAAGCCTTCCAACATCCTCTTGCGCAACACTCATTATGCTTATCTTGCTGATTTTGGACTTGCCAAGGCGCTGGCAGGTGGTAGTGAACTAACCCAGACAGGTGCACTCCTGGGGACACCTGAATATATGGCCCCCGACCTGGCAGACGGACCCGCCACAACGAGTAGTGATATCTATGCGCTAGGTGTTCTTCTCTACCAGATGATTGCTGGTCGCGTTCCCTTCACGGGCGAGACTCCCGTTTCCATTTATATGAAGCATGTACGCGAACAGCCATTGCCCCCTTCTTTTTACAATCCGAAGATACCGCATTCTATTGATCAGGTAGTGTTACGCGCGCTAGAGAAAGACCCGCGTCGGCGCTACCAATCTGCCCAGGAGTTGGCAGATGCCTTTGAACGAGCGCGTCTGACACCATCAATCCACGAAACGCAGGAGATGCAGCCCTACAAGACCTTGCAGGAAGCTGGGCAGCAGAGCAATGGTGATACGCCAATACCCGCATCCCGTCGTTTCGGTAGACAGGCACGCCAGGCGCGCCAGGTACGCCAGAATCGCACACCATCATCTCAGGGACGGAGACTTATTCTCCCAGGCAATCCAACGGTTGCACCGTCCTCTATCTTTCCACGTAGAAGGCGTACGGCACCGATTGTTGATACCGAATCAACAGCGCCAGCAGCAGTACAACAAGCTCTTGCGAATTCAGCGCCTTATGAAACTGCGAATCCTGTTTCAGCGGTTCCCGTGAGACCTTTACCACGCCGTAGAATAACACGCAGCATACAGGGTACACATAGGACACCTAAAAGAAAGAGGGTTCCGCTGACAACAATCATCGTAGTGCTTGGACTCTTGCTCTTCATTGTGATTCCCATGGTCTCCATCTACTACGCCTTTGTCACTACACCTCATAAAGCCCCTGTACAGCCAACAGCTACCACAGGAGCGGTAATCACCGCCCAGCCGACGCGGCTATCAGGGGTAACTCCAACAGGACAGCCACCGAGTAATCCTGCTGCAACGGCGACAGTTCAAGCAGTGCAACAGGTGCAGGCGACCGCCACCGCTCTCGGTCCCACCACTAATGGCACTCCTATTCTGATAGATAACCTGACAACTAACACAAATAGTCGCTGGACAGAGGACGCCATACATTGTGTCTTTGCGGGCAACTCTTATCACGTCAAGTTGACACAAGCCAACTTTTTACAGCAATGCGCACTCAGTACACCACAAATGAGCAATGCTAGTGTGCAGGTCGATGTCAACTTACTTAGTGGAACGAACGCTGGTATGCTTCTGCGTGTCAATGGTGAGCAATTCTACGACTTCGAGATCAATGATCAGGGCCAGTTCTTCTTTCGCCGTCACGATCCTGGTGCAGGTTCTAACTATGTCTACCTCTATCAAAAGGCTGCCAGTGCAGCTATTGCTCAAAATGGTCAGAAGAATACTTTGAGCGTCATTGCCAACGACAACGATTTCAGATTGTACATCAACAGTGTTTTTGTTGGCGAGGTCCGTGATGGTACCTCTGCACATGGTCAACTTGCTCTCGCCACTGGCACAATTGCTCCAACAAATGTGGGCGAAGCCAGCTTCAACAATCTCCAGATATACAAAGTGACGCAATAACTTTTAAAATCTGTATTTTTTCTAATAGACATGGAGATTTATATAGATTTACGGTTGCCATACGGCTACAACCACGCTATTATATGACTGGCACTATTATCCCTTTTTGTTCGCTGACAATACATATATCACTATAGAGGAACATGCATGCAACAAGAGACATTACCCGCGCATACTGGTGTAGCGCGTTTCATGGATGCTTGTCACCATCGGCAGCCTGACGCGACCCCCATTTGGTTTATGCGTCAGGCGGGACGAAGCCTTGCGGATTATCGAGCGATACGCAAGAATTATGACATTCTGGAAATAACCAAGACTCCGGAATTGTGTACCGAGGTCACGATTATGCCTGTCAAACAATTGGGTGTCGATGCAGCCGTTCTGCTGGCAGATATCGTTATCCCGCTAGAAGGTATGGGCATCTCGTTAGAGCTTAAACAAGATGTTGGCCCGATCATCCATAATCCCGTACGCACTATGAAAGATGTAGAGGCTCTGCACATCATCGAGCCCGAAGAGTCTGTAGGCTACCTCATGCAGGCGATTCGCATGATCTCTCGCGAGTTAGAGGGAAAACAGGCCCTTATCGGGTTCTCAGGCTCGCCTTTCACGCTGGCATGCTACCTGATTGAGGGCAGACCCAGCCGTGATTATGCGCTGGCGAAGTCGATGATGTACGGGGAGCCAGAGACATGGCACGCCCTCATGGAGAAACTGACTGTTGTGGTTTCGCGCTACCTTACAGCCCAGATTCAAGCTGGGGTCAATGCTGTGCAGTTGTTTGATAGCTGGGTAGGCATGCTCAGTCCGAGCACATATCGCCAGTTCGTAAAGCCCTATGTTCGACGTATCTTCGATGCTGTCCAGCAGACAGGCGCACCTGCAATTCACTTTGGCACGGGCGCGGCTGCATTGTTAGAGGATATGACCGAGGCTGGTGGTGACGTTATGAGTGTCGATTGGCGCGTTGATCTGGATGAAGCCTGGGCTCGCATTGGATACGATCATGGTATCCAGGGCAACCTCGACCCAACAATTATGCTCACTTCATGGCCTGTAATTGAGAAGGCAACGCATGATATTCTACGTCGTGCCGCTAATCGTCCTGGACACATTTTCAATCTCGGACATGGTGTGCTTGCCCCTACTAATCCAGACTTGTTGAAGCAAGTAGTTGACACCGTACACCAGGCAACACAGCGATAAGGATACAACCATGACCACGAGAACCAGAACGCATGTTGGTGTGATGCTGATGACCTACGGGTCGCCAGCCACTCTTGATGATATTCCAGTGTACATTAAAAACGTTTACGGTGGACGAGACCCCGACCCGGAGATCATCACCGAGTTTAGACGCCGCTATGATCTCATTGGGGGGTCGCCACTCCTACGCATTACACGTGAACAGGCTGAGGCACTGCAAGAAGTGTTGAACCGAGAAAGCACGGATGGCACGATCTATCGGGTCGATGCAGGCATGCGCTTCTCGCCCCCCTTTATCGCCGACCTGGTGCCAGAGGTTGCCAGTAATGCACAACAGCTTGTTGGCATCATCATGTCGCCGCAATATTCGCCGATCATCATGCGCGGCTATGTGCAGACCCTTGAGAATGCGGTCGCTCATCTGCACCGTGACGACCTGAAGCTTGTCATCTCGCGCGACTGGCATATGCAGCCTTACTTTCTACAGGCACTGGCGGAGCGTGTAAAGCAGGCCCTCGACCGCTTCCCGCCCGATGTGCGAGAGCGTGTCCCTGTGCTATTGACGGCGCATAGTATGCCCAGGCGCGTCATAGAGAACGAGCCAGGCTACATCAATAACCTCAAGGAGACGGCTGCCGCAGTTGCCAGGATGGTTGGTCTGACCGAGAATCGCTGGATGTTCTGCTACCAGAGCGCGGGCCATACGCCTGAAGAGTGGCTCAAGCCTGACTTCGCCGACGTAATGCCAGAATTGCAGAAGGAAGGAAAGGCACATGTCTTGATCGCTCCTGTGCAGTTCCTGGCAGACCACCTTGAGATTTTATACGATATCGAGGTCGGTGCGCGCGAGCAGGCCGAGGAACATGGCATCGAGTTCTCTCGTATTGAGTCCCTCAACACCTCGCCGATGTTTATCAAAGCATTGGCGGAAGTGGTGAAGGAAACTATGAATAGGCAATAAAAAAGGTGCTGGAAACCCGCAATGCGGGTTTCCAGCACCTTTTTTATTGCCTTTGATACTATTGCCTATGCTGCTTTGTATCCGTCTTCCAGTACTCCTCGTTCCTCTGCTGCTCTGCATCCAGTTTCTGTATCGAAGGCGGCGGCAAGAAAAAGAGCACGTACATCACCGCGAAGAGTGGTAAGTGTCCAAGCAGTTCAGTTGGTCCCAGAAATGGGAGTGCCAGGTTAAAGGGAGCAAACATGCCGAGAATGACCAGACGGGGAAGAATGCCACTGATAAGAGCCAGGCCAATTGTGAGTTCAATGGCACCAGCCGCAAAAATGAAACGCTCATTCGTAAACCAGGTAAGCCCTATCGTGTGGGCGACATTGAAGTTGGGGTGTGTCTTCAAAAATGCTAGCGCAAGTGCCGGGTCAAGGAGCTTTTCGGTAAAGGCAAGGACCGCAATAGAGACGCCCGCCCCAACACTTAGCAGCAGAGGCGCGAACCGCCAGTAGCGAGACAGAGCAACCAATGGTTCGCGAGGACTTCCGGGCTTGGTGAGACCACGCCCCATAATCAGCAGGTACAGGGCGATACCAGCATAGACGCTTTGTTCGAGGACCTCCCAGGCAGGAAAAAATAGGAACGCAACAAGAAACAGGCCAAGTAAGATGACCGCCCCAATCCGTGTCAGATAGCCAGTGATAAAGCAGAAAGCAACAAATATCTCGAGAGCGGCGAAAAGCATGTTCACGATCATGTTGTGCGCCATGAGATTTGGCGCAAAGAGGCGCGACCCGACGGCGACAGCAATGAGGCTAATGGCCGCCTCCACCGCAAGTATGACCCGATTGGAGCGGTCATAGTAGCGCAAAAAGCCAATCTGTAAAAAGCGATTATGTCCCCCTGCCAGGTGTCGTAGCAGTACCAGGCTGCCCACTCCTATACAGGCCAGACTAATCATTGACACAACAGGAAGCGTAAACAACAGTTCAAAGTGCGGTGGGTACAACCGCCCATCAACAAACCATTTTTCGTGAGCCAATACGGGGATGGGAGCCGCCAGAAGAACAACCAATACCAGACCAAGGCGTAGGAGAATGCTAGATCGACGTGACATGAAACACTCCTCTTTATTTTCCCTATTCAAAGTATACTTCTGAAGACAAGAAAACGTTTCGTTTCATGTCATATATAGCTACGTCTTCAATACTTTTTTGGACGTTTTTCTCTGTTATGTAAAGATCAGGAAGGTAGAGGCCCTTGAGTCGGAAAAGTTGTGTCAGAGCCGAGTTATGCGTCAACCGACATTAAGTTACATATCCCCAGAAAATTTTTATTCTTCTAAAACTTACTTTTAATATAATTTGACAAACGGTTTAAATTCGTGTTATTCTCTTTTTAGGGGTGTAAAAATAACTTCAGCAGAAGCGAGAATTGTTTATGGTAAGGGCCGACAAAGAAGGGGCAATGATAGTGGAGTGGTTTGGAAACCAGGATCACACTTATAGAAAGCAGACAGGGAAGTTCCTGCTCCGTTTGAGCATATAAAGGAGAAGGCTTATGTCGCCCGAATTACGCACATTGCCAATTCGAGCAGTGGATTGTCTAAAACTATGCTATAAGCTGCACGAACGAGGGGAGCGTGTCACGACCAAAGTGGTACGGGAACGCTTACGGTCGTTGGAATCAGACGGTCAGCTCAGTGACGCCACCATCACACAGTTGTTCAAGTGGCTTGCCGAACGGGGCTATGTGCTTCATACGCCATATCATGGAGTAGAACTGACCCATGAGGGTGAACTTATGGCGGCAGAACTGGTGCGCCATCACCGGTTGCTTGAACTCTTCCTGGTAAAGGTTATGGACTTTCCACTGGATGAAGCAGACGCTGAAGCTGAACAGCTTGAGCATGCCATCTCTGAATCCTTTGAGGAACGCATGGATGAAATCCTCGACCACCCAACTCAGGACCCACATGGTGATCCCATTCCTACCAAGGCGGGAAAAGTGGTCGTGATGCCATCGTATCCGCTCTCTCAGCTTGCGGCAGGACAACAAGCTATTGTGCAGCGGGTGAATGATGATGACCCCGATCTGCTGCGCTACCTTGCCACTCTTGGCATGGTGCCTGGTGCCCTGGTACGCATGGAGTCGGTTTCTCCTTACGGAGATGTCTACACCATTTACGTAGGGGCGACCACGCAGGCGGTCGGTGGAGCGGTGACACAGCGAGTCTTCGTCCGTCCCATGACTGCTGAGGCAAAGAGCAAATCTACATCGACTACGCTTTCTGGAGAACTCAATGAGAACTTATTCCACTAAGCCGATTGAGGGCGTCAATCTTAAACATATTCCCGCAGGTGTTGAAACCGAGGGCGCCGGAACCAGGGCAGCCGCACGCGCGGTTTTAGATGGGCGGGTGCGCGGCTTGCGGGCCATCCTGCCCTTTCTGGGACCTGCCTTTATTGCCTGTGTTGCCTACATCGACCCAGGCAACTACGCTACTAATATCCAGGGAGGCAGTGCCTTTGGCTATAATCTGCTCTGGGTGATTGCCCTTGCCAACCTGATGGCGATGCTGTTGCAAAGCATGTCAGCGAAATTGGGACTCGCCACGGGTAAAAATCTTGCTGAACTTTGCCGTGAGCGATTTTCCAAGCCAACTGTCTTTGCGATGTGGGTCGTCGCGGAGATTGCGGCGATGGCGACCGATCTTGCTGAATTCCTGGGTGCGAGTATTGGCTTGAACCTCTTGTTCGGCATTCCCTTGCTCTACGCCACGCTAATTACAGGGGTGGCGACCTACCTTATCTTGCTCCTGGAGCAATACGGCTTCCGTCCCTTAGAGGCGGTCATCGGTGGCTTAGTTGCGGTGATTGCGTTTAGCTATGTGATCGAAACGTTCCTCTCTCGTCCTGAATGGGGACAGGTGGGCTTGCATGCGATAGTGCCTTGGGAGGGCAATACCCAGAGCGTACTCTTCTCGGTCGGCATCATTGGAGCAACAGTCATGCCTCACGTCATCTATCTGCACTCCTCTCTCATGCAGAAGCGCATCATTCCCCGCAGCGAGAAGGAGGCGCGGAGTATTTTCCGACGAAGTATTCCTGATGTGGTGATTGCGATGGGGCTGGCTGGACTGGTCAACATGGCGATGCTTTATATGGCGGCTGCAACCTTCCATGCCCATGGGCACAGCGATGTTGCCGACATTACCACGGCGTACCAGACGCTGACGCCGCTGCTTGGAGGGGCCGCGAGCTTCATCTTTGCCATCTCGCTGCTGGCGTCCGGTCTCTCCAGTTCAACAGTGGGCACGATGGCCGGGCAGGTCGTCATGCAAGGCTTTGTCGGCTTTACTATTCCTGTTTGGGCACGTCGTTTGGTGACGATGCTGCCAGCGGTAATCGTCGCATGGGTAGGCTTGAATCCGACTACGACGTTAGTGATCAGCCAGGTTGTGCTCAGTTTCATACTGCCAATTCCAGTCATTACCCTCATCATGTTTACGCGCCGACGGGATATTATGGGCACCCTTGTCAACAAGAGGATCACTACTGTACTGGCTCTTCTGTGTAGTATCGTCATTCTTTCGCTCAATTTCGCGTACCTGTACCTGACTATTGCTCCCGCCTTTGGATGGTGGTCACCCAGCTAGAGTAGGGTCCCTACAGATACCTGCCCTCACATCGTGGTCGCTCCTCAATATCACTTCAAAATGTCCCACAAAATTGCCTCTCATCCCCTACTATGCTATACTTGCCCACGAACATCAAGGAGGATAGGCAATCATGACACAATACACATCGAGTATGCAAAATCCGTTTATTATCGGGGAGCGTCTCTACCTGAGACCGTTGGAGCCTGCACAGGATAACCACGCCTATTCGACGTGGCTTAACGATGAAGAGGTGCGACGCTATTTTTCTGTGTATCCAACAAGTGATACGCGTGGCAAGGAACGTATAGAAAATCTCTATAAAAGTTTTGGACATATTATTTTTGGCGTTGTTCTCAAGAGTGACAATACACTTATTGGTCTTGTCGGCCTTAAAGATATCAATATACTCAACCAGAGCGCGGAGTTCTACAACATTATTGATCGCTCGGCATGGGGCAAGGGCTACGGGACCGAGTGCACAAATTTGATGATCCGCTATGGTTTTATGGAATTGAACCTGAATCGTATCCAGACGCAGGACATGGAAGAGAATATTGGTGGTCAGCGTGCCGACGAAAAAGCTGGCTTCAAGTATGAAGGCACATTGCGCGAGGTGATTCCCAGGTTCGGCAAATTTCACAACGTGCGGGTGTATAGTATGCTGCGCAGCGAATACATGGAGCGAAATAACCTGTGACGACTACTACTGCTGTCATTGTCCAGGAGATCACCGATTCAGAGCAATGGAACACATTTTTGACCAGTCAGCCGCGTGGTCATCTGCTGCAATCCTATGAATGGGGCGAACTCAATAAATACCTGGGTGGGCGCATCTATCGCCTTGGAGCATTGGAAGACGGACGTATGATTGGGGCGATGCTGCTCACCATTGCTCCTGTTCCTCTTCCAGTCAAGGTACCAGGAGTACAGCTCAACTGGCTCTATAGTGTGCGCGGTCCCTCTGTGGAAAGTCCCGACTCGCCAGCGCTGCCAGCGCTCATGGCGCATGCACACAAAGTGACGAAGCGTGAGCATGCGGTGGTGCTGCGCGTCGAGCCAAACATCGCCGACGACGACCCGCAGGAGGGTGTATGGCTCGCGGCGTATCACAAACTCGGTTTTCGTACCAATCCGATAGCGGTCCACGGACGCCGAAGTTGGGTACTCGACATTCGGCCTGAGGCCGAAAAGCTGCTTGCCGATTTCAAGATGACGTGGCGACAGAATGTACGCGCCGCGGAGCGCAAGGGCGTCACCATCCGCGAGGCCAGCGGCGATGCCGACTTTGACGCCTACTATGACCTGCTCAAGGTGACAAGTGAGCGCGACGACTTCTTCATTCACAACAAAGACTATCACAAAGAAATTTTGCGCCACTTTGCCAGTAAGGAAGATGCTGTTCTCTATCTCGCGGAGCATGAAGGTGAGGCTATCGCCGCCAAAATGTTGATTCGCTTCGGTGATTGGTGTTGGGATATGTTCGGCGCATCCTCTAACCAGAAGCGCAACCTGAAACCTACCTACCTGCTGCAATACCGTTGTTTCCTGTGGGCAAAGTCGCGTGGCTGTAGCTACTTCGACTTCCGCACCATCCCCGAAGTGTTGGAGCCGGGCGAAGAGATGTGGGGCGTCTACGAATATAAGAAAGGCTTCGGCGGCTTCTCACGGCTGAACATGCCTACACAGGATTATGTTTACCGGCCATTCATCTATAATGGATGGCGCAAACTGGTAGAGGTGCGCCGCGCCCAACGCCACGCCGAGCGCAAAAAGGTAGAAATGGAACGCGCGGCACGTGGGAAAACGGATAAAGAGGTATAGTTATGCAGGCCCAAATTATCACAGACCGTCAACTATGGGACGATTTTGTAGCGTCCTCGGTCTGTTGCAATATTACACAATCTTATGAATGGGGCGAACTCGCACATCATCTTGGTGCTAGCGAGGCACTGCGCATAGGCGTCGTCGAGAAACAAACGGGCAAGCTATGCGCCGCAATACTCATTCTTGTATCCCGCGCCCCTGTACTAAACCGGACCTATTTTTATGCACCGCGCGGCCCCGTCATCGACGACCCGGACTCGCCTGCTATGACCGTTTTGCTCAACTTCGTCAAGGCCGAGGCACGCAAACACAACGCGTTTATGCTCAAGGTCGAGCCGAGCGTCTTTGATGATAATGTGCAATGGACAACAGCTTTACAGCGACGTGGCTTTCGCGTCAATCCGCATGCGATGCATATCCGTCACGAGTGGGTGCTAGACCTGCGACCCGATGAGAAGGCTATCCTGGCTGGCATGAAAGAAAAGTGGCGATACAACATTCGTCTCGCGGGACGTAAAGGGATAACGGTGCGTCGAGGTGAGGGGCAGGCAGACCTTGATACGTTTTACCGCATTTATGAGACGACGAGTGACCGCGACCAGTTCTTCATCCACGACAAGACACACTACGAGGATATCATGCGCCTGTTTGGTGAGGGAGATCGTGCGGCCCTCTTCCTGGCGGAATACGAGAGACAAGCTATCGCGGGTACGATTGTGCTCCGTCTCGGACATTGGAGCTGGTATATGTTCGGTGCCTCTTCCAATGAACAGCGCGAACGCATGCCCAATCATCTGTTGCAGTGGACAGGCATGCAGTGGGCCAAGTCGCACGACTGCTGGTACTACAACTTTCGCGGTATCCCCGACATCCTGGAAGAGGGTCAGGAGCTATGGGGCGTCTACGTCTTTAAGCGCGGCTTTGGCGGCTTCCCCATGCGCTCGCTAGAGACGCACGATCTCGTGTACCAACCTCTTGTATATGAGGCATATCGGAAACTATTAGATGTAAAACGCTGGCGCGCCGATCAGCGACGGAAAAGGGTTGCCGTAGCACACTCGTAGTTTTATGAAGGAGATTTTTATGCAGGCACTGGTCGCTACACATAATGATGCACTGGTCGAGGTTCGGGAGGTTCCCGAGCCAACAGCGGCACCGAACGAAGCCATTATCGAAGTCCATGCCTTTTCTCTGAACCGAGGAGAACTTTCATTGCTTGCCAGCAGGCCCGAGGGCTGGCGACCAGGACAGGATATCTCTGGAGTTGTTGTGCAGCAGGCAGCAGATGGCAGTGGACCCAAGTCAGGGACGCGTGTTGTCGGATTGGTTGATGGAGCAGGATGGTCACAGCGCGTTGCCGCTCCCACTACTCGCCTCACCGCCCTTCCCGATGAGGTGAGTTTTGCTGCCGCAGCTACACTCCCTGTTGCAGGAATTACAGCTTTACGCACCCTACGTTTCGGAGGTTCTCTCCTGGGTCGTCGCGTCCTCATCACTGGAGCCTCTGGAGGTGTTGGTCGCTTCGCGGTTCAGCTTGGAGCCAGGGGAGGAGCCCGTATCACGGCTATTGCCGGGAGTTCTGAACGTGGACAAGGGTTGCGCGAACTCGGAGCTACTGAGATAGTCACGAAGATAGAGGATGCACAAGGGCTGTTTGAGCTGATTTTGGAGTCAGTCGGTGGTTCCTCACTTGAGACCGCTATACGCCTCATCGCTCCAGAAGGGACAGTTGTCGTGTATGGCAACTCGTCTGGGCAGGACGCGAAGGTCAACCTGTACAGCTTCTTCGGGCATGAGGGTTCTCGGCTCCAAAGCTTTTTCTCCTTCAGCTCTGGGACACCAGAGAGCTTCGGGCAAGACCTCGGCCTACTCGCGTCCCTTGTCTCCACCAAAGAACTCACGCCCAAAATAGGTGCGCAAGAAAGCTGGAAAAATCTGAAGCAGGTTGCTACCGCGTTACGAGATAGACGTGTTACGGGCAAAGCTATCTTCCTTGTTGACGAATAGAATTTTGAAGAGGCGTCGGTCCGATACATCGAACCGACGCCTCTTCAAAATTCTATTCGTCAACACTATTTAGCTGGTGCGCAGCTCCTGTAGCGTTGCCAGTCGCTCGCGTGCTACGAGGCTTTCGGGGTCTATCTTGGCGAGGTTTCGGTAGACGCGGCTGGCTTGCTCGTACTCACCTACAGATTGATAGGTCTGTCCGAGTAGATCGTATGCCTCGTAGTTGCCGCGATCAATGGTTATCAACTGCTGAAGCGCGGCTACCGACTCCTTGACCTGGTGCGTGTCAAAGTAGTGGTGGGCGATGATGGCCTGATAATTGGCGGCATCATTCGTATAAGATGGGTCTACTGTACGTGATAGCTGTAGGCAGAAGCTCACCATCTCACGCAGCAACTCCATCGAGCCCGGGTTCAATTCGACAGCACGACGCAAATTGGCAAGAGCCTCTTCGTTGTTCCCAATCTCGGCATAAATGCTGCCGACGCGCTCAATGGCGGATGCCGCCTGTTCCAATTGATTGCGCCGCAGGTAGATGTCCGCGAGGAGGCGGGACTCGGCAATGCCTTCTTCGAGGAGGCCGCGACTCACATAGATGTCTGCAAGCTCAGCATGTGGTCGTGGGTCTTGTGGCGCGAGACGCACCATTTCATTGAGTACACCGAGCGCATTCTCCGTCTGACGATTGTTCCGATAGTGGCGTACCAGGTCAACGTACTCTTGCATTGCGCCGTTCATGTCACCCTGACGAGCAGAAATCTCCGCGAGAGTAGAGGAAACTTCGTTCTGTCCAGGTCGCGTCTGTTTCACCTGGCGTAGGATTGCCTGCATCTGCTCACGTCTACCAGTACGCTCATACGCCTTCGCCAGCATCAGAGAGATTTCCACTTCAGGAGCCTGATGCTCCTCGCCTTCTTCGCGTGGGCGTGCGGCCCAGATACCAGGGTCCATCGAGTTGGGTGAGCGACGAATGCTCTGCAGGGCCTGCTCAAGCTGTTGGATAGCAGCCTCTGGCTTACCCTGTGCCAGGAAGCACTGTGCGGCACTTGTACGCGCCAACACCTCGACCTTGCTATCACGCATGGCCTGCATATACGCGTCAATGGCCTGGTCGAACTGACCGGCCTGTTGGTGTATCTGACCAAGCGAGTAGACAAAATCAGCGTTATTCGGATACATATCTGCGGCTTGCGTGTACTCACGCACCACCGCGTCATAATGTTTCTGTCCCTCGCCACGCAACTGCCAACGTACACGTGAAAGGGCCTCCAGGATGGTAGAGCGCGATGTTCCGGGAGTCGTCGTCATCGCAATATGCCAGCGAACCAGCGCGGTGAGATTGCGCGGATCAACCTGCAAGACGCGCTGATATTCCGCAACCGCCTGCTGCGACCGACCGAGCTTCTGTAGAGCCAGTGCGTAGTTCAAGCGCGTTGACACGCTGGTTGGGCTTTCCTGCAGGGCTTGCTCAAGCTCTGTCAAAGCGCGGTCCATATAACCCAGGCGCAGATAAGACTCCGCCGCAAGTGTGCGTTCACGCAACAGATCTTCCTTGTTGCCCTGTGATGCCAGCATATTGATCAGCCGCACACGGTAGGTTATATTGTTTGGTTCCAGTTGCAGGATACGACGGTAGGTCGCAATTGCATCTTCAGTGCGACCATTAACGATGTAGGTATCGACGAGGATAGCGTATTTGGTGATAGCCTGTTCAACCTTGCCCTGTCGCACGTAAATCTCACATAGTACCTGATGTACGTCAAGATACTGTGGAGCCATGTCGATGACATTTAGACACTCTTCAATCGCAGAATTGAGCAGTCCGTGATTAATGTATTTTTGGATATCTTGCATGGAGCGCACGACTTGCATACGGATATTTTCCGGCAGAGTCGCTGTACTTGCCAGAACTGTCTCAGCAACCTGTTTTAGCTCCTCATCCCTTGAGTTTGTGCCTGCAATCTGACTAAGCAGGTCCTCCGCACCTCGTGCTTGAGACGATGGCTTCATCGGCTCTGATGCTAGAGTTTCTGTAGATGTTGATGCAGATAGCACAGGTGGCCGTTGTGGTGCTGGGGCAGGTACGACAGGAGCTATGATAGGTTCCTGCACAACTGACATGACAGGTACTGCAGGTGCCGGAATGGGCGCAGGCGGTACAGCAGCAGGTTCTTGTACTGCTGTCTCTGGAGTCGAGGACACAGCTTGCTGCTCAGGAGGTAAATTACGTGTTGCGTTAGCAGGTGTTGCGTCTTCCGTCAGCCAGGATGATGACGGTGGAGGTGCTGCTGGCGCAGCAGGGTTTACAGGAGGTTTCGCCGCCGACGTATCCACTACATTGCCAGGAGCAGCACGTTGCTCCATTGTAGGCTGATCCACGACTGATGACTGTGCTGCATTGGGCTTATTGGCGACCTTGCTCTTATCCGAGTCGCTTAAGATACCCGTTAACCAGTCTGGAAGTTCACCTACAGAGCCAGTGGTCGCTTGAGGAGGTGGCATGGTTGGCTGACTTATCTGGCCCATATTGCCTCCTTTCTGCCCATTCCCCACGTTGAACGCCATTGTCGCTGCATCAGAGAGAGGTTGCTGCAAGACTTGTTCTTGTGGCGAGACACGATTCATACCAGGAGGAGGAGTAACAGGTCGTACTGGCGCGTGAGGGGCAGGCGCATTTTGAGCCTGCTGCAACATAAAATCGACCTGGGCGACCTTATCATTCCAGCCTCGGCTGCGCAGGAATCCGAGCAGTGCGTTGTAGACGGTGAGCGCCTGTTCCTGTTCGCCCAGCATACGGTGCGCCTCCGCTGCCTCCTGACAAAGTTGCACCAGCTGATCGGACTCTTCTACCGTCAGTGCATCCAGGTTCACACGATCAACCGCTTCATCAAAATGAACCGTGGCCGTTCGCAGATCACCGCGTGCCCGATAGCACTGTCCCAATGAATAGTAACAGGAGAGAGCATAGTCGGGGTCATTCAGGAGCATCTGGAACTGGCGAATAGCCTCGTCCCATCGCTGCTGCTCCTGATAGAGCCATCCTAAAAAGTACCGGGCATCGGGCCGATCAATGCCACTCTCCAAGATTTGCTCACAGAGGTCAATAGCATCATTAAAACGACCCTGGGCCTGAAATGTCTGGGCCTGTCTCAGTACCCCTGTGACCTGGTTAGCGGTGATGCGTTTGCGAGGAGCGGAGTTCATTCCGCCGCCCATATTTCCACCTGCCCCTGCTGTCGCAAGAGAAGGTCCAGAATTATTTGCGCCAAAGTTGCCTGCGCTACCCATATTACCCATGATGCCAGTATTCCCTCCGCTTATATTTTCCGTGGTAGTCGTTTCATCTGAAGAGAGGTCAGGACTACCCGTGAATGCTAATGGACCCGTACCTGTTGTCGGTGCTGTATATGTATGAGATAGTGATCCTGAATCTGCTTGAGTAGGAAATGCAGTCCGCTCCACTAATGGACCGGACTGGTTTCCCAGTATTTGTGCTAATAAGTGTTGTGCCAAAATATTATTTGCATCCGCTCGGAGTACCTCCTCGCACTGCATCCGCGCTGGACCACGCTCACTCCGTGCGAGATACCCCTGTGCGGCTGCCAGCCGCTCCTGGATCATTAATGCGATATCTTTTTTCCCAAAATAGTAACTAGCGAGCCGTTCGTGAGGTTCTGGACTGCCAGGGGACAATTGAACCGTCTTTTGCCACGCAGCCTCGGCACGCGCACCTTGTCCGGCCTGCGAATACAGGTCCGCCAGGTGAAGATACGCCCTGTATGCGTCGTCTCGTCTTGAGAGAATGCCATAGAGTTCAGCAGTCTTGCTCAGAGCAATGACGTTGCTTGGATCGCGATTGAGTATGTACTCGTACTCATTCAATGCCTCTTGCCACTGCTTGGTCTGCATATAGCAGAATCCTAGTCCACCACGCGCCGTCGCATCATCGGGAAATTCCGCCAGTGCTCGCTGATACTCATGTGCCGCCTCGTTCCACTGACTATCCCAACGGGAACGGTCGGCTGCATTGATCGCTGTACTAAAGACTTGTTTGTTCCCAGGCATGAAGGAGTCACTTTCTCGAATGGTGGCACAGTGCGGAGACAGCACTCCTTGCATCTCGCTTCACTGTGCAAATGGCATATATAGTCTAGTCAGAGTTAGGGTACTACAATTCTTCTGCTTGAACACTTCTTTGGTACTAAAGTACCTCGATTGTCCTTAAGGCATCCCTATAGATACGCTGTTTACCCCTGTACAGGCTGGTCGCCTTCTGTAGGGGTCTCATTTATGATACCCTTGGTTGCCACAATCCCATCGTGGGATTATTGGTGACGCAGGGGGGTGTCATAAATGAGACCCCTACAGTGACGCAGGGTGTCATAAATGAGACCCCTACAGAACGATGTAGGCCGCCTACCCCCGGTAGTTGATGTACTGCAACGCCATCGGATAATCCTTTTGCTTGAGTAGCGCGATTACTGCTTGTAATTCGTCGCGGCTCTTCGCCGTAACACGTACAGCATCACCTTGTATCTGCGGCTTTACCTTTGGATAGTTGTCACGTATGTACTTGCTAATCTCCTTTGCCTGTTCCGTCGAGAGCCCCTGCTGCAATTGAATGACCTGGCGTACCCTGCCACCAGCGGCGTTCTCTTCTTTTCCAGGCTTAAAGATCTTGAGCGATAGCCCGCGTCGGATCGCCTTCGACTCAAGAATGTCTCGCGTGCTTTTCAGCGTCATTGTGCTATCGGTGACGATAGTAATGTTATCTTTGGCTTGCGCGATCTCGGTCTTGGTATCTTTCAAGTCGAAACGCGTCTGCACTTCTCGCCGTGTCTGGTCGATGGCATTGAGCAACTCTTGCTCATCGAACTGCGATACTATATCAAATGAACTGTCACTCGCCATAGAAATCCTCTCTATTCAATCCAGGTGGTACAAAATGGCTATCAACAGGACGGGGTTACGCTACGTGTTTCAAATGACGTTACTATGTCTACCTTCGAGGCATTGTAACGCATTTTACGACTGTTTGCCACTTGTATCCCCCAAATAGCTCTAATGAATAACTTTCTTAGGAGATTCGCTCAGTAGGGGCGCGATGAATCGCGCCCCTACGTTGGGCTGACGGATGATTTTGTCACAGATCATAATTAGGGCCCCTACGACAAATTTTGCTATGATATGATACACCCAAGAAACACAGAGAGAAGAAGGTAAACCGTTCTTTATGTCTGCACTTATCTATGACAGTCATACCCTTGCCACACGTCTGACCGAGGAGCTACGCGGTGAGGCTGTGCGATTTCGTGAGCTTCACCACCGCCCTGCTCGTCTGACACAAATCATTGTGGGCCATGATGCGGCTGCCGAGGTGTATAGCCGCCAGCTAGTGCGTGCCTGCCGCACAGTTGGGTTAGCTTGCGCGACGCTGGCCTACCCATTCGAGATGGAAGAGGAGGAGTTGCGAACAGAGGTGGCTACGCTCAGCGATGATAACAACACTGATGGCGTCGTTATCCTGCTTCCGCTGCCCTCACACATTCGTCAGCGTATTGTGACCGATGTGCTGCGCCCTGACAAGGATGTCGATGGCCTCGGCCCACGCAATGCAGGAAATTTACTGCTTGGCTTCCCAAATTTTATTCCCTCGACCGCTGATGTAGTGTTAGCTGTGTTGCAGGACGCTGGTATTCCTATCGCTGGAAAGAACGCGGTCATCGTCGGACGCAGCAATATCGGTGGAAAACCTATTTCGCTTGTCCTGATGCGTCATGACGCGACCATCACCATCTGCCATTCATATACACAAGACCTTGTCAATATCACCCGGGGTGCAGATATCCTGGTAGTGAGTGTGGGGCGACCAGGGATTATTACCGCAGACATGGTGAAGCCAGGCGCGGTTGTGCTGGATGCTGGTATCAATGCTGTTGATAGCAAGGTTGTCGGAGATGTAGATTTCGCTTCCGTCAGGGAGGTAGTTTCGTTCCTGACTCCCGTTCCTGGCGGTCTTGGGCCGCTGACACACCTGACGCTGATTCGCCATACGCTGTTGGGTCCACAGTGATACGATTTAAAAGTATAGAGTGCTGTCGGGAAAGGCATGCCTTTCCCGACAGCACTCTATACTTTTTTATTATGTTGCCAAACTACAACAGGGCTTGCTAATTTCTCAACCACACTCCTACTACTTCTCAACTCAGACTCACCTTCTAGCTGGTAGACTATGTATTGTGAGATACTGGTAAACGTACAATGGAGCGCAGTGGGTCAACATATTCGAGCGATCAACGAGGAGAAGATACATGCCACTCAGTTCAAGCAGATATGTATCGTTAGAGACATTTCCCATGAGCAGCCAGTTACAGTCGACGGAGCAGATACGTCGCTTCGAATTGTTGCGCCTGGCCTTTTTCGTTCTAAAGTTACGTAAGCTTGAACAGTCGCACGAGGTTGATGCGGTTGAAGGAGGCGAGGGAGCAAAGAAAGAACATACCTTTCGCTGTAGCCTGTTGCGCCATGCCATCTTCCAGCAAGTAGTGACACTCACTACTTTAGACGCACGCGCACAGGCTATGCAACTTATCGATACCTGCCGAAGGTGACATACGAGGAATAGGGATTTCTTGGTCGTGTGAAGATTTCCCCACTGAGTTGCACGGCGATCCCTTCTTTATCCAGAGCTTTTCGCAACGCCTGAAGATCAACATCACCGCTTACCGCGAATATGCAAGGGCCGAGCTGGCGAATACCAAGCCCTTGCAGTGCGGGAAGTTTACCAAGGATTTGCCCCACCTCTTCGCTCGATACCTCGAACAACAAGACCTGTGATATCCTGGCGTCTTTATAGTTCTTCGTCCAGTCGCGCAGCGTATACTCGACATTCTGTGGAAGCTCTTTTTGACTATGCTGTTGCAGGATGCCGAGTATCTGCTCGATGTTCTTACCCGCTCGCATACCACGTAGAACCGAGGTCCTGGTGAGCGTCAGGCGACTCACAACCCCTAGCTGGTTTGCCTGTGCGAAAGGCAAGAGATCGTAGAGCGCGCGCAGATCAGGTTGCAGCAGCAGCAAGTCAAAGTTAGGCTGTACGATAAGAGTTCGTTGTAGTGGTTGCGGCTCTGTTGCTTCAATGCTTTCTGTGGAATTCTCCATCGCCATAATTGCGCCGCCAATGTCCGTCAACATGAACAGATCAGGATTGATCGGCTTCGTTACGGTCAACGCATCGGAGTCCTCGTAGCCGAGAGAGACGATGCCCAATTCGTAGAGGGTGGAAGCCAGGATGCCCGTGTAGACTTCTCCCTCGCAGCGATCCCACTTTGCACGCGTATCACGGTTCTTGCGTAGTTGTGACTGACGACCATAGATGGGCACAGGTCGAAAAGCGAATGCATCCTCATCCCATATCGCCTCTAGCAGCGACGAAATCGTGTACCACTGCCCTGGAACGCACTTATCGAGCTGTCTCAAAAGTGCTTTGCGGCCTTCTGAGGCATCCCAGGAATAGGTAGACCAGGAACCATAATTGACTCCATACACGTCGCGCCAGCCAAAGTTTGCAATCCAATAAAGCAACAACCGCCGCGTCTGCTCAAGCAGGGAAAAGTTCGCCCATTGCCCAACAAACGGCCCCGCTTCGTAAGCGGGCTTGATGTCCTGTACAGGCGGATCCGCGAGTTGCACGATATTGAGTTGCCGCGCCGCATCCAGCACAATCTCAAGATACTCGTCTTCATTGAGGTAGTCTAAGCGAGGTTGACCACGCAGCAGTGGACGAAGTTTATTGGAAATGCGTTTTGGCACTTTCCCCGCCTGCGTGGGCTCGATGGTCTGCTGATAGATCGCCCCCATCAGCGTCGCCAGATCATAGATCGTGATATTTTCGCTACTGCGAATTGCTGGGGGCTCGCCTTCGCGCTCAATAAGCCCCTTCTTTACAGGCTCATGCCCAGCATTAGAGGTCACGCTCTTCCACTCATCGTAGAACTCTTCTGGCACGAAAAGAACATGCTCGTTTTTGGAGAACGTATCAAAGGCGAGGGCGCACTGTGCAAGTGTGTGTAGCGCCTTCAAGAGAGTGGCATCATCCATCTTCATATAATCGCGCACGTCTTGCATGCCCATTCTTCCACTGTGCTCGCGCAGCCAGAGCGAGAGCCTGCGTGACTGCGCGTCGATGTTCGGCAGGTGGTCGAGCGGTTCTCTTATATCTAGCAAGTGCTCTATAATTGTGTATCCCAAATCGGAACGAGAGTAGTATGGCCCCTGTTGTATGTCGTAGTTCTTGATGATCTTGTAGAGTTCAGCCTCACTAAGCTGTGACAAAAGCTTATCAAGGTCCCACCTGGAGCGATCACCAGATGGCGTAAAGATTTCACGCCCTATAGCATAAAGAGGATCAACATTCTCATTGAAGACGGAGAGCAGTTTCACCTTCTCAACCGAAGCATTGCTCTGAGCTTTTGAAATATTGCCAATATATGCCATCTGCCTCGAAGACTGCTCGAATTCCTGAAGCAAGGCATACTGAACAAGGCTATTCACCGCCGCCTCGTAGCGGGCGGCAGACAACTGCGATTTTTTTAATAGAGCATCGTGGCGTACGCCATAACGGGTTGAGGGAGCCATAGCGCGGTAGAGAATCTGGCGTTCGTCATCTGTGAGATACTCCCAGGCGAAGCGGGCCGCAATAGGGTCTACCATTCGCTTGAGGAGCATCTCTATTACACGCTGCCTCGATTCTATGTTTGGCTCACCTGCCCAGAGTTTGACGATGAGGGCAACCTGTTCGTCGGTACATGCTGCCAACACCTCTCGCATCGTCTTCATAGTCGATACCTCAAATTGTTCGATAATAATTTTATAGACGTTTTTTAGTATAGGTTACTCGTTCTGGTACTGTTCCAGATAGCGAATGACTTCACGCGTGATCTGGCTTGGAGTTGAGGCACCAGCGGTCACAGCGACACGTTTCTTGCCCTTTAACAGATCGAGATTGAGCTGTGATAAGTCTTCGATACGGACGGCAGGAACCTTCGCCAGTTCCTCGGATACCTGCACGAGTCGATTGGTATTATTGCTCTTTGGATCGCCGACAACGATGGTCAGGTCGGCCCCCTTCGCCTGTTCCGCTACCGCCTCCTGGCGCGTCTGAGTCGCGGCGCAGATATCTACATGTACTTCAGCGTGTGGATAGCGCACCTTGATGTACTGGATAACACGGCGTGTGTCCCACTGTGAGAGCGTGGTTTGTGTAGAGACGGCGAGCTTTTGTTCCTGCTCAGGAGTAAGCCTGAGTTCATCCACATCGGGCTCGGTTTCCACCAGGCTAACATGTCCTGGAACCTCGCCCATGACGCCCTCCGGTTCGGGATGCCCCTTCTTGCCGATGTAGAGAATGTAGTACCCCTTCGACACAAGGTCGCGCACAAGATCATGAGTTACAGTCACATCGGGACAGGTCGCGTCGATACAATGCAGGCCACGCTCCTTCGCTCGCTGCTTCACCTGCGGTGAGACGCCGTGAGCGGTGAAAATGACGGTTCCCTCTTGCACCTGTTCCAAAATTGTTGTCCTATCAGGACCGTCCAGGGTGACAATATTCATCTTCGTCAGTTCATCAATCGCGTGACGGTTGTGAATAATTTGTCCGATAATGTAGATGGGACGTGGTAAGGTAGTGTCTTTCGCAGCCTGTCGTGCGATCTGTAGCGCATCGACCACGCCGTAGCAGTAGCCACGAGGCGATATTTTGATAACTTCCATAGATTCCTCTTTTTGGGCGCAGACGCAGTACATCGTGCCACTCTATATGGAGATGCTCTGAATGTACGGTATCACTGGCATCAATACATGCCTGCCTCGGCCTTCGCTAGAATGCGGCGAAGGTCATCTGGTGTATAGAGACAGACAGCGGGCAGCAGACCAGCAAGTTCCTCGACAGAGGTTGACGACGCAAGGTCAAAGATGAGCAGAGGCGTGTGGCGTCCATCACAGCCCAGCGCAACACTTGCAGCAGTTAGAAGTGGTACATCAGAGAATGTTGTCTCTTCGGGAACGCTGATTAAAAGTTGTATCTGTGACAAGAGAGACGAAACATGAAATGGTGTATCTTCCTGATAAATGTATTTCATTCCCGCGTGTTGCAGAAGTGTTATATATGGGGCTCGCTGCTCCTTTGGCCCGACCAGCAGGGCTGACCGACCGTAGAGTCCACCAAGGCAGGCATCCGCGATAGATACCACCTCTGGTGCTATGTCGTACATCGACGCTTCTCCTCTACTACCCAGATAGGTCTATTCGATGCTCTTATAAAAGAGCTATCCTTTATATACTATAGCAAACCTCGTCTACATAGCGTCAATAGGTTCTCCCCTACGTACTACAACACGTGCCATGTCATAAAACATCCTGTTATTGATTGTTCTGGTAAGAGATCGACTGAGCCATGACAGGTGGTATTCCCTCCCAAACGAAAAACAGATCCAACGCAGAGAGCATTCGTGCTTTCCCTCTAGTTGTACCTACCCCTCGGGACGTTGGATGGTGACGCCGAAGCCGCGATAGTCGAACCACTGCTGCTGGTTCTCCGCGAAGGCATCCGTGACCCGACAATACTCCTTCCACTCGTTCTCAGCCTTGTGCAGAATCTCGGACCAGCTTGTCCGCTGAACGCCGATCTGCTCAAGGTAGGCATTGAATTGGTGCTCGTAGGTGTCAGGATGCACCTCGATCTGGGTCCCATCCTCTAGACGGGCGAAGTGGTGGCCCTTCGAGCAGCAACAGTCGCTGCCGCGTCCGGCATACCATCTCATTTTGCTCATCCCTATTTCCCTCTTTCTGTCTTGGATTTCTTTGTCGTCTTTTGGCAGCAAATAGAGTGCATCTCCCTGCGGCGTCTTCCATCTTCCTCAAAGCTTTCCTGAAGAAATCCCTTCTCGTGATGTACTATACCTGTCGAACACCGACAAAAGAATATCATCCTCCTGCCAAACGCTTGCGGGAGAGATGACAACATGCTATGCTAGAGAAGCCTCACCGATCACTGAATGAAGCGTGAGCGCGAGAGGACAGACGGACATCAGCAGCATGCAAGAAAAAGAGAAGAGGCCCAATACCCATCTGCGGCGTGAACGAGAGTTGAAGGGTTGGTCCCAACGGACACTGGCAGAGCGTCTTGGGACGACTGAACACGTCGTGAATCGATGGGAAAGTGGACTGCACAAACCCAATCGCCATTTTCAAACACAGCTGTGCCAGCTTTTCGGGAAACGTGCCGACGAACTGGGTTTCATGGATAAGCCGCTAGTGCTGAAGAAGGCAATAGAGACAGCCCGTGAACCAGAGGAAGCCACGCAACAATCAGGAACTCAGGATATGAACCTACCCCGTCGTGATTTCTTACAAACACTCGGTGTTCTAGGTACAGGGCTATTTATTGCCCAGCAAATTCAAGAGAATTACCCACTCGTTGAAAGTTATTCATCAGATTTCTCAAAAGCATCCGTTACCAATCTCGCAACCATTACGCAACAATTTCGTGCGATGCAACGTCGGGGTGATACGTTTATAACCGATGGGGTAAACACTCATATTAAGACGATTCAAGAAGCTCTTGAACATACAGCTGATGATGACATACGGCGTGAGTTGTGGAGAGTTTTAGCCCAAACTCAAATTGTTGCTGGCTTCAATCCGATGAAAAAGACGGCACTAGGACGAGCAAAAACGCTTTTAGAAGTAGCTATCGCATCAGCACAAAATAGCGGCGATGCTCTCTTAGCAGGAGCAGCACTTGGACATCTAGCACATTTTTCTCTCAGAGAAGAACAGAACTTGACGAAAGCGGCGCAGCTACTCAGTAGAGCGCAAGAGTATGTACAAACTTCTCACCCCCTGAATGGGTGGTTTGCGCTTGTCATGGCCTCTCTTGCAGCAAAGGCGGGCCAGGAGCAGCATTGCGAAGCCTATCTTACTGAGGCAATGACGATAGCTCATCATCTACCACAGACACCAGAATATACCGATATCTACTTTACTGACTTTAGCCTTGTGAGCGTATATATTTTCGCCGTGAATTGTTGGCTCGTCATAGGCAATGTAGTGAAGGCATATACCTACCTGACAGAAATCAATTTAGAAGAGTTGTCAGACAACAGACGTGCCAGTGCATTCTATGATGCGTCCAGAGCTTGTGCAATGCTAGGAGAATTTGATATGGCGCAGAATTTCGCGTTCCAGGCCATTGACAAAGCACTCTCAACGCAGCAACTCTATGTGATACCCCGATGCATGACATTGGCTCAAACAATCCAGAAGAAAGAGCCTGATAAGCCGTATGCTCCTGCTATCGCTGACTATGCTCGTCTCGCGTTACAACAAAACTAAGGAGAAGGTGAATGATTATCCACGCTGTCTTATTGCAGCCAAAAACTGAAACACGTGTTGAAGAAATCAACACCGCATTGAAGCATGTGCAAGCGTTGCAAGAAAACATTCCAGGGATCATTGATGTACAGGTCGGCGAAAATTTGAGTAGCAACCACCAAGGCTATACGTATGGCTTTGTGATGCGTTTTGTCGATAAAGGTCATCTCAAAGCATATGCACCTCACCCAGCGCATCAAGTAGTAAGCGATGAACTCGTTGGAATTTGTCACAGTATCATCGACCTTGATATTGAGCAACTAGGGACAACGTAGAAATGCTACGTGAGTGAGGGAGAACGTCAGCAACTCGCAGGTTCAGGCTTCCTGTGTTGTTCAAGCCTTTGCTCACGCTGCACATCGGTTAGGAGCGAATATCTATCATCATCAAGAAATCAGACGTTTTCTCACACAAGGCACAAAAGTGACTGGAGTAGACACGGTTCAAGGAGAAACGATTACCTGCAATCAGATCATCATTGCTTCTGGGACATGGGCAGCACAATGTGGGGCCTGGTTAAACGTCAGGCTTCCTATCCATCCCTTACACGGCCAACTCCTTTCGTTGCCACAAACACCCTTACCACTCAAGCATATGGTGTTTGGCGAGGCTGCTTACCTGGTTCCACGAGGAAGCACCATTCTCGTTGGAGCAACAAAAGAAGACATGGGCTTCGACCTGAACGTGACAGAACAATGTATTGCCGAAATGGTCACAACAGGACACGCGCCTCCTATTATTCAACCTTTCTCAGCACAGCGCTTTTTATCGAGTAAATCCTTATCCAGCATATGATCTTCCTCAAAGCTTCCATGCAGAAATCCCTTCTTGTGATGTACTACACCTGCCGAACACCGACAAAAAGAATATCATCCTCCTGCCAAATGCTTGCGGGAGAGATGACAACATGCTATGCTAGAGGAGCCTCAACGATCACTGAATGAAGCGTGAGCGCGAGAATACAGACGGACATCAGCAGCATGGAAGAAAAGTTGCAGGTGCGGAAACATAGTTTGAATTGACTCACAAGCTGCACTGACCCCATGCATTTGTAACGTAGGCTTCGAGTGAGGCATCTTCCATACGCTCAAAGCTATCTACATCAATCAAAGGAGCAGAGCATTCATGGAAACGAGTCTTCGCCAATTGTTAGCTGAACTCGAAGAAGCAGGACGACGCAACGATGCACAAGAGCCAGACCGCATGAGGAAGATGCTGAACCTGGAGCCAGAAACCGCTCACGTACTGAGCGTCTTCGTTCGCAGCAGCCGACGGACACGACTTCTTGAAATAGGAACGTCCAATGGGTACAGTACGATTTGGTTGGCCTGGGCGACACGCCTGGTTGGAGGTCACGTCATCAGCATCGACCGCGATGAACGCAAGTTGGCACTGGCTGATAAGAATCTCCATCAGGCTGGTTTACGTGATGTCGTTGATCTCACCTGTGGGGATGCCACCGAGGTCGTGGCACATCTTGCAGGCCCATTTGATTTCGTGTTCTTCGACGCGGATCGTCTCAGTGCGCCCTCCCAAGTAGCACTCCTGCTTCCAAAGTTGACTGAGGATGCATTCCTTCTCGCCGATAATGCCCTGTCACATTCACAGGAGATTGCTGGATATCTCTCTGCTGTCAAGGCACTGCCTCAGTTCGACCATCTCGTCATCCCTATCGGGAAGGGGTTGAGCCTCGCCTATAGACAGGCCAGCAACGAGCAAGGCGCATTGAAGTTTTAGAGCAGAAGCGTCATAAATGGCTCTACAAGATCATAGGCGACTCTAACATAACATTTCACCCGCTGTCAATACAAAGATGGCACCCCTGATAGCTCTTCCTCTCATCCTCACCAATACATCCACAAAAATATTGAAGATGCTGCGTTTATCCGATGAACCGATAGTATTGTCAACTATGGACGCTATTAGCACAAGGCGGAAAGCAGCATTTTCTGTTGCAGTAGAAAGGAGTCGTATGAACGCTCTACCACTCTGGTTTCAAATCGCGATCACTGTCCTTCCCATTTTGTTGCCACCACTCATCTCACTTTCGACAGTACTCTATCAACATCTGCTGCAACGCTTACCTCAACAGAAGCAGGATATTGTTGATCAGATTGTACGGACTGTCGTTCCTGCCGTTGAGCAGACCGCGACCGGATTAATGAGCAGCGCGGCCAAGAAGCAGGCTGCCCTGGACATGGCAACCCAGATGATGGATTCGTTGCATGTTCATGTGTCTGAAGACATGCTCTCCAGTATGATTGAGGCTACGGTCTTCGCGCTCAATCAGAGTAAAGGAGCACCTACGGTTATCAACCAGCCTTCACCCCTTGCCGAAGCCAAAGCAAGTTAAAAGATTAGTTAAGAAGGCATAGAAGAGATGACCTTTCTTACAACAGCACCATCTTCTCTAGCAACTGCTTAAGCACAATTTCAGGGTCGATACAGAGGCCAGAATGTACGGGTGAGGTTTGAATAATCGTGCTGCGCGGAGCAACGAGCCAGTGGAAGCGTTCAGACTGTGATAATCGGCCGATGTAGCCAGCGTCTTTACCTCCAGCACAGAGAAGCGGCATTCTATCCAGGTGGCGCTTCACCTCGTCTACATCAAGTTGTGGGGCAAGAGCAGCCAGGCGCTCTACGTCAATAGAGATGGATGCAGCAAGAAAGCGACGTGTGCGACAGAAGAGGATGACGCCGACGTTGAGAAATTCGCCACGCTCGACACATGGCACAACACGCACAACGGCGTAGTCATACGAGGCTTGCGCGGGCATGCAGGGCCTCCTCTACGAAGATGTGCGAGTGCGTCAGGTGATCAAGCAAGTATTCTACGTATGTGGCTCGGTGCGCTTCCTTAGTAGCAAAGAGTGGGTCGTCGCCAAGCCAGGAGTCAGGAATGGCGGCTATGATGTTTTGTAGCAATGTGGGTGTCAGGCGACTTTTTAGAAGGGCATCGGCCTCCGTAAGCTGACTGGCAACACTGAGCAAGACATGGTCCTTGATTGATGTAAAAGGCAAACGACTGCGCTCCATGTAGTTCGCCCCTGTGTGCTGAAAGTAGAGCGAGGCACCGTGATCTATCAACCAGAGCTGTTTGTGCCAGAAGAGCATATTAGTGTTGCGCGGCGTGCGATCAACATTGGTCACGTAGGCATCGAACCAGACAATTGACGATGCCAATAATGGGTCAAGCGTGCGTGCGTCAAGCGCGTCAAAGGCGAGTGCCCCTGGCAAGTAATCAAGCCCAAGGTTGAGACCAACACTTGCCTTGATGAGTGCTTGAATTTCATAATCAGGTTCGGAACGCCCCAACGCGGCATCCAGTTCCATAAAAACAATCTCAGGCACAAGCAGTCCCAGCGCACGAGCGATCTCGCCCGCCACCAGTTCCGCGATCAGCGACTTTGGCCCCTGACCCGCACCACGAAATTTAAGCACATACAGGCCATCATCCTCGGCCTCGACAATGGCAGGCAGCGATCCACCCTCTCTCAGGGGTGTCACATAGCGTGTTGCATGTAGTATTCTCAGCATAGCTGTCATTTTAGCATAAATTGCGCCGGTAGTTGACATAGTAGATACGTCACCATATTTGCTTACGTTCCGTACCAGATATAGACTTATTTGTATCAAGCGAAGCACAAAAAAGGAGCACATATCATGCAATACCGTCCATTGGGTCGTACAGGATGGGATGTCTCGGAGATGGGCTTTGGAGCATGGGGCATTGGTGGAGACGCGTGGGGTCAGACAGATGACTCAGCATCAATCGCAGCCCTCCATAAGGCCATAGACTCAGGAGTAAACTTTATTGACACCGCTGATGTATACGGCGATGGGCACTCAGAGCAGTTAATCGGGCAGGTATGCAAGCAGCATAAAGAGCGGCTATTCATCGCTACAAAAGCGGGGCGTCGGCTCAATCCCCATACAACGGAAGGCTACAATCGGCAGAACTTGACTAGCTTTGTTGAGCGCAGCCTGCGCAATCTTGAGATGGAGTCGCTCGACCTCCTACAACTGCACTGTCCACCAACAGAGGTCTACGACAGACCAGAGGTGTTCGCCGTTCTTGACGATCTCGTGCAGCAAGGCAAGATTCGCTACTATGGTGTCAGCGTCGAGAAGGTGGAAGAGGCGCTCAAGGCCATTCATTACCCCCATCTGCAGAGTGTTCAGATCATCTTCAACATGTTCCGTTTGAAGCCTTCCGAACAGTTCTTCGCCGCTGCCAGCGAACGCAAAGTGGGTATCATCGTGCGTGTCCCGCTAGCAAGTGGCATGCTTACGGGCAAGCTTCGTCCCGACTCGCAATTTGCCGAGAGCGATCATCGCAACTTCAATCGTCATGGAGAAGCCTTCGATCAGGGCGAAACCTTCTCCGGCGTCGATTACAGCACAGGGCTACAAGCGGTCGAAGAGCTGCGCCAACTGGTGCCACAGGGAGCAACGATGGCCCAACTCGCCCTTCGCTGGATTTTGATGTTCCCCGAGGTCTCTACGGTGATTGCAGGGGCTAAGAATCCGCAACAGGCCGAGGATAATGCAAAAGCGGCAGAATTACCACCACTAACCGTGGATGCGATGATGAGAGTACAGGGGATATATGACAAGAGGATTCGGGCGCAAGTGCAGGGAAAGTGGTAATTGACATAGGCGGGACAATAAGAGATAGGATTTGTACAAGCATAACAGAATATTATGGAGATACATACTTTACATGACATCCACAAAACTATCTACAGTCCTCTCTCAACGACCACTGGGACTTGTATTTGACATTGATGGCACGCTTAGCCCCATCGCCCCAACACCCGACTCGGCATATCTTTATCCTGGCGTGATGTCGATGCTGGAACAGATGCGACAACATGTCCACGTTGCCATCATGACGGGTCGCGCTCTCAGGGATGGAGCCAGAATGGTCGATGTAGATAACATAACCTATATCGGTACGCATGGGCTGGAATGGAGCGATGGACTCCCTGCCACACATTCCGTACAGGTCGTTCCCGACGCAATGAGCTATGTCGAACCAGGGAAACAGCTTCTCAACCTTGTAGAGCGGCATCTTGAGAGCTTGCCAGGAGTCATCGTGCAGCGTAAAAGCATTGGCGGAACGTTGCACTACCGCAATACTTCCGACCATGAACAGACACGGCTGCGCTTGCTGGCACTGTTAAAGGAGCCAGCACACCAGATGGGCATGCGCCTGAGTGAAGGAAAGATGGTGGTAGAGGTCCTTGCCCCGCTTGCAATCAACAAGGGACAGGCGCTGCGGCGGTATGTTCAACAATTTAAGCTGCGAGGCGTCGTCTTCGCTGGTGATGACCGTACCGACATTGACGCAGCACGAGAGATCGTGCGACTGCGACAAGAAGGAATAGCGGCGCTTACTATCGTCGTGCGGCATCAGGACACACTCCCTGAATTGCTCGAACTCGCGGATATCACTGTAGAGGGTGTAGAGGGTATGGCGAAACTAATGCAGGAAATGGTGGAAAGGTTTTCATAAGCACTATGAAGTGGCTCTGCTATCAGCACGAATGCGCTGATAGCAGAGCCGCTTCATAGTGCTTTTAGCTTACATTGGCAACCAGATCATCAGCGGCAGAGGTTGGCAGTGCTGTTACTGATGTAGAAGTCTCAGCAGCAGAATTATCAACCAGTTCATTGATGTCGAGTATCTGCTTTGTCAACCACATATTGAGATCACTACGCTCCACTGCTTGTCGCGCATTCGTCGCCTTCGTGCGACGCTCATCTGGTGACAGAGTTAGAGCCTTGTACAATGCCTGAGCCGTCTCGGCCACATCAGTCGGTGATGTGGGGATCGACCCCTTGGCGAGTTGCTGGAATGCTCCAGCAGTACGCGAGAGGACCAGCACACCATCTCGCTGGTTCACCACTGGTCCCTCTTTGGCTACCAGGTTCATGCCGTCGATGATGGGATTGACCAGCAACACATCGTAATATTGCATAGCAGCAAGGGCACGTGTGCGGTCATTATCACAAAAGTCGTGAATGGGCGTCCATTCTTCTGTACCATACTTCTCGTTGATCGCCTTCATCGCGTCCATCACATCGGCGCTGTAGCGACGGTACACAGGCAATGTCTGGCGGGATGGCACCAGAAAGGCAAGAAATGTGACCTTTCCGTGCAATTCAGGATGTTCCTCGAGCATCTGATCGTATGCCTGGAAGCCGCGCAAAATGTTTTTTGTTGGCTCAATGCGATCTACGCGCATAATAGTATGTTCGCTCAACAATGGCTTGATCTTCTCACCGGCTCGCCTTCCAGCGACACTAGAGACGACGCGACGCTCTTCCGTCACCGAGATGGAAATGGGATAGGCTCTCGTTTGCGTACAACGTCCCTTCCAACAGACGGTACCCTCTTCAAAATCGACCTTGGCATCATCAAGCAGCGTACGCGCTCCTTCAAGGAAGTTACGGGCATCGCGGTCCGTCTGGAAACCAACGATGTCATTGCCGATGAGCCCTGTATAGATGTCATGTGCAATGCTGCTGGGTAAGAAGTGCCAGCAGCGCACATCAGGCCAGGGAATATGGATAAACTGCTGCATAACAATCGAAGGATGCTTCTCGCGAATCATCCCAGGTGCCAGGTAAAGGTGATAGTCATGAAGCATTACTACGGGAGGTGTAGCCTCTCGATCAATCTCAGCATTGACTGCATCCGCGATAGCCTGGTTTGCGACGCGGTAGCCAGTGTTCCAGACATCCTGTAACTGGCGCATCGCGGCGGTGTCTTGCGTTGGATCGTAGAGATAGTGTTGCAAAAACCAGAGTAGTTCATTGCTGACTTTCTCATAATGTTTGCGATATGCACTTTTAGGGATTGCAACATAACGCAGCTGCATCTTTTGACCACGTAGAGGAGACTGAAGAAGTCCTCCATGATGTTGTGCTTCCTTCAATGCAACTCGGTCACCTTCAGTCATTGCCATCGCAACCCACGTCACCTCCATATGGTTGCCTGCATCGATCAACGCAGTTACCATTCCTCCAGCACCACGCCGAGGCTTGAGCCTCTTATCCTGGCTCAACTGGTACTCGACAGGGCCGCGATTAGAGGCAATAATGAGACGATGAGCGTGCAGTAACTGTGACGACGGCACACTCACCGTCATGCTCGTAGGCATGAATATATCCTTTCTAACAGGTGCTTCCTGTTCGGGCCTTGAGAGCGTGAATTTTGTGGGAACCTCCGGTGCACCATCGCTCCCGTCAAGAAGACGTATGGCACGGTCTGATATCGGTTTAACACGAGAACACACAAAATCGCGTATGTGTGAGATACGCAAGGCACTCAGACAAACAAGGCACCATCAATTATGTTACCATATAATGGAGCAAAATTCCTAGTCTTTTTCCATTTATGGCTATAAAATTACTGCTATCATACAGATGTAGCAGTTTTTACTCTAAAAGTATGTATTCAAATACTGAAAGGTTCTCATCACATGACACGTATTGATGAGCGTAATTCGTCTCAACTACGACCAGTAACCTTCACTGTTGACGTACTTGACTATGCCGAAGGTTCAGTTCTCATCGAGGCTGGCAAGACACGCGTCCTGTGTGCCGTCAGCGTAGAAGAGCGTGTGCCGCCCTTCCTGGAAGGTAAAGAGCGAGGCTGGGTTACGGCTGAGTACAATATGCTTCCCCGTGCGACTCATACACGCAGTTCGCGTGAGCGCGACGGGAAGGTCGGTGGGCGTACTCAGGAGATACAGCGACTCATCGGGCGGTCTCTGCGTGCCGTCGTCGATATGAAGGCGCTGGGACCTCGTACTATCATCCTCGACTGCGACGTCCTACAGGCCGATGGCGGGACACGCACAGCCTCTATCACTGGAGCCTATGTCGCCCTCCACCGAGCATGCTCCCTGTTAATGAAACGCGGACTCCTGGCAAAACATCCCGTTACAACGGCGGTTGCGGCAATTAGTGTTGGCGTCGTCAATGGTGACATTCTACTCGACCTCTGTTACGCGGAAGACTCACGTGCCGATGTTGATTTCAACGTGGTAATGACGGCGGAACACGAGTTTATCGAGATACAGGGGACCGGAGAGAATGCTGTCTTCAGCCGTTCCACGATGGACAGCCTGGTCGTTCTCGCAGAACAAGGAATTACTGAACTGTTAGAGCTACAAAAACGACATGTGTGACGACCTTGTAGGGGTCTCATTCATTACACCCTACGCCACCACAGGACCAAGGTGGGATCATGCCGAACGCGGGTGTAATGAATGAGACCCCTACGGAGCATCCTTTCCATCGGTTCCGTATTTGCTTGCTCCATAAAAATCCTACATTAGCGGACACTACAGTACCAAGGTCCCAATTTAGTAGCGGAGCAGACAACGATACGTTCTACTTAGAAGAAAGAAGTATAAAAATCTGGTAAAGATATAACCCATAATTCCCTATAACTTGCGGACATACAGGTGACATGCTAAGATTTTCCAGCGAGATCAAAGTAGCCACCGTCTGCCGGACCAGCGGCAGCACTGAGAGGAGTACACATTGGAAGAGAAGACAGGCCGAACATGGTTCTGGCGTATTGTCGATTTTATCAATCCGCTGCGTGACCCTAGCCTGACTGTAGCCGCGGTCCTGACCTTTATCGAAGAAGTGGGACAGCCAGATGCCTGGTACTCGATTATCATTGTAGGGCTCCTCAATTGGCTGGCGGTACGTGGTGTGGTCTGGCTCGTCGTCAATTTCACCTTTGCCTCAACGTTTATCTCGCGCCGCGTCTGGTGGGCGATGAAACATCCTCGTCTCGCCTGGCGTATTCTCGATGCTATCGGGCACGAAGAGATCGTGATCGGTGGGTTGCCCTCACTCTCGGAGAGCATCCTCCTACAAGATGGTACGGCTCTGATAAGTCCTTCTCTTGGCGCGAGTGGCATTCAGGTTATCGGCGAGATTGCTGCCGGAACAGAAGTACCTCTATTGAGCATGCCAAATGGGCAAATGGCTCCAGACCTCTCATCATTGGCGGGTTCAGGCATGTTCTCGGGAGTGACTGCCAGTTTCTTTAACGGCGCGACCTCACAACAGAACATGTACTCGGGGCAGCCTCAACTGGGCTTTCCACAGACCGACAGCTTTCCACAGAGCTTCCCGCAACGTCCCTCGGAAGAGGAAGAGCGCCTGCGACAGCAGGTTGAGGCTTATGCACGACTTCTGGATGACTGGATACAGTTCACCGAGGAGAAGTGGCGTACAGTGAGTGATAGCCAGCTCGGTTGGAAGCCTCTACGCGGTAGATGGGGAAGTTGGGACGATATCTTCCAGGATGCCTACGCCGCCAAGACATCAGACCCGATGGCGAAGGCGGCACAGGCTGCTGGTGAGGCTACCGTCCGCCGCTACGATACATCGAAGGAGAAAGGCTCTGCCGCCTCCGCCGTTGCCTGCTTCATGCGCGACATGATGACATTGCGACGCAGCGTCGAGATGCTACAGGTTGTGGATGCGGAGCGCTCACCAGAGACGCCCGATGGACAACCAGTTGTGCAATCTATGACTAAACGCTTCACGGGTGGGAATGGGAATACTACTTCATTTGACAATGGATCGGGAACAAGTGGGAATACTACTTCGCCACGCAGTTCACTTATCCGACGACCAGCACAAATCTTCGTCGATGCCGACGCTGAAAAATAGGATAAACCATGTATATATCTTCTACTTCACGTCCCGTTCATGTGCGCCCAGAATTGGACCGCATGGCTGAGTATATCCCCGGTGAATCGCTAGAGACATTTAGTTCACGTACTGGTATCCCAATTTCTCAATTGATAAAACTTAATAGCAATGAAAGTCCCTACGGTCCAGTGCCCGAGGTGCTAAAAGCACTCGGCAGTCATGAAAGCTACAACAACTATCCCGACACGGACTCAACAGCACTACGCCAGGCACTTGCAGAATACGCTGGAATCGACAGCCGTTTTGTCGTCGTCAGTCACGGTAGTAACGAATTGATTAACCTACTGTGGCATATTTTTCTCTCCGTTGGTGATAACATTATCTGTTGTCCGCCGACCTTCTCGCTCTACACCTTCATCACAACCTTTTGTGGTGCCTACGTGCTAGAGGTCCCACGCACGGTGGACTACGAGGTAGACGTGGCGGGAATACTGGCAGCACTCACACCAGAGACCAAGATGATCGTGCTCTGCTCACCCAACAATCCAACAGGCAATCCCATCTGCGAACAAGACGTATTGGCGCTGCTTGAGACCGGTCGTATCGTCGTCGTCGATGAGGCATATGTCGAGTTCTCGAATCAGCGACGCGGACTGGCGCATCTCGTATCGGAGTATCAGAATCTTATTGTTATGCGCACATTCAGCAAATGGGCAGGTCTAGCGGGTCTCCGTATCGGCTATGGGCTCTTCCCCGAATGGATCGTCGCCTATATGCGCCGAGCACAATGCCCCTTCGAGGTCAATGTCGCCGGACATATCGCGGCCATCGAGACGCTCAAGCACCTGGACTACACTCTGGCAAATGTACGTCGCATTGTACAGGAGCGTGGACGCCTCTTCGAGGTCCTCGCCAACCAACCATATTTAGAGCCTATTCCATCGCAGGGCAACTTTATTTTGAGCCGCGTCCGATCAGAAGAGGTCAAGATGGAGTGTGTGCGCGAGGTGGTCGAGTCACAGGGCATCTTGCTGCGCTACTTTCATCACCCCTACCTGCACAACTTCCTACGCGTCACTGTCGGCCTACCAGAGCATACAGATAAGCTGGAGCACGCTCTGGAGCAAATAGAAACAAGTTAGCAGGTCGTCACCCAAGATAGAGTGAGCCTGGGCAAGGCATACCTTGCCCAGGCTCACTCTATCTTGGGTGACGACCTGCTAACTTGCCCCAATCCTATCATTCGATGTACAATAGCCGCGCAAAGAACTCTACACATAGTTTTCGTGGAGAATAAAAATGCCAAATAACACAAATGACTTGACCACCATTGAAGTAGTCACAGCTCAGGAAATTCTTGACTCACGTGGCAACCCTACCGTTCGGGTCGAGGTTCTCTTGATAGGGGGCGCGAGTGGTGTCTCCGCTGTCCCTTCCGGGGCATCGACGGGTGCACATGAGGCGGTCGAACTGCGCGACGATGACAAGAGCCGCTATGGAGGCAAGGGTGTACTCAAGGCGGTTGACAACGTCAACGAGACCATCGGCGATGCCGTGATCGGACTCGACGCGACAGACCAGGTAGTGCTGGACGAGGTGATGATCGAACTGGACGGGACACCTAATAAGGCTAAATTGGGCGCGAACGCCATGCTTGGTGTCTCGTTGGCAGCGGCAAAGGCAGCCGCTAATGCCCAAAACCAGCCTCTCTACCGGTATCTTGGCGGCGTCTCGGCGCGTACCCTCCCCGTCCCCATGATGAATATTTTGAACGGTGGCAAACATGCCGACAACTCGACTGATATGCAAGAGTACATGATTCTTCCCGTAGGTGCACCCTCGTTCCGTGAGGCATTACGTATGGGAGCCGAGGTCTATCAGGGCCTTAAAAAGGTACTGCATGATCGCAAGCTCAATACGAATGTTGGAGACGAAGGTGGCTTCGCGCCCTCACTAGGTTCTAACCGAGAGGCGTTAGAGGTCATCGTTGCCGCCATCGAAACGGCAGGTTACAAGCCCGGTGTCGATATCTTCCTGGGCATGGACCCGGCTGCCAGCGAGTTCTACCATGATGGTACATATGTCCTGGTGCGCGAGGGTCGTACTCTCACATCTAGCGAGATGATTGATCTGTACGAGCAGTGGATTGGAGAGTACCCTATCGTCACTCTAGAGGACGGTTTGGCAGAAGACGATTGGGAAGGTTGGGCGCATCTCCGTCAGCGCCTCGGCAATCGTGTACAACTTGTGGGCGATGATCTGTTTGTCACCAATACCAGCCGCCTCAAACGCGGCATAACGGAGCACTCCGCAAACTCTATCCTGATTAAGCTCAACCAGATCGGTACGCTGACAGAGACGATGGAAGCCATCGAAATGGCGAAGCGTGCAGGCTTCACCGCCGTGGTGTCTCATCGCTCAGGTGAAACTGAGGACACAACTATTGCTGATCTCGTCGTTGCCACCAATGCAGGCCAGATCAAGACAGGCGCGCCCGCGCGCAGCGAGCGCGTAGCGAAATACAACCGCCTCCTCGTAATAGAAAATGAACTGGGCGATGAGACGGCACGCTACGCTGGCTTCAGTGCCTTCTATAATGTACCGGGCCTATATGCGAAGGCGTAGGGGCCGATGATGTACTTGAATAAAATAATGCGGCCATGCTCCCCTTCGTACGGGCGCAATTGATTGCGCCCGTCGTCCAGGCAGGGCGCAATCAATTGCGCCCGTACAGGAGCATGGCCATGACCGGATTATTTTGTTAAAAAGCAGTATCGCGTCCTCGGACAGGTTATTATACACAACGAGGACGCGATACATCGGTCCCTACAAGAGAATAATATAAGAGGAACACAATGGCACAAGACACAAGAGATATTGTCACAACACAAAAATCACCAAGAAGGTACGTGGCAGAGTCCATTCACTATGAAATCAGCTATATCCTTCAAGGTGAAGAACACGGCACCGATGGAGCCATCGTCCTACTCCACGACATTCCAGCGGGTGCATTCGCCTGGGAGGGCATCATGCCACAACTGGCAGGTCTAGGTCGCGCCGTCTACGCTATAGACATGCTTGGCTATGGACAATCAGCGCACCCGTGGCCTGCGGACACCTCTCCGTGGGGCCAGGCCGATGTAATCAATTTCCTACTTAGAACCCTCAACCTGACCAACGCCATACTCGTGGGACATGGGCTTGGTGGCGGCGTGGCACAAATTCTCGCAACACGCCTGTTCCGCGAACATACGCTCGGGGTGGTCTTGATAGATAGCATCTGCTACCTCAACGCCTTCGCGGAGAACTGGCCTCTGCCAGACATGTCCCAGCGTCAGGAATTCGATGCTCCGAAAAATACAGAGCTTGAGGATCTGATGCGAGACTTACGTGCAACGCTTCCCAACGCAGTAGTAAATACTGACAGCTTCAGTAACGTCATTGACAACTATATCGAGCCGTGGGACAGCGAGCTAGGCAAAGAGGTTCTCCTACAGCACATTCGGCTCCTTGTTCCAACCTATGTCAACTCGGTATCGTCTGACCTCAAAACGTTGGAGAAGCCAACATTGATTGTCTGGAGTGCACAAGATCACATCATGCCGGTGAGGTATGGCGAACGTCTGCACCGCGACATGCCAGATTCACAACTAGTGATGGTGCCCGATGCGGGCCATTTGATCCTATTTGATGCGCCAGACGCAGTGGCAAATGCACTAACGAACTTCATCAAAGGCTTTTAAAACACAGAGAAAAAGAAAGCACCGAGAGGCTTATTCGAATCTCTCAATGCTTTCTTTTTTCTTTGTGTTACGACGCTTTTCTCTTCTGCACGGGTACAGACAGTGGATAGTCCTGGTGTTCACGCTGATACTCCTCGAAGCAGCGATTGTACTCCTCCACTGTCAACATATAGGCGTTGAACATACGCTCAAGCGCCTGTACCGATGTCCCCTTCTGCTCCTCCATCACCAGGTCATACCACTTCTGCCGCATACGCTTCTCAGTATACTCAAGCTCTGTTAGAGTCATAGCGTTTTCTTTCTCAGGAAGCCTTCTTACTCTGCCTATACTCAACCGTAAGCTGCTGAATCAACTTCTTCGCCTCAAGGTTGCTCATGGACGACAGGCTCTCCGGCTCGGTCTTGCCCAGATACTCGCTCAACTTGCGAATGCTCGAGATTTGCTGCTCTGTCACGGCATCATTGTCAGGTGTCTCCACAGAAGCGGACTGCGAGCTGTTCCCGTTCGTGCCATTACTTGCAGCTACGGGACGTACAGGGGTGAAGGTTGAACTGCCATTTCCATTGTCCTCATGAGCAGCAGGAGTACGGTCAACCGGGCTATCGACGATACGATGTTGCTCATCTAACTCTGGTGCAAATTGGGTTCCATATCCTAATGCGGCAAGGGCACGGCCTATTGCACCGGTCTCAGCTTTTTCGATGAAATCAGGGAAGCTAGCAGCTTTTTCTGATTTAGTTCCGGTGGCTCTCCCACCTTGACCATCTGTAACGATTGCTTTGTATCTGGCGTAGCCCTTAGCTCGTTTTACGACTTTCTCACTACGTCGTCTCTCACTATTCCAAACGTAAACTTCCTCTTCCATCTCCCGGTCAAGGTCTACTTCAAGTTCCTCTGTATCGATAGTGCCTTGTGGACACTGCTCTCGGAACCAGACGAGCCGCCACTGAACGGGCAGGTAGTCCTTGGCACCTTCTTTGCTTCGCAGTTGCATTAAATGATCGTTAGGATTAAAGCTGCGCTTCCGCTGTTCCTCACGCGGCTGCTCGTTACTCTGATTGCTCATCTGCTACTCCTTTTTAGAAATTTTGTTCTATTATTATAGGCCAAAGGCTGACATTCTGTCAAGTTTGATACATAGACTTATTCTTTATAGGGTACTAAAAGGCGGAAACGGATGATATACTGCAGATAACATAATCAGAAGCAAAGCCCGCCTGGATGTCGGCGGGCTTTTGTGTGATATGCTACCTATAGGGGTGCCAGAAAACGAGTGCCAGTCGTTTGTGAGATGAAGCAATGTCGCTTCATATGCATTGTTGCATTAGGGGCCTATGAGCGGCCCATATCAAGGAGGTTTTTTTCTATGGCTATTGATGTTGTAAATCCTTATGCAATGGCGGTTGCACAGTTTGATGAGGCTGCCGACCGTCTTGGTCTTTCTCAGGCTATGCGGGCTATTTTACGTAAACCTAAACGAGAATTAATCGTCAATTTTCCTGTACGTATGGACAACGGCGATGTAGAGATGTTCACGGGGTACAGAGTTCAGCATAATATCAACCGTGGCCCCGCGAAAGGCGGCATTCGCTTTAGTCCAGAAGTCTCACTCGATGAGGTACGCGCATTGGCGATGTGGATGACATGGAAGTGCGCAGTGGTGGGCATTCCCTTTGGCGGCGCGAAGGGCGGCGTGATCTGTGATCCTCACATCATGTCTAGCGCTGAACTTGAGCGCATGAGCCGTCGCTACGCGACCGAAATTTCTATACTCATTGGCCCCAACAGCGATATACCCGCCCCGGATATGAACACAAACCCACAGGTGATGAGCTGGATTATGGATACCTATTCCATGCATCAGGGCTATTCTGTGCCTGCCGTCATCACAGGCAAGCCGCTCTCCATTGGTGGAAGCGAAGGCCGACTAGAGGCTACAGCTCGTGGTGTCCAGGTTGTGACACGCGAGGCACTGAGTACATACGGTCTGCGCCCTGAACGCTGTGCGGTAGCCATTCAAGGCTTCGGCAACGTCGGCAGCATCACCGCACGCCTCTTGAGCGAACTTGGCTGTAAGATTGTTGGACTGAGTGATATTAAGGGCGGCGTGTATAATGCTGCAGGTATCGACGTACACACAGCCTTACGCTTCTCGAAAGAGCATGGCAACCTCGCTGGTATGCCTGGGACAGAGAGAGTGACCAACGCCGAACTGTTAGAGCTTCCCTGCGAGGTTCTGGTACCTGCCGCGCTGGAAAACCAACTGACCGAACGCAACGCATCGCGCATCAAAGCGCGTATGGTGATAGAGGCGGCGAACGGTCCCACGACACCGGATGCCGACCGCATCCTCAATGATCGCGGCATCACAGTCGTTCCCGACATCCTGGCGAACGCTGGTGGCGTCACAGTTAGCTACTTTGAGTGGGTACAGGACTTGCAGCGCTTCTTCTGGGCCGAGAACGAAATCAACCATCGACTGGAGTCGATCATGACCCGCTCTTTCCACTCCGTACATGCGAAGGCAGAGCAGCAGCAGACCAATCTCCGCATGGGTGCCTATCTGCTGGCAGTTGCCCGTGTTGCGGAGGCCACAGAGATTCGTGGCGTCTATCCGTGAACAAGTGGGAGCTCCTGGGGGACCTCTAAGACCTTGGAAACCCACCAAGAGGTCTGAGGTGCTTTACGTTACGTAAGCTCAGATTAAAAACGATGGTACCCTCTCTTTTTACTAAGTAAAAGAGCACCAACTTCCAGTAGAGTTGGTGCTCTCTTCTTTGGGCATAAAGATTGAGAAATTGTTACTCATCATGCCTGCACATCGTATATCCTTTTAAGAGAGATATATTCTCTATACCTCTAACTTATTAATTGGATTATAAGTTAAGAAAATATTACTTTTTGGCGGTGTATATGGATTACAGAATTGTTGGTCCGAGGCTAACGGCGGACAACGAAGTAGAAACCACTGAGATTGCGACACTTGTAGATTATAAAAACCTCACACCTGAAGAAGATTTTTTACTGCTTACAAAGCTTGCTCAACGATTTGAGGGCAAGAAGCTCGTGTTTTTCAACTCTACCGGACAAGGCGGCGGCGTGGCTCTAATGCGCCATGCTCTGCTTCGGCTCTTCAGGCTTCTTTCCGTTGACGCTCATTGGTACGTCATGTTTCCAAAACAAGAAGTCTTTGATGTGACGAAAAGAAAATTTCATAATGTCCTGCAAGCGGTTGCCGACGAAGATGTGACACTCACACAGCAGGACAAGGAAATATACAATGAGTGGATTAAAGAGAATGCGGAAAAATTCGAGCCTGTTTTTGAGCAGGCCGATATAATCGTCATCGACGATCCACAGCCTTCGGGACTCATTCCGTATATTAAAAAGGCAAACCCTCGCGCTAAAATCATCTATAGATCGCATATTCAAATCGTTGCCAGCCTGGTAAATGAACCTGGTACTTCTCAGCACACCACGTGGGAGTTTATCTGGAACAGCATAAAAGATGCTGATTGCTATGTTAGCCATCCAATGAGAGAGTTTATACCTGATAATGTGCCAGCAGAAAAAATCATCCTGATGCCTGCAACAACAGATCCCCTCGATGGTCTCAATAAACCGCTCACCGAAGATCAAATGACCCAATACCTGAACTTCTTCAACCAAATCCTGTTTGACAATAAAGAGATGGCGCTTGATGTTGACCGACCATATATCACGCAGATTGCTCGCTTTGACCCTTCTAAGGGGATTCCTGATGTCATTGAATCCTACCGGAAATTACGGGAGATGCTCAAGGACAGCAACGATCCATGTCCCCAACTTGTCCTTGCCGGAAACACAGCTATTGACGACCCTGATACTCATCCCGTTTATACTGCCATTACAGACTTATTGCAGTCAGAGAAATATTCAGACCTGGCAAACGACGTGAAAATGGCACGACTTCCACACATGGATGAGCTGCTCAACACATTACTGAGAAGATGTGTTGTTGCCCTGCAACTTTCGATTAAAGAAGGATTCGAGGTGAAGGTGACAGAGGCTCTCATGAAGGGCAAACCTGTTGTTGCCTATAAAACTGGTGGTATTCCTTTACAGATCGAAGATAGCGTTGACGGATTTCTCGTAGATGTTGGCGACACAACGCAAGTTGCACAGCACCTGTACGGTTTACTGACAGACAAAGACAAATATCAAAGAATGAGCAAGGCAGCTAGAAACCTTTACAGCCAGGATTACCTTACCGTATCGAACGCAATCTGCTGGCTGTTCCTGGCTATCTCGCTCGTTGAAAACGGAAAGATCGAAGGGCACTATCAATACGCGAGAGATTTGGCTCGTCGCTACTTCGCGCAGTAGGAGGTTCACAAATAAGGCCACAACGCGTCTCCCGAACATCTCTACCTCATCAGCAAATCAATTCGGTAGAGATGTTCGGGACTGGAGAACTTCTATGATAGACCTAGATGAGTTTAAAGGCCGTAGAGGTCCAGGTTCCATCGTCATATGAGACTGGGCCAGCGAATGTACCTTGATATCCCGTGCTCGTCTTTACACCAGTAGCTACAAGCTTCCCGGCGGCAGTGAAGGTGATACCGTTACTTGAGTCTATATGTGCCGAAAAGGGAATGATTGTGCCATCATAGAGATTGATGTTTCCATTCATGGTGGAAGTGTTCAATGCCATGGCACCATGGTATACTGCACCGCGATCTTTACCATGCATTACAATTCCATCGAATGAAAGCCCTTGAGTTGTAGACGACAAATCGACAAACAGAAAGCTAAAGCTTCCATACCCAACGCGCTTATTGCTGCGATCCCCACTGTAGAGAGTGAATCGCCCTGCATACTCTTTACAGCCCGTGTTTGCAGCACCGATTACTGTGCCTGTGGCGTGCATCAACGTGAAACGAGTGGATGTTGTGAGAATTAAATCTATGTTGTAATCACTAGAAGCCTTGCGGATAAATGTTGCATGAACATGAAGGAATGAGCCGTCAGCGGCATTGAATCGAGCGTTATATGCATACACATCCTGAGTCTTGCCGGTAAAACCACCAACCATACCACCAGCGAACACGCTTCCCGCCGCAGTACCACTTGTAACAGCCGCGCTGAGTGCAGCGTTCGCACGAGATACTGATTTTCCCTGCCCATTGGATAGCATAGAGCTAAAACCGCCAAGGGGGGATTCTGCATGTGCTTTCCAAGTCGGTATTACGAAACCGGTTGCAACCAGTGTCAATATTACTAATGTAGGTATCACGAGTAGTACTATTCGTATTTTCTTAGTCATGGGAACAAGTTCCTCCTTTTAACCTAAGGGCGTCATTGTTATAAGCAGCAATATTTGTATTGGCAGGACAGGCTTCTTTCCCTAATGAAATCTGAACCTGAAAGAAAAAGCGGCACTCACACATTGAGATGTGCCAATTGGTTGTAATTTGGTGTGTTCTAAGCTTTAGAATAGTGTATCGTGAAATGAAAATCAAGATGAAAGAAGGGCAAATTTACACCATATGTATGTTTTTTAATATTAATGAATTCGAGTATATTTATTTTTTGCTTAAATTCACAATGAAAGATGGAAGATTCATCGTGAATGTACAACATATCTTTACGTTTTTTCAGAATCTGACAATAAAAAGGGGAAGCATCTCGCATGAGATACCCCCCTTTTGTGCTATAGTTTCTTTTTATTACTCTGCTTTTCGCACATCGAGTATTTTTAACCAGATATCCTGTCGGCTCTCGTCCTCTGACGACTCGATGCGGAAGATGATATCAACATGTGAAATGTCTTTGAGCGAACCTAACCGAGCCGCACCCTTTGTCAAAGTACCTGTTATTTGCGTGACTCCATTAGCTGAGGTAACAACAGCTAGTTTTAGACGGAGGTTTTGTTTATTTACGCCACTTGTCCACTTATCAAGCAAACGAAGGTTCTTCATCTTGAAGATAGGTTCAGGGTTGCCTGCACCGAACGGACTCAATTCGCGAATTTTCTTGTACCCTCTGTAGTTAAGGAGTTCTGTTTTCGTGAGAACGAGATCGACCATCAGTGCTGGTACTTCGTGTTCTACAATGACCTCCACCAATGACGCCGTTTCCTCTGCTCCTGTTGACGTTCCATTTTCAACACTATTCGAGCTCCTTGCCTTCCATCCCAAAAGATGAGTACGCAGCTCGTCAATACGTTCACGCTGAATAGTAAAGCCCGCTGCCTGAGCATGCCCGCCATAGCGTTCCAGACGGTCCGAGAAGCCGCGTAACGCCTCGATCACGTTGAAGCCTTTCTGACTTCGTGCCGAGCCACGACTGAAGCTTGTCTTAGGATCATTGCTCAATACCAGGACCGGTTTGTTAATCTCTTCTACCAACTTGCCAGCTACCAACCCTAGAATACCTTCATGCCAGTCATCGCCGCTTACCAATATGATCTGATCGGAGGGATGCAATTGTGCCTGTTCTCGTACGTTGCGCATCAATTCTTCTGTCTGCTGCTGACGTGAAACATTTAGCCATTCAAGCTCCGCGACATAGGCCGCAGCCTCCTCCTCGCTCTCAGTGGTCATGAGGTGAAAGGCGATGCTTGCGTCCTTCATACGACCGGCTGCGTTGATGCGCGGTGCCAGCGCGTAGGCGATGTCGCGTTCTCGAATCCGCCCCGGTTGCAGGTTGGCGTTGCGTATGAGCGCCTTCAATCCTGGTTTCTGAGTTCTATTTAATCGCTGCATGCCCAGACGCACCAACAGGTGATTTTCACCAAGTAGAGGGGCAATGTCAGCAACGGTGCCAATTGCGACAAGGTCAAGCAGGTCCATCTCTTCCCCCTGTGGGCGATTATACGAGCGATAGAGCGCCTGTACCAGCTTGAACGCCATTCCAGCACCACAGAGATAACGCGCCTTCAGATCGCTCTCTGAAGCGTCTGGTCGCCAGGCATTGACCATTGCGTATGCTTGAGGAAGCTGGACCGGGGGGTTGTGGTGATCAGTAATGATAATGTCGATGCCCAACTGATTGGCATACGCCACCTGTTCCACATCAGAGCTAGCACAATCGGTTGTGATGATAAGTCTTGTTCCACGCTCGTAAAGCATGTTGAGAGCGGCAACATTAAGCCCGCAGCCATCAGATAAGCGGTGCGGAATGTGAAAATCGAGTGGGGCCGCTGAATGTTTTAGAGTTCGTAACGCTCGGTAGAGAAGCGAGGAAGATGTGACGCCATCAGCATCATAGTCTCCGTAAACAGTGATATGCTCTTTATTTTCCAATGCATCGTGAATGCGTTCAACAGCGCGAGGTATGTCGATGAGAGCTAGTGGATTCAGAGTTTGCTCGTATGAAGGGCGAACAAAAGCTTTCACCTCATCAAGATCGGTAACGCCACGACTGGAGAGAAGTTGTGTATATAGAGGGTCAATACCCTCTGTCTCGGCGGCTTGAAGTTCTCTCTTCGAGAGTAGGGGATATATCTGCCATGTTGTATCAGGAAATGACTCCACGGTGAATCCTTTTGCTTAATCGGGCAATAGCCGAAGAAAGACCTCGTTCCCAAGTAGACGACCTCGCTTGCTTAGACGGAGCCAGTCGTCCTCTTGTTCCAATAATCCAGCCTCTTCTACAGGGCGAAGACGGTCGCCCACAAACTGTGCGAAGGGTTGTGAGAAGCGTTGCTCAAAGGTGGGCAAGTGAAGCCCAATGGAGGTGCGCAGCGCGAGAAATGACGTCTCAGACATCTCCTGTTCACGTTCCACCATCTCGCTCTCTGCTTCTGGCAGGTGTCCACTCTTGAGCGTCTTGATATAGTCTAACGGTTCGCGGATATTCGAGAAGCGTCTACCACCAAAGGTTGAATAGGCACCAGCCCCCATGCCGATATACGGGAGATTTTGCCAGTAGGTCAGGTTGTGGCGACTATGATGTCCCGGCAATGCCCAGTTTGAGATTTCATAGTTTTCATAACCAGCCGCCTGTAGCCGCTCATCAGCGTACTCGTACATATCGGCACACAAATCCTCGTCGCCAGGAGTGATGCGGCCCTCATGTGTCCAGCTATAGAAGGGCGTCCCCTCTTCAATGATGAGAGAGTAGAGCGAAAGATGTTCGGGACGGAGATCAAGAGCTTGATCGAGCGTCTCACGCCAATGTTGCATTGTTTGTCCTGGTAAGCCAAACATAAAATCCACATTTATTGATGTGAAGCCAACTGCACGTGCATACTGCACAGCCTGCGTAATCTCCTCCGGCGAGTGAATGCGTCCGAGCGTTTTCAGCAGTTCAGCATCAAAGCTCTGTGCTCCCATGCTCAAGCGATTAACGCCGATTGCTCGTATTCCCGCCAGTTGTTCCTGGTCTAGCGTTCCAGGGTTAGCTTCCATGGTGATCTCAGCGTCCTTATCGATGACGAAGGCTTTGAAGCAGGCATCGAGCAGGCGCGTAATTTGAGAGACGCTCAAGAGACTCGGTGTACCACCGCCGAAGAACATAGTGCGAGAACGACGAGGCGTCCCATCCGCATGTTGCGCCATCTTTCCCGCAAGCGCAATCTCGGAGAACAGTGCTTTGACGTATGGCTCTCTAAGGGGCAACAAACCTGCATAGGTATTGAAATCGCAGTAGTGACAACGCGTGTGGCAAAACGGGATATGTAGATAAAGAGAGGCGGTCTCCAATAACCGCTGAATTGGTTCAATGGGTTGTATAAGCTTTGATGGGGTTATATCTGATGCGATAGCGGTCATATAAAGTATAAAGTTCCTTGTGTTCGGTTATGTTTGATGAAATTTGACAACCTAAGACTCATGATTGTAGTCACCAGGATGACTACAAGAATATGCCTCTACTATACCACATCCTTCAACTGTAGGGGCCCAATTTATTGCGCCCACGGGGTGGGGAGGAGAGGGAAACATCGCACATGACCTCTGTTTGCCCTCTCCTCCCCACCCCGTGGGCGCAATAAATTGGGCCCCTACGGACACAAAAACGTGTTAGGGTTGCCCAGGAACTCCACCGCCAGGGACAGCTCCACCGCCAGGAACTCCACCGCCAGGGAGACCACCTGCGCCGGGAGTTGCCTGTCCTGGTGCTGAAGTTGGTAGACCCGGCGGGACGTTCTGCGGATCAGAGAGTTTGTTCTGATCGACAGGCGTAATGTTGGCCTTGGCCTTTTGTGATAAGAGCCAGTTTTGTAGAGCGTTGTCCTGAAGGCTCTTGAGCGTATCCTTGTCTACAGCGCGTGATGGGTCGATGCCCAGGACTTGTACGATGTGGAAGGTTCCGTTTTCAGAGAGCACAGGGCTAATCTCGTTTAGCTTACGGGATGAATCAAAAATCCAGTTTTCAACTGTACCACTAACATTTGAAGCGTAGTTCTGTATGTATTGTCCACGAGCAAGCCAGCCTAGATCGCCGCCCTTCGCGTTCGTATTGGTATCAACCGACTTCGCTTTAGCGAGCTTGCCAAAGTCTGCACCCTGCTTTAATTGCTTAAGCAGGGTGTTAGCGTCGCCCTGCGTACTTGCAGTGATAGCACGGGCCAGCACTTGATAAGTTGGTGATGTAATCTGCGAGGACAGGTACGTCTGCATATTATCTCGACGCACCTTCAAAGCAAGCATCGCCTGTACATCGGCGTCGCTGACGTGATTGTTGCTCAAGAACTTGTTATAGTTGCTTGTCTTTGGAATATTTGCCTTGAAATCATTGATAGCGTTACTAATGGCACCGGATGTCGGATTAATTTTTGCTTGAACACTACCGTTTTGTGTTGCCAGCCATTCACGAATAACTTCATCGTCTTGCAGCCATGTAGCGCTATCATTACTCTGCTGCGGTAAGGTGTAGAGCTGCTGCTCCGATGCAATAGTATTGTTCGCCATATTCTGGTACTGCTTATTCAAGCTATCGTGCTTTGTCTGTGCATCGCTGAGTTTCTGCTTTAACGTTGCAAGCTGAGTGTTAAGATCAGTGCGTTGAGTGCTAGAACCAGCAGGCAGTGCCTTTATCTGTGTGTTTACGGTGTTGATCTGCTTCTTGGTATCATCAATAACCTTTTGCTGGTCATCGACCTGCTTTTTCAAAGCATCGCGTTGAGCGAAAAGTCCATTTGGCCCTTGTATTTTGTTCTGTTCAAGTTGAGCCTTGACTGCGAGAAGCTTGCGATAATCGGACTGGGGAATGTTGTGTCCATTGACACTGCTAATTGGCTGAGCAGGGGTGATAATATTGATGTTCACCCAGAAGCCGATGATAACCGCGACGAGGACCAGCGAGATAAGGGCGATGGCTGACCAGACTGCGCGGCGCTGCAGTTGTGTTTTTTCACTGCGCGAGAGGTGGCCTCCCCATCCGAAAATAAGAGGCTTACCATCACGACGCGCCTCTACATGCGCAGTCTGTTTCGTATATTTCTTCGTTTTAGCAGATCGCGCAGGTCCTTTACTATCAGGCCGAGGCCCACGCGCTGTCTGACTGTTCATCTAACCCTCCGAAGTGGATACCCGCATGTGTTACGGGGAGGAAAGCAGTGCTTCTTAAGAGGAGAGCAAGAGAACAACATAGTTCTCTATGCCTCAATATTCCCTAATGAATTTTGACAACCGAAGAAGGGAATTCGTAGGGGCGCAATTGATTGCGCCCTGTTCTCGCCGCAGGAATCGTTGGCACAGATGGGACGCAATCAATTGCGCCCTGTTCTCGCCGCAGGAATCGTTGGCACAGATGGGGCGCAATCAATTGCGCCCCTACAGTCCAGGTTCCTTTGTTCCCCTATTCGGTTGTCAAAATTCATTAGGAAAGCTTCGCCGCACCGAGTATCGGCTATCGTGTTACATGCATGTAGTAGTTTGGTTATCTTTAATCAACTAACCACCTGATCGCTACATACCACGAATGTGTTCGGCGGTGTAAGGAAGCAATGCCATGAATCGAGCCTCCTTCAATGCAACGCTCAACCTGCGCTGATGCTTGGCGCAGGTTCCTGTTTTACGGCGCGGCTCAATCTTCCCACGATCAGAAATGTAGCGCTTTATAAAGCGGTTAGCATCTTTATAGTCAATCTCGCGCACGTGATCGTGGCAAAACTGACATATCTTGCGGCGCGATGTGCGCTCACCTCGTCCACCCTCGCGTCGGTCGCGGCGTGGACCACTTTCAGTGCGTCTTTGCATGGACTTCTTTCTCCTTCAAATTAGAAGGGGTGTTCGTCCAAATCTCCAAGAGCATCATCACCACCTGGAAAGTTATCCGCACCAGAGCTACCCTGCCGATCTTTCGGCGTGAGCATCTCCATATCGTTGGCAACAACTTCTATCGCAGTACGCTCCGCACCATTTCTATCGGTGTACTTGCGCTGTGTCAGACGTCCCTCGATGTAGATCTTGCTTCCCTTCTTCAGGTAGTTATTGCAAGTCTCGGCAAGTTGACGCCAGGCAACAATGTTGAACCACTCGGTCTCATCTTGTCGCTCACCGCTTGGTGATTTGCTCACACGGTTCACAGCAAGTGAGAACTTGGTGACGGCAATCCCATTGGGGGTATAGTTCATCTCAGGGTCGCGCCCTAGATTCCCGATCAGTATAATCTTGTTCATGAGTCAAAATCCTTTCGGTCCGGTTTGCGTCATAAACTTACCCCAGCTCTGTTTTTTAGAGATTGAATGAACGGACCCAAACGTATAGTTACTAGTTTTCTGTATAGCTAGGCTTCGACCGTTTCCGTTTCGTCAAGAGCAGGCGGAACTTCTCCAAAATCCTCGTCGGGGACCTCTGGTGCCTCTTGCGCTAGCACTTCTGACTGCTCTGGCACTTCGGTTGGAACCTGCCCCTCCTGGTCTTCCGTCGTCACGCCTGCCTCTGCCTCAGGAGTTGGATTGGCTGCAGCGTTAGCGGCGGCTACAGCTGCGGCGGCTGCTCTAGCCTCACGCTCCTCGCGCTCTTGCTGCACGGCCTTGGGGTCACGCCTCTTGGTCATGTGTCTGAGCACTATTTCGGAAACCTTGAGTGTACGTTCGAGTTCGATCACGGTCTCAGGGGTCAAAATCATATCGATGAACACATAAAAACCGTCGCGGTGGCGCTCGATGGGGTATGCCAGGCGGCGACGCCCCCATTGATTTACTCTTACTGCCTGACCGCCATTATTGGCGACGATCTGCTCGACACGATCCAGAACGGCGCGTGTCTCCTCTTCGCTGACTTCGGGGTTGAGAATGATGCCAAGTTCGTAGTCTCGCGTCACGAAGTCGCCTCCTTCCTTTGGGTATGCATCTGGTCAGGGGCCTGCGTTCACAGACAAGTTTACTGCCAGAGCAGGTGGAGCATCAACATTTGTACTGATGCACAATAACAGATGCCGCCGAATGTTCTGCGGCCTCAACTTGTGTCTTCCCGCGACAATCTAGCGTGGCGAGTTAAACACCGCACTATTATAGCATTCTTCACTATGTCTGACAATAGAGCCGAGGTTTACAAACTTTCGGCTGTCTATTCTTCTTATACCTCGAAAAAACGGAAAAGCGGAAAGAAAATGCTGCTTTATTATTGACATGTACTGATCTATCCTTCATACTATCTACAGGTTGTAGCCTTGTTGTAACCTGGAGTCTTTGCTAACCGTCTGAAACATCTGTAGGACATATCAGAACATTCCACAATAGTTAAAACAGCAACAGCGTCAATCTTCTGATAGACGGAGAAGTAATGCAGCAGCGTCCTGAACAGCGAGCGGTTGACTCGGTACGTACACAGCGAACCCAACCAGCCCTTCCAGGAGTCACACAGCCTACAGTACCCATTGTCACTCCTCGCCAGGGGTTTCCGCCTATGAGGAAGACTCCTATTAGATGGCGTACACTATTTCCATTACTCGGCCTTGGCGTGCTCTTAGAGCTGCTCTATCTCGCGCTTTATCCTTTGCTTGCGAATATGGCACGTTCCAATGTTTCTGCTGCACAGGCACAACAGGTGCAACAGGCACTACCGGGGCTCTTTCCATGGTTGCCATTCTTCTACTGGACAAGAGCATTTCCTGCCATACCGCAATTTTTATCGCACACCCCCTGGCTAAACATTACCAATGGAACTACAGTGAACGCTGCGAATGCGCTTTTCTCTGTTATCCTACTAATGCTCGCGGGCATTGTTGTGCTCATTGCAACGGCTGTTAGCAAGCGAGCGGCACAAGAACAGCGCACGCGGGTACATGGTGGTCTCCTCTTCTGGGCAATACTGCTGATGACCGGGCTTTTTAGCGTAACCATGTTGTTCGCGCCCGTCAGTCTCAATCTCTTTTCACAGGACATGATATCTTATGGTCTCTATGGACGCCTGGTGGTGGTGCATCATGTCAATCCATACGGAGTTGTTCCCACAATCTTCCCAGAGGATACACTACAATCACTGCTTAGCGCAAAATCTACCACGTCTTATGGACCGGTCTGGACTGACATCAGTGTCTTGATAGCACTGTTCGCCCGAGAAAGCATTGCCAACACATTGATCGGGTTTCGCATCATTGGTCTCATCGCTCACCTGGCAAATGCCGCCTTGCTCTGGGTCATCCTGGCACGCTTGAAAGCAGAGACGCGGCTCTCAGCAACGCTACTGTATGCCTGGAACCCGCTGATGCTCTTGTTTGGGATTGCGGAGATGCACCAGGAGATTGTGCTGGTCTTCATCATACTTCTAGCAATTCTTTTCTTTCAACGCAATTCACCAACGATAGGATGGGTTTTCGTACTACTCGCGGCGCTGATTAACCTGTTGTGGTTGCCACTGCTTCCATTGTTCTTTCGTTTCATGCTCAAGCAGTCGCGTATTTTACGGTTAGGACAACGTCTCCTATGGTGGTTAGGTATGGTGACTATCTCAGTCATAGTCGTCGTGCTAGCTTATATACCGTATTGGCATGCCTTAGGAATACCAGGCATTTTGAGGCAGCTACACGACACCTTTTTGCCAGACAACGCTACCAATTCATTGAATGCAGCATTCCTAAGCTTGCCCATTAAGTCGCAAGGCATGATATCATGGTTCACGGTTCCTCATCACTGGGCGTTTCTAGCCTTGCTCATCATGGGTCTTTTTCTGCTCTTTGGCCTCTGGCTTGCGAATACTTTAGAGTTAGTTGTGCTTTTTAGTGGATGGCTCCTGCTCGTTCTCGCCATCCTGCTGCCGACCTATTGGCCCTGGTATATTCTTGCACCTTTCGCGCTTGCACTCTGCTCAGCCAACCGACGTGTTGTAATGTTAGCAGTGTTGCTCACCGCTGGTGCGTTCCTGAGCCGTTACTGGCTGTTGGTCTCTAACTGGAGCGGTCAAGCCCTCGTTACCGTAGGACTCCCACTACTTCTATGGGGCTGGATACTCTTCTTCAGCGCTACATGGCAGATGACTCATGCAAGCGAGGAAGAAAGGGAGGTACGGTCTCGTCCGAGCTTTTCGCGTCCACCCTGGCTCTCCCGGCCCACTCGCCCAGGACGCAGAAAGTAAAAACGTGCAAGCATTGCCTGAAAATGAAAATCTGATGCACGCATCAGATTTTCATTTTCAGGCAATGCTTGCACGTTTTTATGAACTATGCTATACTCGTGGCGCAAGCGGGGTTAGGTCCTGAAAAAGGCTTCTCTGCGCCTTCGATGGAGCAATTGTGAGGTTGAAGAAGTTTCAATCCCCACCTACACTGCGTCTCTCCCTTCCATCGTAACGACACATGCCTTGTGCCGCTATGTTTTATAAACGGAGAGAGACTAGACAGTATAAAATAGTATTGCCCTGCACAAAACATAGAAAGAAAAAAACATGAAGCAGAAGCTTAGAACACACAAGGCCATGGCGAAACGGGTCAAAGTCACCGCTTCCGGCAAATTCCTGCACCGCAAGGTGGCCCTCAACCACTTGCGCCGCCACAAGTCACCTGAGGCTGTCCGTTCGATGGATAAGATGTTTGAACTCAAGCCGAGTGATACACGTCGTATGAAACGTCTACTTCCATATGCTTACTAATCGCGCTTTCAAGAGAGGAGAACATGGACTATGCCAAGGGTAAAACGTGGAGTTACATCCCACGCGAAACATAAAAAAGTCTTACAGATGGTCGAAGGCCATCGCGGTACACGCAGGCGTCTGATTAAGAAGGCACGCGAATCCGCCATGCACGCTATGGCGTACGCGTACCGAGATCGCCGCAATCGCAAGCGCGACATGCGCCGCCTATGGATTACACGCATCAACGCCGCAGCTCGTATGCATGGCGTAAGCTACAGCAAGCTTATCAATGCCATCCATGCCGCCAACATCGAGGTGGACCGCAAGATACTTGCCGAAATGGCGGTCAATGATGAGGTGGCCTTCGGTGCCCTTGTCCAGCAAGCATTAGCATCTGTCGCAAAGTAACAATGACGACATAGCTGTACCCGTAAGAGCATCTCCTTGCGGTGCCACCGATGGGATGATTATCCCGCGAAGGGCACCGCAAGGAGATGCTCTTACGGGTACGTACCAGGTTTCGGGAAGCGTTATGCCGCTCATTACGAGTTCATCAAATCCACGCATCAGCACTATAAAAAACCTGCACACAACGCGAGGTCGTAAGAGAAGCGGTCACTTTTTGATGGAAGGTCCAAACCTGCTTGAGACAGTGCTCGACGCTCAGGTCTTGCCACACGAGGTCTACTACCAACCAGAACTCTTGCAACGTACTTCCAAAGGCAGATTACTACTCAACCGCCTCATACACCTTCCTGCCCTCTCGCAGAATCAGCTTATAGAGGTAAGTACGCGAGTGATCGAGGCCATTAGTGATGTCAATACATCACAAGGTCTAGTGAGCATCTTATCACTCAACACATTTACATCAGAACGAGCACGCACACGTCGAACGCAATTTACACATTCGCAATCTCAATCTTCGGTGCCATCCAAACTTCAACGACCAGTGCTTCTCATTCTGGACGATCTAGCGGATCCAGGCAACATGGGAACTATTTTGCGTACCGCTCTCGCAGCAGACGTTGACACCGTGTTGCTTACCCCCAACTGCGTCGATTGTTACAGCCCCAAAGTAGTTCGTGCTGCCGCAGGTGCTCACGTTATGCTTCCCATTGAAAGTGACGTATCATGGTCCACCATTGAGGAAAAGGTAAAGACGCATTGCCAGCACAAATCGGAAGTGTTGCTAGCCGAGGCAAGAGGCACATCTCTGTATGATGAATTAGACCTGAGGCTTCCCTTCGCCCTCATCATTGGGAATGAGGCACACGGACCTTCACCAGAGGCACGAGCGTTGGCTACTAAGAGCATCAGTATACCGTTAGCCAACGGTGTAGAGTCCCTAAATGCTGCCATGGCGGCTGGTATTCTGCTCTACGAGTCAGTACGACAAAACGTAAGTTAAGAAGTGATAGCTACAAGGCCAGTGAACAGGAGGCTGTGATCTCCTGTTCACTGGCCTTGTAGCTTAGAACTACCAACGACTACCTATCTCGTTGCGCATATCTTGCTGGCTCGCAAAAACATCAGCAGCACCACAGCTATCGCAAGAGGAGGGCTCAGCACCGCTGTGTATCATTCCGCACACTTCGCATGACCAACGCTGCACTTTTGGTGTTGATGATTGATACCGATTGAGTACGTCTGTCGCTTCCTGTAAAGCTTCCTTATATATCGCTTTTGTTATCATCTCGGTCATCACTTTCTGCGCAAGTAGAGTGCTGCTGCCGCTTATCGAGAAACATTCTCGATGAATGTCCATACGGATTTTTGATATGCAATAAGTCTAACAGGGGATACTACTGGAAGTCTACGAAATGAGATAGGTCTTCTGAATACTATCCATAAGTAAAAAATTATGGATAGAGAGATACAAAAAGGGGCACCCGCATGGATGCCCCCTTTTTGTATCTCTCTATCGGTAACCGTTCCCATTGCCATTGTGCTGGTTTGGAGTTATAGGATAGAACGAGAAGGGATCATTTGATTGTACTGGCGGCAGTGTATTCGACGTAGCTACGCCCGAAAGTTGTGCAGGCCGGGCAGCTCCACTGACAGTACGGAAGATACCACTTACCGTCAGGTCGTTATCCTGCTCGTTCTCCATTGAGACATTGACATTAGAGTTCGGCACGAAGTAGCCCTGATTTTCGCGCAGCTTGAAGGCTTCCACAGAAGAACGTAACTGCTCGACGAGACGAGCCAGTCGCTCCATATTCTGTGATGCATCACGCGTATTTACACTACTCTGCTGCGTTGAATCTGAGACGGTGTGCATGATCTGCACAACAGCACTCGACGATTGCAACTGTTGTGTCGCCATCTGGTTGATATTCTCAATCTCTCGCGCCTGCTGCTCAACGGCGGTAAAGATAGACTCCAGTGCAACGCCCGCTTCTTGTGTTAATTTGGTTCCCGATAGGGTTTCGCGTTCGGTATCTTGCATAGAGATTGCTACGGCCCCGATCTCTTCACGAATGTTACGCACAATCTTTGCCACTGAACTGGCCTGCTCTTTCGCACGTTCTGCAAGGCGACGAATATCGGCGGCAACTGCTCCGAAGCCCTTACCGTTCTCGCCAGCCATAGCCGCCTGAATTGCGGCATCGAGTGCAAGACGGTTTGTTTGATGAGCGATGTTGCCCATACCGATCACAATCTCGTCGATCTCGCGTGAGCGCTCACCGAGTGTTTGCACCTTGGATGATGTCGTCTGCACATTTTCGTTGATACGGCCCATTCCCTCAACAGCCTGTTGCACGGCTTCACGCCCACCTTGCGCATCCTGACGTGCATCCCGAGCGACATCGTAGAGCACTTGTGAGCGTTCAGCGACTTGACGGCTAGAAGTTGCCATACGCTCGACCTCGATAGCGGCCTCCGCGATCTGGTTGATCTGTATATCGCCCGTCTCCACAAGTTGTGTCATACGATCCAAAATAGTGGTTGTCGAATTATCAACCTCGTTCGCCACCATCTTCACACGCACCACAAGGCTCCCTAGTTCTTCCACCATGTAGTTGAAGGAGTCTGCTAGCACGCCCAGTGCATCAGCTGTCACTTCGGCCTGTACACGTAAATCACCTTCACCAACACCGCTCACCTCACTTACTAACTTCTCCACTTGTGCCTGTAGCACATCGCGCTGCGATTGCGTTCCCTGAATAAGGCTCACAATATTGTCGAGCATATTGTTCATGGAGTTCGCCACCATGTATATTTCGTCACGCCCCGTGATTTGAGCACGTGCGTCCGTCTCACCCTTCGCAATACGCTTAGTTAGCATCGCAAGCTGACGCAGTGGACTCGTGATGGTAAGGTTCACAACATACCCGATCAGGATGACGACCAGGATGGTACTGAGAAAGGCAATAACCGTGCCCAGGATGATTGGATTGATCTGCGATGGACCCACTTGCGCAACAACGCTACTCATTTGCTGAGTCGTACTCGTCACTTTGTCCCATGCCGTTCTTAGAGGGAGGAGTGCTGCATTTGCTGTATTATCATCGTTGATCACCTTGGTACGATCTATAGGTGTGGTTTGAAGATCTTGCAATACGTGATCATTCGCGCTTTTATATTTGAGCCATAGACCATTCGCACCTAAGATTTGGTTTAACGCGTCTTGCTGACTATGAACAAGTTGACCTGAAGGATCATCACTGTTAAGAATATTCTTGACGTTGCTCATCCTGCTGACGGTTGAGACCTGATAGTCCTGTTGAAATTTTTGGGAGTTGGTATCAAAGTCTTGTTCTATGTTCTTGAGATCATTAAACGCCCCATTATTGAGCCTTGGCGACACAATAATCTTGGCACGAAGCGAATTACTAGTTGGTAGTAGGTCTCCCAAACGTGTGCTTTGGTTGATTGCATCAATGTTTACTTGTTCCGCCTGGCTTCTCATGCTTAGCTCGTTGATAAAGGTGGCTCCCAGGATGGTGATAATGATGCCAGGGATGATAGCAGCCAGCACAAAAGCGAGGAAGAGACGACGAAATATAGGAATGTTGGTGATAAATGCGAACATAGTGGTCCAGTCCTCCCTCAGACTACATGCATCAGTACGAAGTGCATCTTATGCCTGTGGTCCTTAAAATATATCTACAGAAGTCAATGCAAATAGGCAGGATGCTAAGTGATACGACTGAATAATCAATCTGCAGTTTACCTCACTTTCCTAAGAATTGGAATAGCCATGAAGAGGAATAGCCCAATTCTCCTACTATCTGAGTAAGGAGCGCAGCAGGAATAAGCATACCTCAACCAGACGCAGCATCTCAGTATATACCAGAAAGATGTTATACTATCGGCAAAGAATATTACGTGAAGTCGAGATTGTCTCATGAATTTTCCTGATACTCTGTCCGTGGATGATTGGCCTTTTCAGAAGGTACTCATCGTCAATAGAGGTGAGATCGCTGTGCGAGTGATACGCGCCTGTCGAGAGCTTGGCTTGAGCAGCGTGGCGGTGTATAGCGATGTTGACCGCAACGCACTTCATGTACACATGGCTGACGAAGCTTACCACATAGGTCCTCCCCTGGCTGCGAAAAGCTATTTGAATATTCCTGTATTGCTTGATGTGGCAAAGCGTTCGGGCGCACAGGCGGTTCACCCTGGCTACGGCTTCTTATCTGAGAATGCCTCTTTTGCGAGGGCGTGCCAGGAAGCAGGGCTTATTTTTGTTGGACCTCCGGCAGAGGCACAGCTAGCTATGGGTGAAAAGACCGCAGCACGTCGTACAGCAGAGGCGGCTGGCGTACCGATTGTGCCAGGGGCGATGAGCGATGTAGAGGACGATGCGCAGGCAGCAGAGATAGCCGAGCGGCTCGGCTATCCTATCTTGCTCAAAGCGGCGGCTGGTGGCGGTGGCAAGGGTATCCGTTTTGTGCGCGACCCTAAAGATCTTCTTCCGTCGCTGCGTACTGCCCGCAGTGAGGCCAAGAGTGCTTTCGGCGATGAACGCGTTTACCTGGAAAAAGCTGTTTCTCCCGCTCGTCATATAGAGGTACAGTTTCTTGCTGACACACACGGCAACGTTGTACATCTCGGTGAGCGCGAGTGCAGCATCCAGCGTCGCCATCAGAAGCTAATCGAGGAGTCGCCATCTCCCGTGGTAAGTGCGGACCTGCGGGAACGCATGACTAGCGCAACCATTAATCTGATACGCACCATTAACTATGTTAATGCAGGCACAGCTGAGTTTCTGTTAGGGCCAGATGGCAATTTCTATTTTCTGGAAGTGAATGCACGTATCCAGGTCGAGCATCCAGTAACCGAGTGGGTCACAGGTATCGACCTCGTACAAGAACAGTTCCGCGTCGCCGCGGCTCTGCCGCTCTCCTTCACACAGGAACAGATCACACTACGCGGAGCAGCCATCGAGTGTCGCGTCTCGGCAGAGGACCCTGAAAATCGTTTCTTGCCAGCGACCGGAACTATTCAGGCATTGCAGGAGCCATCGGGTCCAGGAGTGCGGGTAGATAGTGGTCTCTATGCTGGTTTGCAGGTGCCGCTCTTCTATGACCCACTTCTTTCCAAGCTGATCGTGTGGGGAAACAATCGAGCACAGGCTATCGCACGTCTCCGTCGCGCCCTTGACGAGTACAAGATCGTCGGTGTGCGCACCACTCTCCCCTTTGCTCGCTGGCTCACGGACCAACCACGTTATATAGCTGGCGACATGTCCACCGACTTCATCGCGGAAGAGTGGGACACACGCAAGAAGGATATCGTGAGTGATGAGCAGCAAACGCACGAGGGCAATAGAGAATTGACACCCAGCGAAGTCGCGGCTATCGCTGCAACTCTGCTCATGCAGAATCGAATGGAGGAAGAGAAACAGCGAAGACAGCCTGCATCGAACGGTCAAGGGGAGACAAACCGTTGGCGCGATGTGGGACGGAAAGAGGTATTGCGTCGAATTTGACAAGCGAACGATTCGAGGCTAGCCGCGTGCGGCTAGCCTCGAATCACTTATTTCTCCTCCACAGGAGGTGGCAATTTAAACACTGGTGGAGTCGTCCCGCGTCGCTTTGCCTCCGCAGCCTTCAATTGCTCGACCGCTTCATGAGGAACATAACGCCCACCAAGCGGCGTGGGATGAATACCAGGGCCGTGGAAGTCAGTGCCGCCCGTCGGGATGAGGTCGTATTCATGGGCAAGAGCGAGTAATGCCTGCTCATCCTCTGACGTGTATTGCCCATAATAGGTTTCAAGGCCGACCATGCCAGCTGCTTTGAGGTCTGGAAGCCAGTTGCGTAATTCCGCAAGTCCTGGAAGATCAAGGGGATGCGCGATAACGGGTAAACCATTCGCGCTCGCGATGAGGTGTACAGCATCCTTTGGCGTCAGTTTATAACGTGGCACGTAGGCGGGTTTCCCTGTACCAATGTACTTATCAAACGCCTCGCCGATAGTCTGGACATAACCCGCCGCCAACAATGCCTTTGCGACATGAGGACGACCGACAGAACCTTGTGCAATCTCACGCACGTGCTCCCACTCAATGGAAACACCTTGCTCGTTTAGTAGTTCCACCATACGCTGCCCACGGCGTTCGCGCGCATCACGGAGGACTTTGATAGTAGCCTGAAACGCTGGTTGCCGATAGTCGATGAAATAGCCGAGGACATGCACCTCACCGCCATTTACGTCGGTATTGATCTCGATACCTGGGATAAATTCAATATCGAGCGCTTTGGCGACGTGTGCAGCCTCTTCAATGCCACCAGTAGTATCGTGGTCGGTCAAGCCCACAGCACGTAGCCCTACCTCTTTGGCGCGGTGCATCAGTTCGGTAGGGGAGTAGAGGCCATCTGAGGCCGTTGTATGCATATGAAGGTCTACATAATTAGGCATATATTCAATAGTCTCTTCCTCATGGTTTTTACTATCCCGTGTGCAACCTGTGGACGGTTACAAGTAACCGTCCACAGGTTGCACACGGGATATTTCTTTTTATCGTGCGTAATCGACTGAGCGAGTTTCGCGCACGACCTGCACTTTGATCTGCCCAGGATAATCGAGGCTCTCCTCGATCTTATGCGCGATCTCACTGGCAAGTCGGTTCGCGGCAAACTCGTCGATCTCTTCTGGTTTGACGATGATGCGTACCTCACGGCCAGCCTGGATAGCAAACGATTTCTCGACGCCAGTGAACGAGTTGGCGATATTTTCCAGGGCTTCCAACCGCTTGATATACAGGTCAATCGTCTCTCGACGCGCACCCGGGCGAGCGGCAGAGATGGCGTCGGCAGCCTGTACAATAGCGGCTTCAATTGTCTGCGGCTCGGCATCGGTTGCATGATGCGCCACCATTGCATGGACGATCTTGGGCGATTTGCCGAAACGACGCGCGATCTCGCCACCGATGATCGCGTGCGGTCCCTCGACTTCCTGGTCGATAGCCTTGCCCATGTCATGCAGCAGTGCAGCAGTCTTACATACGTTCACATCGGCACCTAACTCATGCGCGATAGTGCCAGCCAGGATGGACACCTCTACCGAGTGAGCGAGAACATTCTGCCCGTAGCTGGTGCGGAAGTGGAGCCGTCCAAGGATTTTGAGTAGTTCCGGCTGCAAGCCTGGAACGTTTGCGTCCATCGCGGCCCGCTCGCCCTCTTCTCGGACAACCAGGTCCACTTCTTGCCGTGCCTTGGCGACAACATCTTCGATACGTGCCGGGTGAATACGTCCATCGAGAATAAGTTTGGTGAGGGCGAGACGCGCGACCTCACGCCGCACAGGATCGAAGCCTGAGAGCACCACCGCCTCCGGTGTGTCGTCGATAATCAGATCGACTCCCGTAGCAGATTCTAGGGCACGAATGTTGCGCCCCTCGCGTCCGATGATGCGACCCTTCATCTCATCATTAGGAAGTTGCACAACCGAGACCACGGACTCTGAGACCTGATCGGAGGCGCATCGCTGAATAGCCAGCGTGATGACCTCGCGTGCTCGTGCGTCCGCCTCATCACGCGCCTGCTCCTCAATGATGCGTACACGCCGACCCGCCTCTCCTCGCACCTGATCCTCCACACGGCTTAAAAGAAGGTCCTGGGCCTGCTCCTCAGTAAGTTGGGCAATCTGCTCAAGCTCGGCAAGTTGGCGACGCTTGATCTCCTCTATCTCTTCGCGTATCTGGTCGAGGACACGATCCTTTGCTTGTAGTTTATGCTCTTTTTGTTCGAGTGCATCAAGCTTGCGTTCGAGGTTCTCTTCTTTTTGCTGAATGCGCCGCTCTTGACGCTGTAGTTCTGTGCGTCGCTCCGCATTCTCGTGCTCTATTGTCGTGCGAAAGCGTGCATTCTCATCGCGTGCTTCGCGCAGTGCCTCTCTTTGTTCTGTCTGGGCCTCCAGGAGCCGTTGCTCGCTCGCCTCCGTTTGAGCGCGCAAACTCTCTTCAAAGCGCACCTTGTTGCGCGTCAATCCAACATAATATCCGATAAAGACAGCAAAGGCCGCTCCTAAGGGTATGGTTATAATGAGGGCTACGATGATTGTATTTGACACGTCGGCCTACCTCCAGTGGTAAAAACGAATAGGCCTGTGAAAGGCTCGAAAATGATACGGTTTGTACAATATATGGCAATACTCATAATAGAATTATGTACAAAGGTGTATTGTATGCCAAGTCTACTATATAGGACAGTTAACAATACGTCAAGCACGAAAAAAGGGTGGGTTACATTTTCTGAACCGTGTGGAAGTCTCATTTATTACATCTATGTTTCCACACAGCATCGACGTGGGATTATTGGCGAACGCGAGTGTAATGAATGAGACCCCTACACAGTCCAATGTCCCGTGATGAATTGAAGAACGAAGAAAGCTAGCATGGGCAAGGAAAGCATGAGGTAGCCCTGGTGAAACCATGGACGGCGTCCAAGACGCGCCAGTAGAATAAAGCCAGGAAAGATGCTCAGGACAATACGTTCCATAGATGGTAGTGGGTCATACGGCAACCCACCCGCAGGAGGTATACCAGGGAAGAGGAGCGCATAGAAGAGGAGGAGTAGACCGAAAAGCGCGAAGGGCCATTGATTTCTGGTCAGATGTTCAGGCCCAAAGAAGCAGAGCACCATGAGCGTCAAAAAAAGCAGTAAGGCGGTCAGGTCGAAAATATCATGAGGTACCGCGAAAAGGCTGTGAGGCTGCTGCACAATCCCTTTCATCGCTAGTAGTGGCCCCACCCATGGTAAACTGATTCCCCTGGTCCAGTGCGTTTGCGCATGAACAAATGCGAGTGGATCGCCAAAAGTAACTTTGAGACTGTAGGCATAGACACCAAGGCTGAACGGAATCAGCAAGGCGGCAAGTGCTCCTGTAGCCAGGCGTAGACTCTGCTTTGTTTGCTTGTCGCGCCATGCTTGCCGCAGCGATGGAAGTACCTGACGCCCGAACTCGCAGAGAAAGATTACGAACAGGAAGATACCCACAATGTTAGTCAAGGTAGCCAGCGCTCCAAAGAGACCTGCGAGCCACCAGAAGCTGCGACGCATGGCGTAGAAAGAGAGAAGCACGAAAAAGAGGAAAAGCGACTCGCTATAGGCAGCGAAAAAGAAGAGAGCGGTAGGAAAAATGGCAAGATAGAGGGCGCTGCGTTTGGCGGTATCGCGGTCAAACTCCATCTCGACCAAGCGATAGAAGACCATCAATACACCAAGAAACATACTATTAGAGAATAAGATACCGACAGTCAAAATATCCTTTTTTAGAAACAAAGCAAAGGTACGCAGCAGCGCTGGATAGAGCGGAAAAAAGAAGCTATCTTCTGGTTTGGTATAGCCGCCAGCAGCAATCGCTAAGTAGCGGATCGTGTCCCAGTGGTCCCAACTATACACTAGATCGTGATAAGATATTGGAGCAGACGAAAAGTTAGGGGCTGTGAAAAGCACGCCACCGAAGTAGGAGAGCAAGAGCAAGATAAAACGCGTAAGCAGGTATGTCGGGAGGATCGAGCGGGTTGCACTCCACCAGGGCTGGACCAGATCGTGCCATGATTGGGCATCAGACGAGGTATTCGCGTTACCTGGCATCGCCAGCGTTGACTCTTGTGTCTGCATGAAAGTATCAGTTCCTGCACTAGAGAAAATAGTTTCTGTATTATCAAATAAGAGTGTCCGAAACTGTAGTCAGCGGGAGCTATTGAGTAGGTGCATCGGGTACATCTTCTGTAAGCTCACTCACATCAACATCTAGGGCCTTAGCCAGCTTTACGAGGGTGGAGTATGCCACGTCCCTGTATGGGTCCTTGTAAATAGCCTGCATGGTACGGGGATTCAGGTCTGCCATACGTCCAAGCCTTGCCATAGTGAGGCCCTTAGACTCTGCTATTTCTTTTACTCTCATCCTCAGCATATGTGTTCTATCCTTACAAACCTTTTTCATGCTAGTCTAGCACTTTCCTTGACTTATGCCTATACCCATTGTATGATCTTCTATGAGTGAATGTATTCAATGCGCACATTGTTGTCATTCATAAGATACACGTAGTCAATGACGTTAGAAAGCGAGGTGAACAGTGTCAGAAGTCGCAAGGCTGCGCCAGCAAATCGAACAGGAATGCGAGGCCATCAAACAAGCGTTGGAGGGTCCAGCAATCGTTGCCAGCCACGACGCGATCAGCTACAAGTACGACGCAACCGAGCAGGCGAGGAACGAACTAGGGCAGCACATTGGCGGGGAAGCGGCAACGGAAGAGATGGTGAATAGTTATCAAAGGATTGTAGGTTAGACATGGAAGAAGAGCGTATACAGCTTTATAAAAAAGCGGCTCGTAGCATTGTAGGCAACGAGCCGCAAGAGGAAAACCGCCACCAACATTCAATCAGTTTCGCTTTCTCCCTACAGATTTTATCATCTGAGGGGTTAGCAGTGAAGGGAGATGCAACCTTGCAGAAGACTACTACGGGTGTGCCGCAACGCGCCTCACGTCCAGACGATACCAACGATCTCTATGACGATCAACAACTAGGAGTTATGCCACGTAGCGCGATGCGATGGAAACCGACAAGCCCCACCCAGGCAGGCCAGGATATTACCCACATGCACACACCCGCGCCGCAACCTCCCTCACGTCGTATCACTGGCAACAAAAGAGCAGGGTTATGGGCGCTGCTTGTCCTGTGTATCGCGTTCCTGGTAGATGGGATTGCCCTTCCTGCGTGGGAGAGCTTTAACGATCAGCTTCACTATGGGGACGCCAGGATTTCAACCTACGACATCAACGGGCGTCATTGGCTCACCGAAGACACAAATGGTAAAGCGCGAATAGTCGCCACTACGAGCGACGGTCAACATACGCAAGTCTTAACCACAAACATCAGTGGGGGCAATAAGCACCAACTCATCACGTTGGTACAGGATGGCGACAATGTTGATGTTGTAGTCAATGGCGTCCAGTTGTCTACGCTCGTTCCTGACGGTCACGGTGGCTACAAGTGGGGAGGCAACTGATGGATGTAGCCGCAACAGGAGACCTCGTCACCATCCACATACAAACCGTATGGCTAGTGGCTCTTATCGTCGGCATCGTGCTGCTAGCGTTCCTGAGAAAGCGGTAAGGACATGAAACAGTACCAAGTTCTGTTAACTACGCTTGACGACTACGCCAGGCAAGCCGCTATGAACATGGACATTGCAATAGACCCAGGTGCAACGCCCTATGAGCGGGCAATGTCAGCAATGGTAGCGTCACGATCTCTGAGTTTGCTTACGACAATGGCAACCGAGTTAAACGTCATGGTACAGGCTGGCAAGCTCAATCAAGAGGCCATAGACCCGCTTCGTAGCCAAGACGAAAAAGAACAAACATCTGTGCATCCTTAGTAGAAGAGATATACGTCAAGGAGAAACACATCATGCAACCAACAACTACGCTTCCACGTCCACGTGTACACATTGCAGGAGAGATGATGGAGACTCCATTTGGCTCCATCCATGTTGAAACCTATGGCAACCCTATGCATCCGTCTATTGTACTCCTTCACGGTGGAGCACAGTCAGGACGATGCTGGCGTAAGCAGATTGGTGCCCTCTCGCAACGCTACTCCCTCATCGTTCCTGACTTGCCAGGACACGGATTAACACAGGTATCCTCTCCGATCACGCCCAAGCTGCTTGCCGATAGTGTTCACATGGTACTAGACCACTATAACCTCACAGAAAGAGGGGCGGTTCTCGTTGGCTGGTCCTGGGGGGGAATGGTCATCCGCAATTACCTGCTTGCGTATGGAAAGGAGCATGTTCGCGGGATCGTGCTGACAGGGACCACGCTTGACTTTCTGGAATGGTTTCAGCGTCCAGAGATGCAAGCGGTCATGGATACCATTGGAGACATGTTTCTTTCGAGTGACCCTCAAGCACGAACAAAAGCCTTCATGGAGTTCACCAATCGCTTAACGTATATCAAGCCAGAGGAAGATGAATATTACCTTGCTCTTGGCTACAACGCGCTCTGCTTCTTTCAGGGGGGTCTCTCCCCTGACTTGATGCAGGTCGTCGAGGATACACAAGGCGATCTGTACAAAGGGTTGCCACCGACGCTCATCATTCAAGGCCAGCAGGATGCGCTCTGCAATGTCATCGTGGGACGTGAAGAGCACAAACGTCTTGCTGGCAGCATCTACCATGAGTATTCGCAATGCGGCCATTCAGCCTTCTTGGAACACGCAGAGCAATTTAATCATGATCTTCTCGCTTATATGGACGCTCTCGCCAAGGAGGTCAGATAATGGTCTTTTCACGCCGTCGTGTACTAAGCTTGGTGCTGGTTAGTCTCGGCAGTCTTGACCCCCTCTCTCATGTCCTGTCTGCACACCCTGCTCCAACGGGACAGGAAGCAGCAACGGCTCACCTGGGGACCTATTACGTCCACATTGACCAGGAAGATGGGTCACTCCATGAGCAAGGGCTGTTTGTCTTCCATGAGAATGGCACATTCGAGACAGGCACAACTAAAGCAGGGGTGATTGCTGAAGAGGGACCATACACGCAGCATCCTGATGGAACGCGCCAGGTCTCGTTTCGGGAGCGGCTGGTGAACGAACACGATCAGGTGTTCGCCTTTGTTGTCGTCAACGCCCGATTTACTTTTCAAGGGCCATTTCTTCAGGGCAAGGGAACAGGAACCTTGCATCTTGTAAATGGAACGGTCCTTCCACCAGTCGCAACTCGTCTTCGTGGCTGGCGTATCGAGAAGTGAGAAAAAAGCAGCATGTAAGAGATACACATGCTGCTCTCTTCTATGAAAGCGAGAAATGAGATGCGGCAGACTCTTCCTGACATACTCGGACAAGGACTCGCCTTGCTCTTTGAGGAAGGCAAAGCCTTTGATCTGTTCCACCTTCCTCAAGAAAGTTCCCCACAAGAGGTCTTTACTGCCGCCATCGCACAGCCTCGCTTTCTGCACCTCCTCGTTGTCAGTTTGCTAAACAGTCGTGACAAGTTAAGCGGTGAAGCAAAGGCGGCACTTGCCGCTCTTGATGCTCCCATTGTCATATCGCATATGGAACAACAACAAGCTTGCCAAGCCTATCAGAACACCCTTAAGGTGCTCGTAAGGCAGCATTGGTATGGGTTGGACGTGTTGCTTCCAGTAGAACAATGATGAAAAGAAAGGAGGCCCACAATGGTATCACGGCAACGTATAAGTGAAGCTGAAACGTACATCCAGCTTTTCTCCCGCGAACATGGCATGCTCAGTCACTTCCCTGATCGGGCGGCTCAGGTACGAGCCGAGATCGAACAAACAGGGGGATATCGGCAGACTCTTGAGGAATTGATCTATGGGGCAAAGGTTGCCTGGCGTAATAGTACACGCTGTATAGGGCGGCTCCCCTGGTTCTCTCTCACGGTACGCGATATGCGCCATCTCACCTCTGCACAAGAGCTATTTCAGGCCCTTGTTGAACATCTGCGATTTGCCACCAATGGCGGCAAGATACGCACTGTGATGACGGTCTTTGCCCCACAGGCACCAGAGCAGCCTGGTATCCGCATTTGGAACCCTCAACTCGTTCGATACGCTGGCTATCGGCAGCCAGATGGCTCTATCATCGGCGACCCTTTGCAAGTAGACCTCACAGACGCTCTCCTGCGGCTAGGATGGACTGGTGGAGAAGGGACGCCTTTCGACATTCTCCCCCTGGTCATTCACATGCCTGGGCAGCCGCCTACGCTTTTTGAGCTACCGCAAGATGCCATTCTCGAAGTTCCCCTTTACCATCCTGATTACCCCTGGTTTGGCGATCTGCGGCTCAAGTGGCATGCCCTGCCCACCATTTCCAACATGCGTGTCGAGATCGGCGGCATTTCTTACACTGCCGCTCCCTTTAACGGGTATTACATGGGAACGGAAATCGGGCGCAATCTCGGTGACGCCAACCGCTACAACGTGCTTCCAGTCATTGCTGCACGCATGGGGCTGGACACAACAATGAACCGCTCATTGTGGAAAGATGCAGCACTGGTTGTACTCAATCAGGCGATCTTGTTCTCGTTCCACAAACAGGGCATCACCATTGTCGATCATCACACTGCATCACAGCAGTTTGTTTGCCACCAGCGCCGTGAGGAACAAGCTGGCCGCACTACTTATGGCGATTGGGGATGGCTGGTGCCGCCTGTCTCTGGCTCACTTTCACCTCTCTTTCATCGTCCTTACGAGAATAGAGTGATGAAGCCAAACATTTTTTACCAAAGCACCCCCTTTGGAAAAGGCATGACAACCATTCAAGTGGAAGATGGTTGGATTGTCCAAGAAAAAGAGTACAACAACGTTGTCTGCGAGGTGATAGTGGCCTTGCAGGAACAACTCACCCCTTCGGTGTGGGAGTATCTGCCCCCCGATGCAAAAGATGCTCTCATTCAACACGACATGGAGAAAGGAGGGTATCGCTGGCAATGAAGCAGTATGAAGTTCTTTCCTCGATGATCGCCGACTACATGCAGCAAGCCCATCAAGCCCTTGACCGAGCTACAGACCCAGGCGGCTCACTTTATGACCGAGCGATGGGGCATATGGTCGCCAGTCGATGCCTGAGCGTTGTAGCGACATTGGCTATCGAGATGAAGGTCCTTGTCGAAGCGCGTAAGCTTGAACAGGAAGCGACAGACCCAGCAGGAGGCAAGCCATGACAGAGAGCAGCAACAGCACATGCCGCATGCTCGGCCATGAGTGGGCTACGTATCAAAACTATCAAAACTGTCGGCGGCATGGCTGCAAAGCCTTTCGCACATGGCATAGAGGCCATTGGAGCGAGGCCAAGGAGCCGAAGCCAAAGAGACGGCCCTAGGAGACGCAAGAGCGGGCGCAGGGAAGGCTCTGGTAGCAACCGTTTTGAGCTTCGTTCGTAAGATAAGGATAGTAGAGGGGGTGCTGTTGGGAACAGTACCCCGTTTTCGTTGGAGGGAGAGAGAACAAAAATGGGTCGCTCATTTAAGACAAAGCAAAATATTGAACAGGAGAGGCAAGAAGCGTTCAGCTTCGGGCGTGCAAAACGCTTCCCGATTGACAAGCTGCTTCTAATCTATGGTCATCAATCATTGTGGTAGAGCACAAGAACCGCTTAACCCGCTTCGAGTTTAAGTACATTGAAACCCTTCTTGCAATGCAAGGTCGCTCTATCGAAGTGGTAAACATCACAGAGAACCCCATTGGAGACCTTATGGCTGATCTTGTTAGCATAATTTACAGCTTTAGCACCCGTCTCTACAGGCAACGGAGAGCAAAACGGAAAACAGAGCAGATTGTAAAAGAGTTAGAGGCCCAAGCACAAAATACAACAACAGAGAAAGGGGGTGAAAAAGATGCAGCTAGTTGAGCAACATCTGATTGACAAGAACGATCCACGTTATGCCGTGATGGATGAAGCGGCTTTCAAGTCCAAGAACCTGTACAATGCGGCATTGTACGAGATACGCCAATCCTTTATCCATGAAGGAAAGTACCTGAACTATAACGAAGTGCAACGGCGCATGCAGTCGCACGAAGCCTACAAAGCCCTGCCAGCCAAGGTGAGTCAACAAATCCTGATGGTGCTTGATCGAAACTGGAAGTCCTGCTTCGAGGCGCTTGAAGCCTACAACGAAGACCCTTCAAAGTTCCTGGGACGGCCCAAGTTGCCGAAGTACAAGCCTAAAACGGAAGGCCGTAACATCCTGGTGTACACTGTCCAGGCTATCAGCAAAAGAGGCTTAAAGCGTGGACTCGTTCAACCGTCCATGCTTGCTATCGAGGTACACACGAAGCAAAAGGACATTGATCAGGTTCGCATCGTGCCGCGAAAAGGGTTCTATGTCGTTGAAGTGGTCTACGAGAAAGAGGTCAAACAATCGCCTGTCAATCCTGCGTTCTATGCTGGTGTAGACATTGGCATGAATAATCTGGTAGCGCTAACCTCAAACAAACCTGGCTTTCAGTCAGTAGTCGTTAACGGGCGTCCAGTGAAAAGCGTGAACCAATTCTACAACAAGCGGAAAGCAGAGTTACAAAAACAACTCGGTCACACTGGTACAACAAAGCGTATGGAGCGCATGACGAACAAGCGGAACAGGCGTATTGATCACTACATGCACACTGCCAGCAAAAGGATTATTGACGTGTTGGTGAAAGAGGGAATAGGCGTGTTGTGCATAGGCAAGAATGACGCCTGGAAGCAGAACAGTGAGATGAGCAAGCGTACAAATCAGAACTTTGTGAACATTCCTCATGCTCGTTTCATTTCGATGCTTGCGTACAAAGCTGAACTGGTAGGCATTCGCGTTCAGGTCACGGAAGAGTCCTACACATCAAAAGCCAGTCTTCTTGACCTCGATCCGTTGCCAGTGCGGAAGTCAGGCGATGAAACCAAGCACACGTTTAGCGGGAAGCGGGTGAAGCGTGGGCTGTACCGAGCAACAAACGGACGATATATCAATGCCGATATCAACGGTGCAGGCAACATCATCAGAAAAGTAGCACCTGATGCTTTCCAACAAGTGGAAGGTGTAGAGGGTGGGAAAGGGGTGCTTGCATCCCTGGTAGTCCATCCTGTGAGGATTGTCGTTCCTCTCACGAAGCCGAAAGCAAGCGTTTCATAGCAGAAGCAAGCGGTCAATAGAACGCTATAAATCGCTATGCTTTTTGGAACTATACAGGAAATAGCAAAAACTGTCACCTATTTGATAAGGAGAATGCACAACATGACCTCACAACCATCACCGCGTCCAACGCATGTAGTGACCTGCTTTTTGCGCCGTACTGATACGAAGAACCCTCAAATACTACTTGTTCGACGCAGTCAACGTGTGGGCAGCTATCATGGTCATTGGGCTGGCGTAAGTGGCTTCGTAGAGCAAAACGTGACGCCGGACGAACAGGCTTATACAGAAATACGTGAAGAGACTAGCCTACAGCGCGAACAAGTGCGCATGCTCAGACGTGGTGCCATCGTAGAATACGTCGATGAGGCACTAGACCGACACTGGTACATTCATCCCTTCCTCTTTGAGATATCCACTCCTGACGCCATCAAGACGGACTGGGAGGCGACCGAGATGCGCTGGACCGATCCATCCGAGTTGTCGCAATACGAGACGGTGCCAAAGCTACAAGAGGCGTATAACTCGGCGGTACAGGGAGATGTTGTAAAATGATGAGGTTCACGACAAACCTGAGTATTGAAACTCAGGTTTGTCGTGAACCTCATCATTTTACAGGCGTTCGATGATCGTGGCGATCCCCTGTCCAACGCCAATGCACATGGTCGCGAGTCCATAGCGTCCACCACGTCGCTCCAATTCGTGCAGCAGTGTCGTCATGATACGCGCTCCGCTACAGCCGAGTGGATGTCCTAACGCAATGGCACCGCCGTTGACGTTCAGCTTCTCCACGTCGATCTCTAGTTCGCGCGCACACTCGAGCACCTGCGAGGCAAATGCCTCGTTGAGTTCGATCAGGTCCATATCGTTGATGCTCAGTCCCGCCCTCTGCAAGACCTTGCGCGTGGCGAATATAGGACCCAACCCCATATATGCGGGATCAACACCAGCAACCGCGGAGGCGATGATGCGTGCGCGGGGCTGAAGGCCAAGCTGCTCAGCCCGGCTACGCGCCATCATAACGAGAGCCGCCGCACCATCGTTGATACCCGCCGAGTTGCCAGCAGTGACACTGCCGCCGTCTTTGCGGAAAGCGGGTTTGAGGGCTGCGAGCTTTTCGAGCGTAGTATCGGCACGTGGATGTTCGTCTAATGCAACAATCGTCGGCTCGCCACCCTTCTTTGCTGGAAGTGTGACAGGAATAATCTCCGCCGCGAAACGGCCTGATTGCTGTGCCGCTCCCGCCTTTTGTTGGCTACGCAGCGCATAGGCATCCTGCTCGGCACGACTTATAGAGTACCGTTCCGCGACGTTCTCCGCCGTCTCACCCATGCTATAGGGATGATGGACTGCGGACAATTTGGGATTCATGAAACGCCAGCCAAGGGTCGTGTCGTACATCTTCATGTTGCGGCTAAAAGGCGAATCGGCTTTCTCAAGTACAAACGGCGCACGCGTCATGCTCTCGACACCGCCCGCGACAAAGGTATCGCCCGCGTCCGTTTGAATGGCCTGGGCAGCGCTATTGATAGCCTGCAATCCAGACCCGCAAAGTCGGTTGACGGTCTGGCCTGCGACCTCTACGGGAAGACCTGCCAGCAACAACGCCATACGTGCCACGTTGCGGTTATCCTCTCCAGCCTGGTTCGCGCTGCCAAGAATAACATCTTCTACACTACTGGGGTCGATATTCGCGCGTCGCACCACCTCGCGAATGACCAGCGCGGCGAGATCGTCAGGCCGTACATCTTTGAGACTGCCTGCATACCGTCCGATAGGGGTACGAACTGCTGAAAGAATAACTGCATCTTCTTGTGACATGAATAGAAATCCCTCTCGCTAAGCTTCTTAAGCCACTTCAGCAATGAGGCGAGAAGCTTACAACTAAACTAAGACAGCGCCCTTAACAGCAAAACGGTCAAGATCACGTTCTTCTATTAGAAGCCCAATGCAGATTGCAGAGGAGGTCATCATCTGCTTCTGTCGCCGAGGTAGGTATCCATCGCATCTCCAAAGGGCTTCTCTGAGTCGGCCATCTAAAAGCGCGGAAACGCAATCCCTTTCCTTAGTAGTATAACACGCTTCGACTCAGAGAACTTGAAACCGCTTACGTACTCTTGTCCCACCTTATGGAGGACAAGACGCTTCTATCTTTTCAAGTTCCGCTGAGGATTCTACGAATCAGATTGGGGGTCTGAAGATTACATGCTAGACAACGACCATCGAGAAACAGAACAAAGAGGCGTGCTGGTCCTAAAATTGAGCCATCACGCCTCTTTGTTCTGTTTCTTTTTCCTTAATGAGATGCCATCTACACCGTTAAGCTCTCATTATTTCTTCTCCGTGCTGGTTTTGATGACACTACTCTCCAAATATCTGAAGCGTTCCAGATATCACGCCGTTATTGAGTGCGGCGCTTCCTGCGGCGCTGTGCTACTGCAGCTTTTCGCTTCCGACGATCTTGAGCACTCTCATGGTAACGACGACGGCGCGCTTCGGAGAGGATACCCGCGTTCTGAACATTGCGGTTGAATCGTTTTAGCGCGACCTCAAACGAATCACCGGGTTTTAGGAGAATATCACTCATGGGGACTACCAGTTCGACCGACGATTATTACTTCGGTTAGAGGAGGGTTGCGACTGGAAGCAATCGCTGCAATACACGGGCCTATCGTCTCGTGGCTGGAAAGGGACTTGCGCTTCGTTTCCACAACTCGCACAGGTAACGCTGTACATCTGGCGTGGTTCGCGCTCGCGGAAACCACCGCGACTCTGCCCACCACCAGATTGCTTCCGTGCGGCACGACATTCTGGACAGCGAGTTGGATCATTGGTTAGTCCACGGCTCGCATAAAACTCCTGCTCGCCAACGGTAAACGTGAATTCCTGGTTACAATCGCGACAATACAGGGTTCGATCAGCTAATGACATGTATCTTTCTCAATTCCTGGGCTTCCTGCCCAATAAACACTCCTGTATCGCGCAGCTTCCAATAGACAATCTACTCTGAGCAACAATGCACTATACAGCATTTTCTAAGTATACCACACTATTCATCTAAAAGGGAAACGGCTAGTGACCTTTAGTTCTCCATCCTTTTGAGGGAAAAAGTAGGGAGACCCACGGGGGGTCTCCCTACTTTCTGATGAGTCTTACCTTCCTTGAAAGTTTGCCTTGCGCTTCTCGATAAAGGCTCGCATACCTTCGCGCATGTCTTCCGTGGCGAACAACAAGAAGAAGTTTTTACGCTCTATATCCAATCCTTCTTCTAGCGAAGTCTCGAAGGCGGCGAGGACAGCTTCTTTGGCGAGGCGGGCGGCGACAGGTGCCTGCTCGGCTACCTTTTGCGCTAGCTTCATCGCCTCGTTCAAATGCTCACCCTTCGGCACAATATGGTTGACAAGACCGTGGGCCTCCATCTCCTGTGCGCTGATCTGGGCACCAGTGAGGACCATCTCCATCGTGCGATACTTCCCAAGAGTGCGCGCAAGACGTTGAGAGCCGCCCGCACCAGGCATAACTCCGATCAGGATTTCGGGCTGTCCGAAGCGTGCGTTCTCCGAAGCAACGATCATGTCGCAGTGCATCGCCAGTTCGCAGCCGCCTCCGAGGGCATAGCCACCAACGGCGGCGATCAGAGGCGTGTGAATGCGTCGAATGCGTCCCCATGACTCGAAGCCACCAAGCATCATATCGACGGGCGACTTATCGGACATCTCCTTGATATCGGCACCAGCGGCAAAAGCCTTATCGCCTGCACCCGTAATCACGATACAGCGAACCGCATCATCATGGTCAAGCTCCTCTAGTGCATCCGCCAACTCGCCTACCAGCGCATTGTTGAGTGCGTTTAACTCTTTAGGACGATTCAGCGTGACGACGCCGACACGCTCATTTCGCTCAACGAGGATGTATTGATAGTCTGACATGTCTGACTAGCTCCTAACATTCATTTTGTAAACAACTTTACAGCCACAAAATAGGTACTGTCAGTATATCATTGGTAAACATTATGGTGTGTAAGACTTGACTTGTACCTTTGTTCTTGCTTTGATGGTGTTATCAGGAAGAAAGTAAAACACCTCACCTGAACAACTTTCCTCTTGAACCTGATCGGTATGTGTGGTACGATGCCGAAATGATCTACGAAGACGGGGATTATGCGAAATCTCTCTGAAATCACGTATGTACTCCTTCCTGGAGGAAGCTGATGTTCAAGATCGTCATAGCTGATTACACACTCCACTGCTTGTCGGAGAATCTCCCCGACAACTACGCAAAAATAGATAGCAAACAAGCGCAACTCGTAGATGAGATAGGTTTCGATAGGTCGTCCATGAGTCCTTCCCAGCATACAGGCACCTGTTTCCTCGCGGTTTACTCTCAGCATGACGAGCGACGCCCCGTACTTGTTGTCGCGCAAAGATATTGGCCCGCAGTCAGCGGAGTATTTGACCCGGGAGTGATATTTGTTCCAGAAACGCACGTCTTGTTCTTCGGTGCAGGGACGCACATCCTTGCCTATAAGCTGGACATCCCTGAGAAATTGTGGGAGGACAGTGCCGACCTGGGATTTTTACACTGGGAACGCTACGGGCAATGGATCATCATGTCGGCTGAGACGGAAGTGGCTGTATGGGATACTCAGGGAGGGAAAAGATGGAGCCAGTACGTTGAGCCTCCTTGGATGTATACGTTTGAGAGTGAAACAATGAACCTGCAAATCATGGGAAAAGTATTTACCTTCCCTGTGGACACGGGCCCATTATCGGTACTCAACTGGCTGGATTAATGCTTCTTAACTCGTCCACACTCCCTCCGGGTCAGACGCTCTTATCACACGCAGTTCTTCCACGCTCGGCGGCTCCGTTTCGGCACAATCGGGAGCGAGACGCAGGGGCCAGCCTGTCAGCTCCTGCACCTGCTCTATACTGCTGCCAGGATGATACGATTGGAGCATTGCCTCTCCATTGTTGGGGTCGAAGGTAAAGACAGCGATGGTGGTAATCAATGCCGCAGGGCCACCGCGTGGCAATCCGACGCGTTCTCTCCACGCTACGCCAGCGGGCCCTTGCTCATCTGGATAGCCATAGCCAGGACTGGTTATGAAATCGACGCGTTCCCGTAAGCGGTGACGATCATGCGGCATAATGATGGCGAGTCGATGTGCCAATGATGCAATATCAGCACCACCTCCGCTTCCTGGCAGACGCACTTTGGGGTGTTTCCAATCACCGATAACAGACGTGTTGAGATTACCATAGCGGTCAATCTCCGCACCACCGATAAAGCCCAGTTGTACTTCACCTGCCGCCATAAGTCCTAGTAAGTTCACAGTATGTGTCGTCCACAATGCCTCGACAATATTCGGGGCGTCACCCATCGTGTAGAGCAGTTGTGTCGAGGGAGCATCACGCATGATACCTGTCTCGAAAAGACCGACGCAGTTGGGCGCGTGAGTCCGCTTCGCGAGAGCAAACGCTAGCAGGGGAAGGCGCATACCCACGAAGACATGCTCGCCATCGCGTATCTGGCGTGCCGCGCAGACAACCATCAATTCTCTCGGAGTGTACATAGGTGTATTATTCATAATTCCCCCTTAATACCCATAATCAATAGGGGCGGCATAGCGATGCTCTTTGAGGCCCAAACTTTTTATGCGTTCCTCGCCCAGCTTTTTCACGTAGTCGGCGCGTGTCGGTACCGCTAGTACCCATTCATTGAGCCAGTCTTGAAAGCCTTCCACTGTGCGCGTCCGTTCGTGATATTCACGGAAGAACGGGTGATCGCGGTTATAATAGCCCTGTACCATCGAGGGATGCGCCCCAAAGGGTTCATGTACAACTGCCCGAACCTTGAATGATGGTCCCAGCACACGGTTCGGGTCACTGACGATCACCGACTTCGGCACAATCTCTTCCGCGGCGAGAATAACATCGCGTGCCGCCATCATCGCCTCTTCACATACGCCGAGATTGCCCCAAAAATGGGCATTGCCATCCTCGTCGCTGCGCTGCACATGCAGAATAGTCACGTCGGGACGAATTGCTGGCACCAGGAGCAGCGGCGTTCCATCAAATGGCGAGGGCTCCTGGCGAAACGTTGGATTCTGGCGTGGGATATCGCTGCCCAACAACGAACGCGTCGGGATGTAAGGTGAACCGAGCCCCGCCGCCAATAAAGCGAGACCAATAGTGAAATTGCTATGATCCTCAATGGTGATGGTACGAGGAATGCTCTTCTCGGCGGCGCGTCGATAGCAATGCCCAAGTCCCTCGCTCACATTACCCACCCACGCCGCTGTAATCTTCTCAACACAGCCTGCCCCAATAAGCTGGTCAAAGAGGATATCCGAAATAGGACCAATAAGGGTCAGGTTATGTCGTTGCTGGCGGATGATCTCATGTCCCGCAGAGTAGGGGATAAACGGTTCAAGGGCTAGCCCAAATGTAATGGATGCGCCATCCGGCACGTAGTGGGCTACGGCCTCTTTCATGGAGGTAAGTTTGCTCATAAAAATATGTACTCCGAACATTACGGGTGTAACCAGGAGACGAATATACTGTTTATTGTACCATCTCACAACGGCTTATTGCGCGCCCACAACAAATAGAACAAGGCCGACATGCTTGTGCATGTCGGCCTCATTGAGCGCAAGTTCCCCTATCCCACCCTCGTCAATCAGAATAGTCCAACATCCGGTAGTGATTGATGCACGATACACAGTACACTTGTTACGATGCTGGGCATAACAGTGAGTTTGTGCCTTGCCCCAGACTGGAAGCAATTTTCAGTTGCTGGTACAACTTGAGGCAGTTGCCGCCTGGTGTTCGCTACCACGCTGATCGACTACCAACTTGCGCTCTACTCTACAAGATCGGTTGTCCAGTTCACGCTCTGGATTGCTGTGTCGAGTTCACGCCGCTCACGGGCAATGTCGTCCAATTGGCGACGCAGCGCAGGTACATCGACGGTAGAAATCTTACGTATCTCCGAACGACCATAGCGGTCGATGCGGTTAGATGCAGTAGTGGCTACCGTGTCTATGATGCTATAGCGCAGAGTGAGCATATCACGCAGAGCAAGCGCAGCAGTAAGATTTGTGCTTTCATTAAGCGCAGTCTGGATGTTGGTGCGATTAATTTGTAAGACCAGTTCGACCAGTTGATTTAGTAGCTGATCCAACTCGGTCAGCAGCGCCTGCGGGTCTTCGGGCGGCTGCTCACCTTCCTGAATGAGCGCACTCTGCTGAAGACGTGCACGCAACTGTGTTATCCGCTTCTGCACATCGGCCCGCAAAACCAAAGCCTCTGCAAGCTTCATGAAGGCACCTCCTCGCTCTTTACTATACTATTCTCTCATATCGACAAATAGCTTCATATTTGCTATTTGTCAAGCAAAATAAGTATAACATCTTGTGTCTTTTATTGTCAAGCTTTTTCCGGGCAATGGGCGCGGTTCATGTTTTTGCGTCAAGCATTGAGAGCCAAGGGCATCTGCGAAGATAGGCACAAAATCGGCAGCCTCCCCTGATCTATTGCTTCTTCATGCCGGGGTGTATTTCATAATAACATTTGCATAGTCATCTGAGACGTAGATATTATCGTGAGCATCTATCATAAGCCCCTGCGGCTCAATGAAGCCTCGACTTGCCAGCGTCTCTTGTTTGCCTGTAGTCAGGTTCATGCGAATAAGTGCGTGTATAGATGGTTTCAGGTCGATAACGAGCGCATTACCATGCGTGTCGAGTACCACGTCGTCAAGCATGCCAAAGTTTGCCATGCGTATTGGTTTTCCACCTGGCGCGATACGCCATAAAGACCCTCCGCATTCATCAGCGACATAGACGTTGCCCTGTGCATCGACGGCGGCACCAACGGGACGAGGGATGCCAGAAGCCAGCAGGGTGAGCTTCCCATCACGACTCATACGATACACTTCACCTGTCGGGCTATCGGGGATAATTAACGTGTCGTTAGTAGGGTCTAGTGCGATGCCATCGACACCATCCTTGCAGTGTGCTGTACTGGGTATCCCGGGTAGTGCATGTAGAACAAAGGGTGCTGGCGCGCCAGGCGCAAGAGCAAGAATACGATGCTTCTGTTGTTCCGCAATGATGAGAGTACCGTCGCGCAGCACGACAAGGCCCTCTGGTGCCGCCAGACCACGCAAGATGACAGTAACAGAACCATTTCGGTTGACGCGACTAATGGTGCCGTTATAAGGGTCGCTAAACAGTAAACTGCCCTGTTGATCGAAGATCAGATCATCTGGTCGCCCCACACCTCGCAAAAAAACATGAGGAGTATAGTGTGCTGGTGCCACGCTCGTCGTTATAGGTGTAATATCAGGTTTGTGCGCAACAGTAGGTGATGGAGCAGGGGCTGCCGAGGCAGGAGTAGCAGGAGTAGCAGGTTTAACGGGACGGGTGGTTGTATTAAGGCCAGCACATGATGCGAGCGTGATAAGACAAAAGATAATACTAGTGCAAATGACACTAGCGCGAAACGTAAACATGAAGTATCCTTCCTGTAATATCATTGGTCCGTAAAAACCGCTCCGTCCTTGTAGGGGACGAATAAGCGAAAGGAAAACAGGACACCATGGCTCTTGTAGAACAGGAAGGATTGCTTCCATCACGCCGTCCGGCGATTATCCTTCCAAAGTTGCGCTGGACACAACTCCTCGCCATCAGTATTTTTTGGTTCGCACTCAATTTTCACTGGGCTGCTCTAGGTATTATCATTCTTCCGAGCCAGGTTTTCAAGCTGGTCGGTGAGTTGCAAAAGGGTGAGGCGTTAGCATTTATTTTAGTACCAGGCGCGTTCGTCTCGCTTTTCGCTAACCCGCTCTTTGGTATGCTCAGCGACCAGACACGAGGGCGGTTCGCGGTTCTAGGGCGGCGAAGGCCCTACATTCTCATCGGCACGATTATCAACATCGGTGGCCTGATCTGGATGGCAACCGCACGTGACATTCTCTCGCTAGCGATTGCTTATGCCATCATTCAGCTTTCCAACAATGCTGCCAGTGCCCCCTTCCATGCCTTGCTGCCCGATATTGTGCCAGAGGAGCAGCGTGGCCTCGCCTCTGGTGTAATGGGACTTATGGCTACTTTCGGTGGTATCGGCGGAGTCATTTTAGCGAGCCTGTTTGTCGATGCCTCTAAGCCTATGGCTGCCTACCAGCAAAGCTTGTGGCTTACTTACGGCATTATCATTGCCGTATTGACCACTATGATGCTCATAACTATTTTTGCAGTCAATGAGCGCTTGAGCGTCTCGACACATGTGGCGGAACAAGAACAAAACGCACTGCCAATAAAGACAACGCTGCCAAAGCGTCGTTTGTCGCTATCACAAAAAACACTCGTTAATATTTTTGGGACAGTATTTGCTATCGGTATAGCCTGGGGCATTATGGTATTGTGGAATATTTCCCATAGCGCGCCTCTACAGATCAACCGTGATGTACAACAGATCGTGCTGGAAGTGGTCGCTACGATAGGCATATTACGACTTTTCGACTTTAATCCGCGCCGCGATCCCGACTTCGCCTGGGTCCTGCTTACGCGCCTCGTGATGACGTTGGGCATTTATACCGTACAAGACTTTCTACAGTTCTACATGCGCGATGCGGTCCGTGTCCCCAACCCAGAGGTACAGACGACAAACTTCATCATCATTCTCTCACTCACCAGCCTGCTAAGTGCGCTTGCAGCGGGATGGCTCTCGGACCGTTTCGGGCGCAAACGTATGGTCTATGTCTCCGGTGGCTTCATGGCCCTGGTCGGTCTCATCTTTATCGTGACACAATCACTACCCATCGTACTCGCCGCCGGTGCCATTTTTGGCCTTGGCTACGGTGCCTATATCAGCGTTGACTGGGCATTAGTGGCGGATGTGTTGCCCTCACACAAAAACTATGCGCGCGATATGGGGGTCTGGAACATCTCGCTCTCACTGCCCCAGGTAATCGCGCCAGTCATCGGTGGCCCATTGCTGGACAGTTTTGCTCGCAATGGACACCCCATTCTTGGTTTCCAGTTGCTCTTTGGTATGGCAATTGTCTATTGCTTACTCGGTACAGTGACTGTGCGATATATCAAAATGCGTCCGACACGATGAACGGGTGTAGGGGCCTCATTCATTACGCCCTCGTTTGGCATGTGGAGCGGGACCAGGGTGTAATGATGCGCTTTAATAAAATAATATGGGAATGATCCCTCCGTAGGGGCGCAATTGATTGCGCCCGTGGTCCTCGCCCAAGCAGGGCGCAATCAATTGCGCCCCTACGGAGGGATCGATCCATGACCGGATGATTTTGTTAAAAGGCATAATTAAGGCCCTTACACAGCTATCCCTTCCTCTAACAGGTGATGCACCGTATTGAGTGGTGCCCCTGTTCCCTTCTTGCGCAACATCACCATTTCGGCGGCGATGCTCAGCGCGATCTCGTCGGGAGTCTCGGCCCCCAGGTCTAATCCGATAGGAGCATGGACCTGCGCGAGACGTTCGGGCGAGACACCTTCTTTCGAGAGGTCCTTGAAGATATGTTTGACTTTACTGGGACTACCGATCATGCCGATATAAGCAGCTTTGCTCTCTAACGCGGCACGAAGCGCATCTTTGTCGAGGTGATGGCCACGCGTGACGATGACGATCCAGCTTGACTCGTCCGGCTCTAGCTCGCGGATCGTCTGTGGAATATTGCCAAAGGTGAGCTGTATCTTATCATCGAAGACCTGGGGGTCGGCGAGATCCCGGCGATCATCAACGACAATGATACGGTAATCAAGGGTGATCGCCAGGCGTGTCAGAGCTTGAGCGACGTACCCTGCGCCCGCGATGATGAGCCGGGGTTCCGGGCGTAGCACTTCCAGAAACACTTCTAGAGTCGCGCCACAACTACCTACAGCCTCGCCCTTGTCGGCGTCTATATACACACGTACAATATGCGTTTGTCCATCGCGGAGCGCCTGAAGAGCCTCCTGCGCCACCTTGCTATCTGTTTTGGGACCCGCGAGATTGCCTCCTATGCTGCCGTCTGCTCGCACCAACATTTTGCTTCCGGGACCGCAGGGGGCAGAGCCACTTGCTTTGACAACAGTAGCAACCACGATGCGTTCGCCGCGCCGTAGTGACGATTGTATTTCGTTGTAGATCGTTGTGGCATTCATTAGCTCACCCCTTTATCCAGAACTGAAACCTTCAGAGCATTCCGATATGGGCATCAGAATGCTCAACGTTTATGAAACAACGACTAATGTTGTAACAGGTACACATTCGACCAATCATCAAAGAATAAACCGTTGGCATTCAGGGTCACGCCATGCACCCAGGATGGAATAACCGCCGCGATTGCCTGATGATCAATGGGCAGCCAGCCTACATCTGTAATCGCGATCTGCTCCGCTTTATTATAAAGCGCGATACGCTCATTGCCCGATAGAGTTTCGGCCTGCGTCACGGTTTGATCAAAGCCTGGATTGTTCCAACTACCATTATTATTTGGGGCCTTGGCCGTCAAGTTCAGCGTCAGCCAGTCGTAGGGATCAGGAAAGTCCGCTCCCCATTGTGTAAAGCCAAACTGAACCACATGTGTATTTTGATTGGTCGATGTCTCGTTATTATACGCCGTCAACTCTACACCGCGCAGATTCACCTGGATACCAAGAGCCCTCTGCCACATCTGCTGTAGAGCAGATGCCTCACTTGGTGTCACCTGTGCGGTCGGGTAGGTAAACGTGATTTGTGGGGCCTTGCTTGCATCTGGATAAACCGATTGAAACAATGATTTTGCCTTTGCCACATCAAACGGTAAACCTGGGAAGTCAGGTTGATAGCCCGGCATTCCAGGCGGAATAATCGTCTGCGCCGCAACAACTGAGTCCTTGAATACGGCATGGACCAGGGCCTGCTTATCTATCGCATAGGCGAAGGCTTGCCGCACCGCCTGATTGTTGAATGGTGGTCTCGAGCTGTCAAAGAACAAGAGGTCCGTCTGTAACAGAGATTTCCGTGCGAAGCCTGAGAGACTCTTAGCAGTCGTTTGATCATCCGGTGTGAGGTTCCACACGAAGGAGTATTGACCAGCACGATACGCCTTAAATGCCGTGCTGTTATCCTTCACAAAGAGCATATCCACTTCTGTCAGTTTGGTTTTGTTGCCGTAGTAGCGTGGATTAGGCACCAATACCATCTTGACATTGTGATTCCACATCTTAACCATAAACGGTCCTGTCCCAACACCATTTCCCTCGGTATGCTGAATCCAATTCTTCTGTCCATACTGTCCGATGAGCTTTGAGTTCAGAGGAAAGAAGAGCGAATTGGTAAGAGCCTCTAGAAAGTAGGGCGTGGGGTGTTTCAACGTCACTTGAAGTGCCTGGTCATTAATAGCCTTCACGCCGCTCAGTGTTTTCGTTTTCCCGCTGTTCACTGCATCGGAACCAACAATGGGAGCCTCAAAAAACGAGGCGGTAGGCGAGGCGATCTCAGGAAGCAGCGCCCGCGTCCAGGTGTAGACATAGGATTGCGCGGTTACAGGCGTACCATCCGAGAAGGTAACTCCCTGCTTGATAGCGAAGGTATACACCTTTTTGTCACCTGAAATAGTCCACGTTGCCTGGTCGGAAATAACGTTTAAGTTCTTGTCAGACCTCACAAGGCCAGAATAGATCATGCTAACGGCGAGAGCAGAGTTCGCATCCTGTCCTGTCGCAGGATCGAAGAAACCGATATCGGCAGTACCAACGTTCGGAAAGATCAGCACCTGCTTGGAAGCTAGCGTTGTTCCGCTGCTCGTAGGTGTCGTCGAGCTACCACCGCACGCGGCGAGAATAAACAGGAGCGAACAAAAAAAGAAGAGTATGGCGGGGAGACGCCAAAAGTATATTTTCTGTGTAGAGCGTACCCGACAGTGCATGAAATATGTGCCTCTTTCCGACTGATGCTAGAAAAAGAATAATTGGATTTTACGTCCTTGCGGGAGGCCCAAAGTTGTAAGCTTGAAGAGCCTTCTGTATTATACAATTATATACTCGTAACAGTGAATGCTGTGGAAATATTTCTTTCCAACGACTATAATGAAGAGAAAAGATACTGTTCAATGAAGAGCAGGAGGTAGTATGCACATTCGTATCATTGGGGCACCCATGGACCTGGGTGCGGACAGGCGTGGCGTAGACATGGGAGCGAGTGCTATTCGTTACGCAGGTCTCAGCGAACACCTACAGCGTCTCGGTCACACCGTCTCAGACATCGGCAATCTTGCTATTCCTCAGCCTGAAAGCAGACCCGAAGGTAATCCACGGCTCAAATATCTTGAACCTATAGTACATGAGTCCGAAGAGCTAGCCACGCTCGTCACCACAGCTTTACAAGAGCATATGTTTCCGCTTATTCTTGGCGGGGATCACAGTGTCTCACTCGGGTCTATCAGTGGTATTGCACGTGTCCATAAAAACATTGGGGTCATCTGGGTTGACGCTCATGCTGATTTCAACACGGAGCAAACCACGCCATCAGGGAACATTCATGGAATGGTCCTCGCCGCACTCGCTGGAGTTGGTGATCCCCGTCTTACTGGCATCGGCGGCTGGACACCTAAGATCAATAAAGATACCATCGTTATTCTTGGCACACGCGAACTAGACGCAGAAGAGCAGAACCTGCTCCGCGCTCATAACATCCATGTCTTCACCATGTCCGACATTGACCAGCGCGGCATGCCTGATGTAATGCAGCAGGCCGTCGCCATTGCGGGTCAAGTCAACAATCCTATTCATCTTAGCCTCGATATGGACTCCCTGGACCCGCGCGAAGCCCTTGGCGTTGGCACACCTGTGCGCGGCGGTCTCAGCTATCGCGAGGCACATCTTGCTATGGAGATGGTCGCCACCTCACACTGCCTCGTCTCTATGGACGTGGTAGAAGTCAACCCGATACTCGACCGAGAAAATGCTACGGCTCAACTTGCCGTCGAACTTGTCCTATCGGCTTTAGGTAAAAAAATCTTGTGATTGGCTGACGACATCTGTTACACATTCTGTTATGCTGTCTCTAGCTGTTATCTTTGAATGTTATATATTGTGGTAGGGGCCCAATTTATTGTGCCCACGGGGTGCGGATGCAGGAAAACGTTGCCTGTATCCCACCTGTGCCCCACCACCCCACCCCGTGGACGCAATAAATTGGGCCCCTACTAGAAAAAGAAGGAGGAAATGATAAGGAGCAAAGACGCCACTTATCATCACAGAATATGAATGCAAAAGAACTTTTCATGAATGGCGAGTTTATAGCCGCAGAGCGCGGTGTCATCTCTGTCCGTACACACGCCTTCGCATATGGCACCGGCTGCTTTGAGGGTATTCGCGGTTACTGGAATGAGGAAGATCAACAGGTCTACCTGTTTCGCCTTCGAGAGCATTATGAGCGGCTGCACCGTTCTTGCAACGTCCTTCAGATGTCGCTCCCATACACGGTCGATCAACTGATTGAGATATCCATAGAGCTAGTCAGGCGCAATGATCAGCGGGAAGATGTCTACCTGCGACCTGTCATGTATAAAGGTGATGTGACTCTCGGTGTACGCTTGCACAATGTTGCGGACCATTTTCTGCTGACATCGGAGCCGCAGGGAAACTACATCGACACCTCGGGACTACGCTGTGGTGTCTCGTCCTGGCGACGCATCGACGATAATGCGATTCCTGCACGTGCTAAAGTTTGCGGGGGTTATGTCAACTCTGCTCTTGCTAAAAGTGAGGCGATGCAAAATGGCTTTGACGAAGCGATCATGTTGACGAGTGAGGGTCACGTTTCCGAAGGCAGCGCGGAGAACATCTTTCTCGTCATGAACGGAGAATTTGTTACCCCTGCCTCAACCGAGAATATTCTGCTCGGGATCACCCGCGATACTGTTATCAAGCTTGGGCAACGTGAACTTGGCTTCATTACACGCGAGCGCGTGATAGACCGCACTGAACTCTACGCCGCCGATGAAATTTTTTTGTGCGGCACAGGAGCGCAGATTGCACCTGTAGTGAGCGTCGATCATCGTCCAATCGGCAACGGCAAAGTTGGTCCCATTGGTCGCAAATTGCAGGACCTCTACTTCGATGTAGTACGCGGCAAGCGTTCAGAATATAGAGAGCAGTGGTGTACGTCTGTGTATGCTGCTGTGCCGCAGCATTCTGAGGCAGTTGATTAAGAGCTTTACCGTCCAGGACACAAAATACGGCACTCCACATGCGGAGTGCCGTATTTTGTGTCCTAGACGATGAAAATTAACGTTTTGTGTACTGTGGAGCTTTACGGGCACGCTTGAGACCAGGCTTCTTACGTTCCTTCATACGAGGGTCACGTGTGAGGTAGCCAGCCCTGCGAAGGGCCGCTTTGAACTCTGGGTTCATGCGCAAAAGGGCACGAGCGAGAGCATGACGAATAGCCCCAGCCTGCCCGGCTGAGCCACCGCCAACGACGCGTACCGTCATGTTGTAGGTGTTGTCAATTTCAACGGCACGAAATGGTGCAGCAATCGCTGCCATAAGTGCGTCACGTTGCCCAAAATATGCCTGGGCGCTTTTGCCGTTGACGTTGATATTGCCATCACCGTTGGGGAAGAGGCGCACGCGGGCTACTGCCGTCTTGCGTCGTCCCATACCGTAGTAATATTCACCTCTAATGGTCTCGACCAACGTAGGTTCTCCTCTTCTTTACTTCGCCTCGGCATCCTTAGCCGCTGGCTTTTTCAACAATGCCTCTGGGCCTGTCCACGGCACTGGCTTCTGAGCACCGTGTGGATGATTGGGGCCTGCGTACACCTTCAAGCGCTTCATAATGTCCGCGCCCAGGCGATTGTGCATCACCATACCGCGTACCGCATGCTCTACTGCGCGCTCAGGAAACTTACCCTGCAATGTCTGACGCAGCGTTTGTTGCTTTAAGCCACCAGGATATTGACTATGGCGATAGTAGATCTTTTGCTCCATACGATTGCGTGTCACGGCGATCTTGTCGGCGTTGATGACAATTACGAAATCGCCTGTCGGGAGATGCGGCGTAAAATTTGGTTTGTGCTTGCCGCGCAGAATTTGCGCGACCTGAGATGCGAGACGACCAAGTATCTGCCCCTCGGCATCGATAACATACCATTGAGGGTTTATATCAGCGGCCTTCGCACTATATGTCTTCATCATTGTTCATTACTCCAAACTCTTCAGGATATTCGACCCGTACCAGACACAATCCATGTGGCGGGGCCGTTGAACCAGGGTGCGTTTTCTCCGCACGTTGCACAATAGTAGCAAATTCGTCGAGGCAGAGACGTTCCTGCCCCACCAGTAACAGCGTTCCGACCATCCTGCGTACCATTCCTGTCAGGAAAGCGTTCGCAGTAAAATCATAATAGATACGTTCTTTTGTCTCTTGCCGCGTGCAACGCGCCTCGGTCATTATACGAACACTGGAGTGCGGCCCTGGCCTCCTTGGATTCGTTTCATTGGGACTACGCCCAAACGCTCCAAAGTCTTTGTGTCCAAGTAGCATTTGACAGGCTTCCTGCATTCTCTCCACATCCAGCGCCTGCGAACGATAATAGCTATATCGCGCCAGGAACGGCGATGGAGCGGTATCATTCCAAACAGTGTAGCGGTAGGACCGGTTCTTTGCACTGAAACGTGCGTGAAAGCGATCTGTTACCTCTCTTACCCATCGCACAGCTACGGAATCAGGTAAGACAGCATTGAGAGCACGTCGCCACACCTGAGGAGCCAAATGCGAGGACGTGCGAAAGTGGATTACTTGTCCACTCGCATGCACTCCTGCATCTGTGCGACCCGCTGCATGCACCACCGACCTCTCACCAGAGATTTGTAGTATTGCCGCCTCTAGTACTCCCTGGATCGTCAGCCCATGTTTATAGGATTGACGCTGAAAGCCGTGATAGTCAGTGCCATCATACTCGATACCGCAAGCAATATTCATAAGCTTTCTTGTACTTATAGAGGTACATGACCCAGGACGTGATGAACCAGGTTCCTATGTTCGGGTGCGAGCACTATAGATCGTTGTCCTACACCAGAGCGATTTGCGCAATGTCAGCGGCATCGCCCTTACGCTTGCCAAGTTTTGTAATACGGGTGTAACCACCAGAACGGTTAGCGTAACGAGGAGCCAGTTCATCAAACATCTTCTTGACCACTAACTCGTCCGGCAACGCACTAAGGATAAGGCGTCGTGCGTGCAGTTCAATTACCATTGCACGATAAGCAGCTTGTAGTGCTTTCTCAGCATCGGCTTCGTTGGTGATGATCCGTAGCAGTTCCTCGCGGCGTGCTCGCTGCTTGTCTTCCAGGAACTTGCGACCCTTATCGGTCAACGGTGCCTTCTGCTTATTCAGGCGTTCCTCGTTCGATGCGACCTGAGTATTGAAAGAAAAGTGACCTCGACGGGCAAACGCCAGTACCTGTTCAGCCTTCTCATTATCGGTAACGATAGATCTGAGATACTGTTGGGCTTTCAGGTGCCCCTTCACCGCAGTAGCGATCAGTTTCTCGACCTCACCGCGAATGGCATGTGCCCGTGCCTCTGTAGTTTGTATACGATCATAGCGAATAAGACCCGCCATCAGGTTGCGACGCGCTGAACGGCGGCGTGGCTCTGGCATGCTCATTCGGTTGCCAGCAACTCGGTGCCTCAACTTAGTCCTCCATTTCGTGATCGCCGTCCATATCGGCTCCGACAGTGCTGGTACGTGGATTTGGCAAGAAATTTCGCTGCAGCAGACGCTCACGTAGCTCCAGCAAGCTCTTCTCACCGAAGTTACGTACTCCGAGGAGGTCTTCCTCATTCATCGAAAGAACCTGGCCCACCTTGGTGATGTTACTGCGTTTGAGGCAGTTGTAGGCGCGAACCGAAAGGTCCAGTTCCTCGATAGGGGTATCGTAAATCTTCGGCGGGATGGGCAGACTACTCAACGGTGCCTTCTCTTCTATGGGAAGAGAAGCCCGATAGTTGGCGAGCAGCGTAAAGTGTCGCACCAGAATATCAGCACTTTGACGCAGTGCCTCATCTGGTGAAATCGTTCCATCCGTCGTTATATCCAGCACAATTTTATCAAAGTTGGTCATCTGTCCAACACGCGTATGTTCAACTGAGTAATTTACCTTCTGAACAGGCGTGTAAATGGCATCGACCGGAATAACACCGATAGGCTGGTCATCTTTTGAGTCAGCAGGGACATAGCCTCTTCCGCCCTCAACTACCAGCTCCATTTCGAGACGTGCATTCTCGTTATCAAGTGTCGCGATGGGGAGTTCTGGATTGACGATCTCCACCGTGCTTGGCGCAATGATATCTGCTGCCGTGACCTCTCGCTCTCCACTTACTTCCAGACGCATCGACACGGGATGGTCTGAAAAGCTGCGGAGGCGAAGCTTTTTCACGTTGAGCACAATATCAGTCACGTCTTCCATTACATTGGGAACATCCTGAAACTCGTGTTGCACGCCCTCGATCCGAATAGAGGTTACAGCAGCACCAGGCAGTGACGAGAGCAATACACGTCGCAACGCGTTGCCCAGTGTCATGCCGTATCCCGCCTCTAACGGCTCAATATCATAGCTCGCATAATTTCCTTGTGTCTTAGTATTCTTAATGCGAGGCAGAGCAATATCTAGCAAGGTTCTAACCCGCCTTCCTTTTTCTACCGCTCTCTGTCGGCTTTTTTTCTAGCTTAGACCTCGTATAGAGACCCAATGTATCGCGCCCGTAGGGGCAAGGAGCCTGAGACCAGAAACGCTGGTAGTCCAAGAGTTTTTTGCCTGATATCAGCGATCTATCGCTGATAAAATTCCACCACCATCTGCTCGTCAAAGGGCAGTTCGAGGTCTGTGCGCGAGGGTACGCTGAGAATACGACCACTCATCTCGTTGGTATCCAGGCTAAGCCACGCGGGAACACCCTTCTGCGCCAGGAGCAATGCACGAGTCTTAAAGTATTCTAGACCCTTGCTGCGCTCACGTACCGTGATAACATCATTGGGCTTGGCGATAAAAGAAGGAATGTCTGTCTTACGTCCATTTACCGCGAAATGTCCATGATTGACAAGCTGGCGAGCCTGAGCACGCGAGTCCCCGAAGCCCATGCGATACACCAGGTTGTCCAGGCGCATCTCAAGAATTTGCAGCAGGTTTTCGCTGGTCTTACCAGGACGACGGGCCGCGGCACCAAAATGCTTACGGAACTGACGCTCCAGAATACCATAGGTACGGCGTACGCGCTGCTTCTCGCGCAATTGTTTTGCATAGCCGGACTCTTTACGAGCACGACTTGTGCCGTGTTGTCCAGGCTTTGTATTGCGGCGCTCCAAAGTGCATTTAGTCATGCACTTGTCGCCCTTTAGGAAAAGTTTCACCCCCTCACGTCTGCACAACTTGCAGACGGGGCCGGTATAACGTGCCATCTAGTTGAGTCCTCCTCACACGCGAAGCGTGGATCACAATGAGTGCGACAGGTTACACACGCCGTCTTTTAGGCGGTCTGCATCCATTGTGAGGAATAGGTGTTACATCAGTAATTGAGGTGACGGAGAGGCCAGAGGTCTGCAAAGAGCGAATAGCCGCTTCACGACCGGAGCCGGGACCCTTGACGTAGACATCTACCTGTCGTAGCCCATGCTCCATTGCCTTACGTGCAGCCACCTCAGCGGTAACTTGCGCGGCGTAAGGAGTGCTCTTACGTGAACCTTTGAATCCCTGCCCACCAGCACTGCCCCAGGAAAGCACATTGCCATTGGGGTCGGTGAGGGTCACAATTGTATTGTTGAATGTTGCTTGAATATGGGCATGTCCACGCGGAACAGACTTGCGTTCACGCCGCCTTACTTTGCCCGTTGGCTTCTTTTTGTCTGCCATGCTTACAATACCTCCCCGGCGTTACTTCTTCGCTGCGGCCTTCTTCTTGCCAGCAACCGTTCTCTTTGGTCCACGGCGTGTACGTGCATTTGTGCGCGTGCGCTGTCCATGCACAGGCAGATTACGACGATGGCGCATACCACGATAGCACCCGATTTCGATGAGCCGCTTAATATTCAAATCTACTTCACGGCGCAGATCACCCTCGACCTTATGCTCTCGGTCGATCACCTCGCGGAGGCGGTTAACATCTTCCTCGCTCAGGTTCTTCACTCTTGTATCTGGGTTGATACGTGTTCGCTCCAGGATTTTGCGGCTCGTGGTCGGGCCAATCCCATAAATGTAGCACAGCGAAATCTCCACGCGCTTGTCACGTGGAATGTCAACGCCAGCAATTCTAGCCATCTTTTCCTCCAGCTTCAAGTTCCGTAGGGTGATGCAAAACGCCCCTACATGAAAACGGGCGCGATATTTAAGGAAGTATCGTGCCCCTACCCTTGTTTCTGTTTATGCTTTGGGTCCTTGCTACAGATCACCATCACAACACGGTTGCGGCGGATTACCTTGCAGTGCTCACAACGCGGTTTTACTGAGGCTTGCACTTTCATCGCTTGCCCTCCTCTTAACATGGTCTTACATGCCTTACGGTCATATGAGATTAAATCCAGACAGATAAAAGTAAAAATTAAAACGAACGAAGGTCAAAGCAATCTTTGTGCCTTCTTAACCAGGTCTATTTCATTCAAAAGATGTCCATGGGGAGAAAAGGAACAAAGCGGGATGCCCTGCCCACCACTTCACGATCTCGGACGATAGGTGATGCGGCCTCGTGTCAGGTCATAGGGAGACAGCACAACTCTTACCTTGTCACCTGGCACAATACGAATAAAGTTCATGCGCATCTTGCCTGAGAGGACGGCGAGAACTTGATGTTCTTCGTCAATTTGAACTTTAAACATGGCATTGGGAAGGGCTTCTATCACCTTACCCTCTACCTCGATTTCATCCTTCTTTGCCATAGCATCCTTTCTTTGATAATCGGGGGCAACTCTTCTCGGGTCCTGGACCTTTACGGAAGTACAAAAGGGCAGCAGTTGACACTGCTGCTGCCAACTACGAATTATAGCATACATTTCTATAAAAGTCGAGAGGGAAATTTTTATGTATGTATCTTCCCTCAGCCTCCCCCTTTTTCAGCACGCGTTCACCAGGGATGCCGTGTATAACTTCTTCATTTACAGACGTATAAATCGATGCTGGATAACCGTGATAGCCCAATGAGCTTGATCTCTTTCTCTTACCTACTTTTGTCTCTGTGAGCGAGCAAAACATCAACAAGGTCTTTTTGCACCTGGTCGATATCCTGGTTTCCGTTCACTTCTACCAGCTTATGTTGCGCATCATAATAATCGAGGAGGTGAATGGTCTCATGGAAAAAGGTGTCTAATCGCTTCTGTACCGCTTCGCCCTGATCATCGGGACGTTGGTGCAGCTCACTTCCATCTATGTCACAAATCCCCGGCACTTTGGGAGGATTCGTGTTTATATTGTAAACATGCTGGTGTGCTCGGCAGATATACCTTCCCGACAATCTCTTGAGTAGAACCTCACGAGGAACGTTTAGATAGACTGCGGCATCTATATGCCGACCATGACCTTCTAATCCCTTATCCAGTGCTTGCGACTGCGCGATTGTGCGTGGGAAGCCATCTAGTAACACCCCCCCTGCACGATCTGGCCTCTTAATACGGTTGAGGACCATGGCAACGGTGATATCATCGGGAACCAGTTCTCCCCGATCTATATATTCCTTCGCCTTCAGCCCCAACTCGGACTGCTCGTCGATCTCCTCACGGAACAAGTCGCCACTAGCAACTTGGCGGACTCCAAGAGCTTGTGAGAGTTTAGCTGCTTGCGTTCCCTTCCCAGACCCCTGTGCACCGATCAGGATAATGTTCACGTTTTTTCTCCGATGGAATGTCGAGGGAGCGCGCCATTGCACTCAAGCAATCCATGCAAGGCAGCAACAATGAACGTGCGCCCTATAGGACGGTACAAATTGAAGGGTGCATTGCCTTGCACCCTTCGCTAAGACAAGAAACCAGAATAGTTACGCATCACCATCTGAGCTTCAAGCTGCCGAATCGTGTCCAGTACCACACCGACGGCGATAAGGACCGCAGCACTACCTAGTAACTGGTTGGTGAAGAACGGTAAAATCGCCAGAATGCCCAGGAACAACGCTCCTGCAAGCGTGATCCGATTCAGAATAGCATACAGGTACTTGCTGGTCGGTTCTCCTGGGCGGTACCCAGGAATGAACGCGCCCTGCTTCTGCAAGCTTTCTGGAATGTTCTGCTGCTGCCATACGACATAGGCATAGAAGTATGTAAAGGCCACTACCAAAACAAAGTAAATGAGCCAGTACCACCAGAGAGATGTATTCACGACGTAGGTAGTGATGAAGGTTGCAGAGTCTCTTAACCACGGTGTCGCGCTCGCGGAAAGATACCGGGAGAGCACCGTTGGGAAGATGAGCATCGACTGCGCAAAGATAAGCGGAATCATACCTGCACTGTTGACCTGCATCGGAATGTATGTTGTTTGAGCCGACCCAACCAGCATACCACGTCCCACATTACGTTTTGTCGGGTACTGCACAGGGACACGTCGCTGACCCAGGTAGATATAGACGATGCCAACGATGGTGATCAAGCCAATGAGCAGGAAGACAGCAATACTTACGACACCGCTCCCGGTACCACCACCAGAGGTGGCCTTCAGGTATCCTTGCTGTACAAAGCTTGGAAGCTTGGAGAGAATACCGGCAAAAATGATTATTGAGATGCCATTTCCGATACCGTTTTCCGTAATCAGTTCGCCAATCCACACGAGAATCATCGTTCCAGTCGTCAGCGCGATAAGAATGGTGAAGGTCTCCAACACATACCTTGGATCGACAAGACTGAAGTTTTGTAACACACCTGCCTGTTGGAAGATCGCACACTGACCCAGAGCCTGTAGGAAAGCGAGAGGCACGGTGATGATACGCGTGATCTGGCTGAAGCGCAGACGCCCCGCTTCACCCTGCGCCGCAAGATTTTGCAATGCTGGAATGATAGGCTGCAGAAGCTGCATCACGATGGTGGCAGTGATGTAGGGATAGACTCCAAATGCAACAATGGAGAACGTCTGCAACGATCCACCAGAAAAGGTATCCAGCAGACCAAGTAGCTGACCTATATTATTATTTTTGTTTGTGGTAAAGAGCGAGAGCAAAGCGCTCCTCTCCGCGCCTGTCAGAGGTACGGTGATGTTAGCAAGTATGCGGAATACCAGTATCATTGCCAATGTAAAGAGGATTTTATTGCGTAGATCAGGAACGGTCCAGATACTTCGCAGTCGTTCCCACATGGAAGTCTCCTTCTACTATTATTTAGTACACAGCGTTACATAGTATACGAGGAAGGTGCCAGAGAGTTTGGGAGCCAGGGCAAATGTCTCCCAGACATTTTTGCCGCGCAAGGGGATGCCCCTCCCATAAACGATCCCACCGCACTACGCGCGTATGGGAGGGGCATCCCCTTGCGGGTGCCCTGCTAGCTCTCCTGCTCGGGAGGTGGCTGAGCAATCTGTCCCACTTGAGCGGGGGTCTTCTCTTCTTTTTTACGCTTGGTCTTCTCGTAAGTCTTTACAGGGATAATTTGAATAGTACCGCCTGCCGCCTCGATCTTCGCGCGAGCACTCTCAGAAACCTTGTGAGCATGCACCGTAAGAGCACGATCTAGCTCACCATTACCGAGAACTTTGATTAACCCGCGCCCTTCGGCAGGTGTCATCATACCCTTTGCTACCATATCTTCAGGTCGGACCTCTGTGTTCGCGTCGAACAACGTGAGATCCACGACGTTGAGGATGGTGTAATCCTTACGGAAGGGCGCGTTGCTGTTGCCGAGACCACGAACGAAGGCTAAACGCTTCGAGAGACGCGTCTGACCACCATTAAATGCTCGATGGATTTTTCCACCCGTACGCGCCTTCTGTCCCTTAGTACCTCGACCGGCGGTCTTGCCACGACCAGAGCCGTGTCCACGGCCCACTCTTCTTTCATGTGTATGCGAACCGGGGGCGGGTCGCAAATCAGAGAGTTTCACTAACAGTCTCCTCTACCTGCACCAGGTGAATCACTTTACGAATCATGCCACGCAGAGCGGGACTATCGTTGTGTTCAACGGTATGCTGGAGTTTGCGTAACCCCAGAGCCTTAATCGTTGCTTTCTGGTCTTTTGGGTAGCCGATGGAACTTTTTACCCATTTTACACGCAGTTTTGCCATTGTCTACTCCTATCGGCGGCGTTCACCGCCACCGCCACCGCGGCGGTCGCCGCGATCATTACTACCGCCGCCTCGACTCCCACGACGATCACCGCGATCACGATCACCACCAGACCTGCGGCTTGAAACAGCACGGTTCTCACGCGCCTCTTCTTCGCGCGCTGCACGCGCGGCGGCTGCCTGTTCTGCAGCGGCGGCAGTTGCTACAGCTATACGCTCTGCCTGCTTCTTACCGACAATTTCCGCGACGGTCTTGCCACGACGTGCAGCCTCGGACTCTGGAGAGCGTAGTTCGCGCAACGCTCGGAGGCAGGCTTGCACTGTGTTCGCCTTGTTAGTGCTGCCAAGAGTCTTAGTCAAGATATCTCGAACACCCGCCGACTCCATTACCGCTCGAACCGCTCCACCCGCAATAACACCTGTGCCAGGGGCAGCTGGCTTGAGTAGAACTTCAGAGGCACCGAAGTTCGTCTTTACCATAAAGGGGATTGTTGTTCCAGCCAGTGGCACCTGCATAAGGTGCTTCTTAGCATCTTCAACACCCTTACGAATAGCCTCCGTATACTCACTTGCCTTGCCGAAGCCGAAGCCAACGCAGCCGTTGTGATCGCCAACTACCACCAGGGCACGGATGCTGAAGCGTCTACCACCTTTGACCACTTTAGAGACGCGGTTGACCTCAACCACCGTCTCTTCCAGGTTTAGTTTTGAAGCATCTATTCTTGCCATCGTTTTTCCTCTCGGTCCTAGAAGTCCAGCCCCGCTTCACGAGCGCCCTCAGCCAATGCGGCGACGCGTCCATGATAGGTATAGCCACCGCGATCAAAGACAACCCGGCTGACGCCCTTTTCTTTCGCGCGTTGAGCAACCAATTTGCCTACTTCGCGTGCCATCGCTACTTTTCTGTTATCGGCGATTCCAGCGAGTGCCTCAACTGGCGTCTTCGACGAGCCTTTCTGGGCAGAGGGTAACACTGTTCCGGTCGGTATCTGACCGGGTCTACTCCCCTTAGCAGGTGCGGCACCCTTTTGCTGTTGACTCCCTCTAGCAGGAGCAGCAGCCTTTTCGGTCCTGGCACCCCTACCCTTCACCGGCAACGCTTCAGTAGCGGCTTCTACTACCGAGTGCATTGCATCTCCGACTCTCTCAAACAGAGAGGGCGATTTTCCCTGTTCCTGTGTCTGTCCCTCTTCACGTTGCGTCGGCTTGAAAGCCTTCAGGTTTTCGTCGAGAGACGAGGCGGCAACCAGCGTGCTGCCGGTGGTGTCGTCTATAACCTGTGCGTAGATATGCTGACCGCTGCGGAAGACATTTAGGCGCGGACGCACCTGTGTACCTTCCAAAGTGCGTCGCATACGCTGGTGCCGCCGCAGCCGCGCTTGATTTGCATGAAATCGTTTAATCATAGTTCAAAGTGCGAAAGCTCTCTGTACGAAACTAGCCTTCGCAACTCCCCTTTCGTTTGCTTCACAACAGAGGGGGGCTTTTTTGAGATACGTGGTCGGCACTACGTCTCTCCTGACCTCCCTCTATTGTGCATACGGTCTATTGTCAAGCATTTTCAGGACACCTGCAAGGGGATGCCCCTCCCAATACACGGGTTGTGGCTTCTGCGTCGTATGGGAGGGGCATCCCCTTGCGGGTGCCCTTGCCCCTGGTAAAGGGCGCGATACATCGGGCCCCTACTTCTTTTTGCCACCGACTTTACCAGCTTTACCAGCTTTACGACGAATGACTTCTCCGGCGTAGCGAATGCCCTTACCCTTGTAGGGCTCTGGCTTGCGCACACTGCGAATTGATGCGGCAACCTGACCTACGAGTTGCTTATCAATACCGCTTACGCTAAGCCTGGTTGCTTTAGTTGCGGCATCAACACCATCAACGTTGAACGAGATGCCAGCAGGTGGCTGGACCTCGACCGGGTGGGAGTAGCCTACTTGAATGACCAGGTTGTCACCCACTTTGGCAGCACGATAGCCCACGCCGTAAATTTCTAACTGCTTTGTAAAACCGGTTGTCACACCTATAATCATGTTGTTCACGAGAGTGCGATACAAACCATGCTTTGCTTTATGTACCTTGCTATCCGAAGGACGGCTTACAGTGAGTGTTCCATCCTCAAGCTTGAGCGACAGGTCGGTATCGACCTGACATGAAAGCTCACCTTTAGGTCCCTTGACCGTGACGAAATTCCCATCGGTCCAGTTCACCTGTACCTTCGGTGGCACCGGAATTGGGGTGCGTCCAATACGAGACATACAATCCTCCTGTCTACCATACGTAGCAGACGACTTCTCCACCGAGACCCTGATGATAGGCACTACTGCCAGTCATGAGTCCCTTCGGCGTCGAAAGAATGGATATCCCTAAACCGCCACGGACGCGCGGGATATCGGTACGCTTTGAGTAGACGCGTAATCCTGGCTTACTGACACGCTTCAGGTTCGTCAGCACTGGTTTCTTGTCTACATAGCGCAACGTAACACGAATTGTTCCTTGTGGATTATCTTTCAGGATTTCGATATCCTTAATGTAACCTTCTTCTTTGAGCACACGCGCGATAGCCAGCTTCATTTTTGAAGCCGGAATCAGTACGCGCGTGTGTCGTGCTGTGACCGCGTTACGAATGCGCGTGAGCATATCCGCAACTGGATCAGTCATATTCATGGATTACCCTCCATTCACCCTTTCAGTCTCGCGCTTACCAACTCGACTTCGTTACACCAGGTAGCTCGCCGCGCAACGCGCGTTCGCGGAAACAAATGCGGCAGAGACCAAACTTACGTATGTATGCACGAGGCCGCCCACATACCTGACAGCGATTGTGCTGCTGCACTTTGAACTTGGGCTTGCGCTCAGACTTTACGATCATTGATGTTTTTGCCATATCGCCCTCCAGCGTTACTTCTTAAAGGGCATGCCCATCAATGTGAGCAGCCGCCGTCCTTCTTCATCTGTGCGAGCCGTCGTGACGATGCTCACTTCCATGCCGCGTACCTTATCGACCTTATCGTAGTCGATTTCTGGGAAGACCAGTTGTTCGCGTAGGCCCAACGTATAGTTGCCACGACCATCGAACGCTTCAGCAGAGATGCCCTGGAAGTCACGTATGCGTGGTAGGGCAACGTTGATAAGCTTGTCGAGGAACTGATACATATGCTCACCGCGCAGTGTCACCATGCAACCAATCTGCATGCCTTCACGCAGTTTAAATGCAGCGACAGAGTGTTTCGCGCGTGTGATTACTGGACGCTGTCCGGTAATAGTGGAAAGGTCAGAGATAGCGGCATCCATCGCCTTTGCGTTCTGAATAACCTCGCCCATACCAATGTTCACTACCACTTTATTGACGGTCGGCACCTGCATCGGATTAGCATAGTTAAAGTCCTTTTGCAGGGCAGGCACGGCCTCTTGTCGATATTTTTCTTTCAATCGTGATGCCATGACGTTTAACTACTCCTCGTCCGGTCTTCAATGACTTTCCCACACTTCTTGCATACGCGTACCGAACGAACTTTCTGATCGGCACCGATGGGACGTCGATCATGTCCGACTCGTGTAGGCTGACCACATTCTGTGCATTTGAGCATGACATTGGAGACCTGGATAGGCATTGCCTTCTCAATAACGCCTCCCTGCCGGGTCTGACCCTGCGGGCGAATGTGCTTCTTAACCACGTTGAGCCCTTCAACAATAACCTTGTTGATCTGTGGCATCGCCCGTGAGACGATTCCTTCCTTTCCCTTGTCCTTACCAGTAATTATCAAGACGGTGTCGCCCTTCTTGATATTCATCTTGGCAAGGTGCAAGGGTTTCTTCTCTTTTTGTTGTACTGCCATTTTCTTCCTCTATGGTATGGAACCCAGAATTGGACTCCACCATCGCTAGAGCACTTCAGGCGCGAGCGAAATGAGTCGTGAGAAGTTCTTCTCTCTCAATTCGCGGGCTACGGGTCCAAAGATACGTGTGCCTCGTGGGTTATTACCAGCGGCAAGAATGACGGCGGCGTTCTCATCGAAGCGGATATGCGACCCATCGGAACGTGAATATTCCTTTGCGACGCGCACCACCACCGCATCCACGACATCACCCTTCTTCACCTGCCCATTAGGAGCGGCCTGCTTGACGGAGGCTTTGATTACATCGCCGACCCCGGCATATCGCTTAGCAGAACCACTCATCACACGAATACACATAATCTCTTTCGCGCCAGTATTATCGGCAACTCTCAAGCGTGTTTGTGGTTGTATCATCTGACACTTCCCCTATTCTGCTTCTTCGTCGGCTTCATTGGAGTTCGTCAGATCAGGATCGACCTCAGCCAACAACTCTTCGACTGGAACGATACCGCTACCACGCTTGACAATTTCAACCAGACGCCAATGCTTCAACTTGCTAATCGGGCGGCTTTCCTCGATACGGACCATATCGCCGACCTGGCAGGTATTCTGTTCATCATGTACGTGGAAGCGCTTCGTCTGTTTATATGTGCGCTTATAGATGCGGTGTTTTTTCAAAGATTCGACGACTACAACAATCGTCTTTTCCATTTTATTGCTTACCACACGCCCAACTTTTTGCTGGCGGCGGGCGGCTTTCTGGGCCGTCTGTGGTGTTTGTGCTACTTGCTGTGTCATTGTTCGTTCTCCAACTGTGATAGGTGATGCAGCAAGCGAGCGATGTCTTTGCGTGTCTGAGTGAACACACGATTGTTCTTCACTTCACCACGCTGCTGCTGTAAGCGGAGGTTGAACAGTTTGAGTCGCAGGTCTTTGAGTTCACGCTGCGCTTCAGCAACGTTGTACTCTTGCACTTGCTTACGACGTTCATTAACTTTCGACACTTTCCGCCTCCCCTCTAGTAATAAAGCGCGTCTTAACGGGCAGTTTGTGACCAGCGAGGCGGATTGCTTCTTTAGCGACCTCTTCGCTCACTCCACCAATCTCAAAGATGATGCGTCCAGGTTTTACAACTGCGACATAGTGGTCAACAGCACCCTTACCACTACCCATACGGGTCTCAGCAGGTTTGGCTGTAATCGGTTTGTCAGGGAAGACGCGAATCCATACCTTACCACCACGCTTCATAAAGCGGGTGAGTGCGATACGGGCCGACTCAATCTGACGCGCCTCCATCCACACAGGCTCAAGTGCCTGCAGTCCAAACTCGCCGAAGGCCAGGGTGTTGCCACGCTGAGCTTCACCCTTCATGCGGCCACGATGCTGGCGGCGATACTTTGTACGTGACGGTGCCAATAACATTCGTTAGATCTCCTCTACTCGCTCTGAGTAGCACTAGCGTCCTGCACAGGTGCGGCTGGCGGCGTTGGTGGTGTAGGTGGTGGCTGAACTTCAGGTGGCGGTTGAACTTCAGATTGTGGAGTTGCCGCCAGATTCGCAGGGGCTTGCTCAGCACGAGGCTGACGGTCGCCCTGTGGACGTGGACTTCGGTCTCCCGCTGGACGCGGCGGCCTATCACCCTGTGGACGTGGACTCCGATCTCCCTGTGGTCGGTCTCCTTGTGGACGTGGACTTCGGTCTCCCGCTGGACGCGGCGGCCTATCACCCTGTGGACGCGGGGGCCTGTCACCTGTTGGGCGTGGACCTCGGTCTCCACCACGTGTCCCTTGTGGTCGGTCTCCTTGTGGACGTGGACTGCGATCTCCTCGCGGTGCTCCATCACCCTGACGGCGATCTCCTCGGCGGTCTCCTCGGCGATCTCCGCCATCTCGTGGGGTAAACGCAGGTTGCGCCGCTGATTCCTGCTGCCCATCACCGATCTCTCGGCGTTTAGTAGGCAGAACATCACCTCGGTAAATCCATACCTTGATACCAATGACACCAAAGGTCGTGTGAGCTTCGGTCGTACCGTAATCAATGTCGGCGCGTAAGGTTTGCAGAGGAACCTTCCCCTCAACCTCTTTCTCGGTACGTGCAATTTCTGCTCCGCCGAGGCGACCACCAGCAATGACCTTAATGCCTTTTGCATTGGCACGCATCGACTTCTGTACAGCTTGCTTCATAGCACGACGGAATGACACACGCTTTTCAAGTTGTTCAGCGATGCCACGTCCGACCAGATACGCGTCGAGTTCTGGCTGGCGGATCTCGATGATCTCCAGGCGTACACGCTTCTTGGTCTTAGCTTCCAACGACGCTTTCAGCCTCTCGACCTTCTCGCCACTCTTGCCGATTACGATACCGGGTTTCGCGGTGTGAATCTTCACAAGTACCTGGTTGGCCGCGGCACGCTCAATCTCGATTTTCGAAACTGCTGCGTTGGAAAGATCTTTATTGATCGCATTACGGAGCAAAAAGTCTTCGGCCAGGATATCCTTATAATCACGCTCGGCGTACCAACGAGACTGCCAACCCTTTACGACGCCGAGCCTGAACCCTGTTGGGTTTACTTTATGTCCCAAAAGTGTTCTCCCTTTCTACCCATTTGAAATAACGCGTTGCGTCATCCAAATGTAAGTAGCCTTTCTAGCGTTATCTAGCGGTTCGGTCAGCCGGATCATCTGAGACGATCACCGTCACATGGCAGAAGCGGCGCAGAATGCGAGCCGCTCGACCGTGGGACCGTGGTTTCACACGCTTAATCCGAAATGAGTCATCCGCCATAATATTGAGAATATATAGATTGTCTGGATCGAGATTATAGTTATTCTCCGCGTTTGCCGCAGCCGATGCCACCACCTTGCTTACGGGTGTTGCACCTGCATTGGGCAAGAATTGAAGAATAGCCAGAGCCTCATTTACCCGAAGCCCTTTCACCGCGTTCGTGACCAGACGCATTTTGCGCGGCGGAATGCCAATATCTTTTGCAATAGCCCTGACTTGCATCTCATACCTCTAAGGGTGGGCGCGATACATCGTGCCCCTACATGTCGTCCCTCTGACACGGGCACGATACATCGTGCCCCTACATTTAGCGGACGCAAAAAGTGCGCCCTTATTTATCGTACTGAAGTCGTCTTTTCATTCTTACCGCCCGCATGACCACGGAAGTGACGTGTGGGGGAGAATTCGCCTAATTTATGACCTACCATGTTCTCACTGACATAGACCGGAATATGAGTCTTCCCATTATGAACACCGATGGTCATACCAACCATTTCGGGGAAGATCATCGAAGCGCGCGACCAGGTCTTGATAAGACGACGATCCCCACTTCTCCTCATGCCCAGGACTTTCTTTCTCAGCGATTCATGGATGTATGGTCCTTTTTTCCTCGAACGCGACATTACTTCCTCCTCCTGCCTGCGTTGCGACGCCGGACGATGAAGCGATCAGTTCTCTTGTTGTTACGAGTCTTATAACCTAATGCAGGCTTACCCCACGGTGTCTGTGGCTGTCCACCAATAGGTGCACGGCCTTCACCACCACCATGTGGATGGTCAACCGGGTTCATGGCCGAACCTCGAACAGTAGGACGGCGACCCAAATGCCGTGAACGTCCTGCTTTACCAAGGCTCTGGTTTTCATGATCAACGTTGCCCACCTGTCCGATGGTCGCCATACAGAGAATGTGGACATTGCGCTGCTCTCCTGAAGGGAGGCGGATCAATGCATAGTTACCCTCTTTTGCCATCAATTGAGCCCCTACACCTGCACTGCGTACCATCTGACCCCCACGCCCCTTCTCCAACTCGATGTTGTGAATGGTCGTACCAGTTGGAATATTCCTTAATGGTAGGGCATTGCCAACCTTAATGTCGGCATCTGGCCCAGCCTGTACGCGGTCTCCAACTTTGAGTCCTAGAGGAGCAAGAATATATCGCTTCTCACCATCCAGATAATGCAGCAGTGCGATGCGAGATGAACGGTTTGGATCATACTCGATAGCTGCTACCTTCGCTGGCACGCTTAGCTTGTTACGCTTAAAGTCAATAATGCGATACGCACGTTTGGAACCGCCACCACGATGGCGCGTGGTAATCTTACCCTGATTATTACGTCCCGCGTGCTTCTGCAAATTGACTGTCAGTGATTTCTCTGGCCTTGTCTTGGTGATCTCCTCGAATGTCGAAACAGACATGCCGCGACGCCCAGGAGACGTTGGTCGATACTGTCTAATTGGCATAGCTCAATCCCTTTCATCCTTTAAATCCACATCTCCAACACTGCTATCGCAGTTGACACTGAATGTCAGGAGATATGTAAGGACTACGCCTTCAACGCGTCGATTGTCTGTCCTTCACGCAAAGTGACAATCGCTTTCTTCCACTCGCGCGGCTCTACGGGTCGAGGCGCAGAGCCTTTGCGCCGAATCATCTTTGCTTTGCCAGGCATGCGAATGATGTTGACCGAGACGACATTCACTTTGAAGATGGTCTCAACGGCACGACGCACATCAATCTTGTTGGCATTCACTGCTACCTTGAAGGTATATTTGTTCTGGCCTTGCAGTTTTACCGTTTTTTCGGTTACTAACCCCTGGCGCAGTATTTCTGTGATCTCCACAGTTTTTTCTCCTCCTCGCCTATACTTCGCTATCGCTTGATGGCGTTGTGGGTGCGTCGCCCTCGTTGGGTGAGGGTACGAGCGGTAGAGTCTCTCCCGTAGCGGGAGGAATCAATGGCTCTGATGACACCTTTGCTCCTTCCGTTGTCGAGGTTGCTCTTGTTACGGACGCGTCATCGGCATTTTGAGTAACTCTGAGGGTTGCCTCTTCCGCGCTTACGCCCTCGCCAAAGACCAGCTCAATCCAGCGCACAGTTTTGACAGGCATAATGACATAATCATGCTTTAGCAGCTCGACAACGTTGATAGAGGAGACATGTTGCACCTTCGCCCTAGGAATGTTGCGCGTAGATAATACCACATTCTCATCGCGCTGTGGCAGCATCATCAAAACGCGCTTCCCTTCTTCTGCAGGCAACTGACTGAGAAGTTTCAACATGCCTTTGGTGCTAGGAGCCTCTAGACCAATGTCATTGACCACAATCAAGCTCTCGTTGGCAACCTTATCCGACAACGCGGAACGGATTGCTAAACGACGCATCTTTTTGGGCACATCGTGGTGGTAGCGATGCGGTCTGGGACCCCATACCACGCCACCATGACGGAATTGAGGAGCACGGGTGCTACCTTGACGAGCGCGACCCGTTCCCTTTTGTTTATAAGGCTTCTTATTACCGCCCGATACTTCACTGCGAGTCTTGGTCGAAGCATTCCCTTGACGACGGTTCACCAGTTGTGCGGTGACAACCTGGTGAAGGACCGCCACATTAGGGGTAACTCCGAACACCTGCTCGCTCAGTTCGAGATTTTCTACGGCTTCTCCAGCCATGTTGTACACTTTTGTCGAAGGCATTTCGGTTTACCTCACCACATGCTTCTTGACCGTGAGCAGGCTGCCATTGGCACCAGGGACGGAACCCTTTACCACAAGCAGGTTGCGCTCAGGATCAGCCTGAATCACTTGCAATTTCTTCGCGGTTATGCGTGCATTGCCCATATGACCGGCCATACGTGTGCCCTTTAGAACGCGACCGGGAGTTGTACCCGAACCAATCGAACCGGGGGCACGGAGACGGTCTGACTGACCGTGTGTCTTGGGGCCACCACGAAATCCGTGTCTCTTGACTCCACCCTGGAAGCCTTTACCTTTTGAGGTACCGACAATATCAACCGGCTCACCAATCTTAAATAGACCCGCGTCAAATTGTGCGCCGAGTTCGATCTTCTCAGAGCTTGTGCCATCCTGCAATCCCACCTCGCGTAGCACTTTGAATGGGCCCAATTCTGGCCCTGGACGACGCTGACGGTTCGCCTGCACCTTTAACAGTTTCTGAATTTGCTTACTTGCCTTCTCGGTTGTCGTCTCTGAGGCTGTTTCAGTCTGAGTTCCGGTTGCGCTCGTCTCGGCATTCGCCTTACTACGCTGATCTTGTTGATAGGTCTGAAGGGATTTGCGCTGCCCCTTCAATAATGGCAGACTATGTCCCAGATGCCCCAATTCAGGGCGAGTGGCATGCTTGAGCGTCGTCTGCTCGAAGCCAATCTGAACGGCTTCGTACCCGTCATTAGGGACGGTCTTGATTTGTGTCACAAAACAAGGACCAAGCTCTATAATTGTTACAGGTATAGCTGTTCCATTTGGTCCAAATACCTGGGTCATGCCAATCTTTCTGCCCAATAATGCATCTAGCATATCTTCTCTCCTCTCTTTACTGTAGGGGCCCGATGTATCGCGCCCCGTGTGGGGTATTCACGTTCGTGCATCCCCATTACAGTTTGATTTCGATATCTACACCTGCGGGCAGATTCAAACGTGTCAAGGCTTCAACGGTTCTGTTTGTCGGATCGATGATATCAATCAAGCGTTTATGCGTGCGGATCTCGAATTGGTCACGAGCATCCTTATCAATGAATGGTGATCGCATAACCGTATATTTGTCGATCTCTGTGGGCAGAGGTACCGGGCCTGAGACGCGTGCGCCCGTCTGTTGAGCGGTATCCACAATTTGCATTGCTGACTGGTCGAGAATACGATGATCGTATGCTTTGAGTCGTATGCGGATACGTTGTTTCGTTCCTGTCGCCATTTCTCTCTCCTGATACAGTTGAGGGGCCACATTCTGTTACATATGTGGCCCCAAACAACCTTAGTTCTCGACTCGGGTACAGATGCCAGCACCCACGGTGCGACCACCTTCACGAATGGCGAACTTCACGCCCTCTTCCATCGCCACCGGCTGGATCAACTCCACCGTCATCTCGATGTTGTCCCCCGGCATCACCATCTCCACCCCCTCCGGCAGCTTGATCGCCCCCGTCACATCGGTCGTGCGCACATAGAACTGCGGCCGATACCCGTTGAAGAACGGCGTGTGCCGCCCCCCCTCTTCCTTGCTCAGCACGTACACCTGCGCCTTGAACGTCTTGTGCGGCTTGATCGAGCCCGGCTTCGCCAGCACTTGCCCCCGCTCGATATCGGCTCGCTCCACCCCTCGCAGCAAACAGCCCACGTTGTCGCCCGCCATCCCCGAGTCCAGCGTCTTCTGGAACATCTCCACTCCCGTCACCACCACGCTGCGCGTCACTTCCTGCATGCCCACGATCTCCACGCTGTCCCCGATCTTGACCACCCCTCGCTCGATGCGCCCGGTCGCCACGGTGCCGCGACCCTTGATGCCAAAGACATCTTCCACCGGCATCAAGAACGGCTTGTCGGTCGCCCGAGGCGGAGTGGGAATGTAGCTGTCCACCTGATCCATCAGGTCCCAGATGCTCATGGCTGCCGGGTCACTGCGCGACAGGTCGCCCTTGCTCTCCAGGGCTTGCAGAGCCGAGCCGCGAATGACGGGTACATCGTCGCCGGGAAACTGGTTCTTGGAAAGCAGTTCACGCACTTCCAGTTCCACCAGTTCGAGCAGTTCCTCGTCTTGCATCATATCCACCTTGTTGAGGAAGACCACCATCGCCGGCACCTCCACCTGCCGGGCCAGCAAGACGTGCTCGCGGGTCTGAGGCATGGGGCCATCAGGGGCGCTGACCACCAGGATCGCGCCGTCCATCTGGGCGGCTCCGGTGATCATGTTCTTGATGTAGTCGGCGTGACCGGGGCAGTCCACATGGGCATAGTGGCGTTTCTCGGTCTCGTATTCCAGGTGAGCGATGGCAATGGTGATGCCGCGCTCACGCTCTTCGGGGGCCTTATCGATCTGGTCGAAGGCCGTATATTTCGCCAGTTTGGCGGTGGAGAGCACCTTGGTGATGGCGGCGGTCAGGGTCGTCTTGCCATGGTCAATGTGCCCAATCGTGCCCACGTTCACGTGGGGCTTGGTTCGCTCAAATTTCTGCTTTGCCATTTTATTCCTCTTCGTGTGTTTTTGTGGTCATTCCACATATATTTCGATCTTCATCCTGATGCAATACAGGATGTTACGTACGAGATGGCATACACTCAGGCGGCCTGTTCCCTGAATTCGGCACTGAGCAGATGCGAGTCATACATACGTACAGATAGCACTTTGCAACTTATGATTTTGAGGAGTTAGGACCCGATGCATCGGGTCCTGTTTACCCTGCATTATTTGGAGTACGACTTGCCGTACCCCTGTCTGATTCCTAGCGAGTAGCTTTTGCCGTAATTTCTTCGGCAATGTTTCTCGGCACGGGATCATAGTGCGCAAACTCCATTGAGTAGTTCGCACGCCCACTTGTCATAGAACGAAGGTCATTGACATAGCCGAACATCTCGGCGAGTGGGACATGACCCCGTACAACATGCTGCGTTCCACGGCTCTCCATACCCAGGATGGTTCCCCGGCGTCGATTGAGGTCGCCGATAACATCTCCATAGAATTCCTCTGAGGTGGTCACTTCTACCAGCATCACAGGTTCGAGCAGAATGGGTGCAGCTTTACGTGTAGCCTCTTTGATCGCTAGTGAACCGGCGGTCTTGAAGGCCATTTCGTTTGAGTCAACATCATGGTATGACCCATCATAGAGGGTCACTTTCACGTCAATCATTGGGTATCCGGCGATAATGCCGTTATCCAATGCTTCCTTAATACCGTTTTCGACAGGCTTAATATATTCTTTTGGTATCACACCGCCGACAACAGCATTAATAAATTCGAAGCCCTTACCACGCTCGTTGGGAGCGACCCGAATCCATACGTCACCATACTGCCCATGACCACCCGTCTGTCGAACGTGTTTGCCCTGAGCCTGAGCTTCGCGCGTGATGGATTCTCTATAAGCGACCTGTGGTCGGCCCACATTCGCCTCCACCTTAAACTCGCGGAACATACGGTCCACGATGACATCCAGGTGTAGCTCGCCCATACCACTAATGATGGTCTGGCCGCTTTCTACATCAGTATGAATTTGGAAGGTGGGGTCCTCTTCTGCCAGTTTATTCAAGGCCAGCGCCATCTTATCCTGGTCGGCGCGCGTCTTCGGCTCAACGGCGATGTGGATCACCGGCTGAGGGAAGACAATCGACTCCAGTATAATGGGGTTCTGAGCATCGGAGAGAGTATCACCGGTAAAGGTGTTACGCAAGCCTACCAATGCACATATGTCTCCCGCGCGGATTTCGTCAATATCTTCTCGGTGATTTGCGTGCATACGCAGCAATCGTCCGATGCGCTCTGTCTTTCCCTTAGTACTGTTTTCAACCGAGGAGCCTTTCGCAAGCGTACCTGAATAAACGCGCATGTATGCGAGGCGACCTACAAAGGGATCAGAGACGATCTTGAACACAAGTGCGCTAAAGGGTGCACTATCAGAGACATCACGACTGATAGGCTCATCCGTATCAGGATTAATGCCAGTGGGAGCAGGAATATCAATTGGCGATGGCAGATAGGCAATTACAGCGTCAAGCATAGCCTGCACACCCTTATTCTTTAGAGCGGTGCCACACAACACTGGAACTAGCGTGTTCGCAATGGTTGCTCTACGAAGCGCTGCAATCAACTCTTCCTTCGCGATCTCTTCACCCTCAAGATATTTGAGAGTCAGTTCCTCGTCTGTCTCCGCGACACGCTCGATGAGCGCCGCACGGTGCTCCTGATATTCAGTTTCCATGCTTGTTGGGACCTCGGTCCGATCTGACGTTGTTCCCAAGTCGTCGGTGAAAATGACCGACTGCTGTTCGATCAGGTCTATAAAGCCCTTGAAGTTGCCTTCGCGGCCTATCGGAATCTGGATTGGCACAGGAACGGCGTCCAGGCGCTCACGAATCATCTCGACTGTGCGCCAGAAGTCTGCACCAGTACGGTCCATCTTGTTAACAAAACACATACGCGGGACATTGTACTTATTCGCCTGACGCCAAACAGTCTCGGACTGTGGTTCAACACCCGCGACCGCGTCAAAGACGACTACACCACCATCGAGGACGCGCAATGATCGCTCGACCTCAGCTGTGAAGTCAACGTGTCCCGGCGTATCAATGATGTTAATGCGGTGATCCTGCCAGAAACAGGTAGTAGCGGCAGACGTAATCGTAATACCGCGCTCCTGCTCTTGAGGCATCCAGTCCATCGTAGCCGCCCCTTCATGCACCTCACCAATGCGGTGAATTTTCTTAGTGTAGAAGAGGATACGCTCTGTGGTGGTTGTTTTGCCAGCATCAATGTGAGCGATGATACCAATATTTCTAGTTTTTTCGAATGGGAATTCTCTTGGCATAATATCTTTTTACCAGCGGTAATGAGCGAAGGCTTTGTTTGACTCCGCCATCTTATGGGTCTCTTCTCGTTTCCTAATGGTAGCGCCCTGACCCGCCGCGGCATCCATTAGCTCACTGGCGAGTTTCTCCGCCATCGATCTTCCTGTACGGGAACGTGCGGCGCGGATAAGCCAGCGCATTGCCAGCGCATTGCCACGATCTCTGCGAATATCCACAGGCACCTGATATGTTGAGCCACCGACACGGCGAGGCTTAACCTCGATAGTAGGGGTGGCATTCTTCAACGCCTGCTCGAATACATCGAGCGGGGCACGCCTCTGCTTCGCTTCGATGGAATCAAAGGCATCATAGACGATGCGCTCTGCCAGGCTGCGCTTACCATCTAGCATCAACTTGCTGGTGAAGCGGGCCACGTTTCGGCTCTTGTATCTTGCATCCGGCACATCAGGCCGTCGCACTGCTCTTCTACGTCTTGGCAAGGTCTCTCTCCTCATCAACTATCGGGTATACTGGCCTCTGCTTCTCTGCGTCGCCTATCCCCTGGCTGCATTCGTTGTCGTGTCTCTGGTTGCTGTCCGTTCCATGATAGGTTTTGCCCTCTAGTGAGCGGGAACAGAGAACAACTGCCACTAATCATTATTAGTCTATATATCTTTATCTGTCTTTGCTATCAATCTTCACAACGATAGACACCAGAAAAGGCGTCGATTCGACCGAGGGGTCATCCCTCAATCTCCTACGGACGCCTACATGCGAGTGCCTATCCAAAAAGGAGGACACCCAACTATCATAGTGAGAGGGTGTAACACGTATTCTGTGTCACCCTCCTACCATGGTAAGTGATAACCGACGATCCCGAAGGCGTTCGGGAGGTATCGGGTAAGGGTAGAGCAGAACGCTGTACCCCTACAGCTTGCGGGAGCGATAAATCGGACCCTTATCTTCTGCCTCTAGTTGGCGCTGCTGCCTGACCGGGCTTTGGACGCTTCGCACCATACTTAGAGCGACCTCGACGACGCTTTGAAACGCCATCACTATCCAATGTGCCTCGGACAATGTGATAACGCACGCTCGGCAAATCTTTTACACGACCGCCACGAATGAGTACCACGGAGTGCTCTTGCAGGTTATGCCCTTCACCTGGAATGTATGCCGTGACCTCCATCTGGTTCGTCAAGCGAACACGTGCAATCTTACGCATGGCCGAATTTGGCTTCTTCGGCGTCATAGTACGCACTTGAGTGCAGACTCCACGTTTCTGTGGCGATCCACGCAGACGGGAGGTCCGGTTCTTCAAAGCGTTGTAAGAGTAGAGCAACGCCGGGGCCTTTACTTTTTTCTGTTTTTGCGAACGGCCCTTTCGGACCAACTGATTAATTGTCGGCAAGGAACGGTCCTTCCTGTCCTTATATCTTTCATGAGGGCGCGACATATCGCGCCCTTACATCATACACATGCAGTTGCATATGGTATCACTCTTCGTTTCCACTGTCAAGTGTTAGTCCCAGGGTACTGGTACCCACGCCGCCGCCAATGTTTCCATTGATGACATTGGACGGGCCAGCAAGACGAGCTGCCGCCGCTTGCTGGCGAGCGACCAGATCTCTCTGTCGCTGTGCAATACCGGAGCCTGCCGGAATGAGCTTGCCGATGATGACGTTCTCTTTGAGACCTACCAGATGATCGGTCTGAGCCTCAATCGCTGCCTCAGTGAGTACACGCGTGGTCTCCTGGAAGGAGGCCGCTGCCAGGAAGCTATCGGTGTTGAGCGATGCCTTAGTAACACCAAGCAGCACGGTCTGGGCCTTGGCGGGTTCGCCGCCCTCTGCCAGGATACGTGCATTCGTATCGGCATAGACGAAACGATCAACCAGATCATTCGGCAACATCTCGGTATCGCCAGGCTCATCAATCCTGACGCGGCGAAGCATCTGACGGATGATAACCTCGATATGCTTATCGTTAATGTACACACCCGTGTTACGGTAGACGCGCTGCACCTCTTTAACAAGGTACAGGTGTACGGCTTCACGACCCTGGATACGCAAGACCTCCTGCGGGTCACGCTGACCAGAAGTGAGGGCGGTTCCTGCCTGAATCTTTTGCCCATTCTCTACTACCAGATTGCGAGCCGCTGGTATTGGATAAGAACGCTCATCACGCTCCTCGAAGCGAATGCTCAGCAAGCCATCCGCGTTGATGAGAACCTCACCCTCGGTACGTGCCATTACTGGTACAGGTTCGCCGCCCTCTTCAGCAGGCATCATAGCGATGATCTGATCTTTCTGGACTCTATCCTTATCAGGCACAAGAACATTGCTTCCAGTAGGAAGTGGGTACTCGTCGAAGAAGACATTGGCTGAGACGACGCGCACAGTACGTGCGTTTGTATTCTCATCCTTGATGATCTCAACGACACCGTCAATCTCTGCTATCTCGGCTTTGTCCTTCGGCACACGTGCCTCAAACAACTCCTCAACACGCGGTAGACCTTGAGTGATGTCACCCTGTGCTCCCGCGATACCCCCGGTGTGGAAGGTACGCATAGTCAACTGTGTTCCAGGCTCACCAATCGATTGAGCGGCAACGATACCAGCCGCCATACCGATGTTCGCCAAAGCATTCGCCGCCAGATCACGCCCATAGCACTTGCGACAGACGCCGCGTCGTGCCTGGCACATCAACACTGAACGGACACGTACCGCCGAAGTGCCAGCATTGACAATTTCATCAATTGTCTCGTCGGTTAGCTCATCGCCAACCTCGATGTGCTCAAGTCCAGGAATTGCCTCTGCCAGCACGCGACCATTGAGACGACCACGGATATCAGGCAGCAACATCTCTTTGCTATCTTTCTCCGTGATAAGAATGCCGTCGGGAGTCCCACAGTCCTCTTCGGTAACAATGGCATCCTGCGCTACGTCGATCAGGCGTCGCGTGAGATAGCCCGACTCCGCCGTACGCAGAGCAGTGTCAGCTAGACCTTTACGCGCGCCGTGACTACTGATAAAGTATTCCAGCACACTTAGGCCATCGCGGAAGTTACCACGAATTGGAATTTCGATGATCTTACCAGACGGGCTAGCCATCAGTCCACGCATACCCGACAATTGCCGGATCTGCTGGAATTTCGCCTTCGTCGCACCAGACTTAGCGATGGTGAAGATTGAGCCGTAAGGATCAAGTGTTGCCTCGACCATCTTGGCGACGTTGTCGGTCGCCTCTTGCCAGGCATCAACAGTCTGCTGATACTTCTCCTGGTTGGTGATCAGACCTTCGCGGTACTGCTCTTCCAGGTCTGCAATCTTCGCATCGGCCTTCGTCAGCTCCTCTTGCTTACCCGCAGGGACTTTTACATCGCTAATGGCAATAGTGGCACCAGCCTTGGTTGCGAAGTTGAAGCCCAGCCGCTTGATCTCGTCGGCTAGCTCGGTTGTCTTGACGCGCCCATACTCCTTAAAGCATTCCGCTACAACTTGCCTCAAGTTCTCCTTCTTCATCGCGTAGTTCTTAAAACGCAGACGCTCAGGAAGAGCCTCGTTGAAGATGATGCGCCCAACGGTGGTCTCGATCAGTTTCCCGTGTAGGGTTTGCTTTGAAGGTGGAGGATTGTCATAGACATCGACTCCATTCAGGCGCACCTTGATGGGTGCCTGTAAGTCCACTACACCGTGCTGGTAGGCCAACATAGCCTCACCGGTATCGGTGAAGACGCGCCCCTGCCCTTTCTTATTTGGCCGATCCTGCGTCAGATAGAAGCAGCCAAGCACCATGTCCTGACTAGCACCAATTGACGGCTCACCATTCTGCGGAGTGAGCAGGTTTCGCGTGGACATCATGAAGCGCCGTGCCTCGTCCTGTGCCTTTTCAGACAGCGGAACGTGTACGGCCATCTGGTCGCCGTCGAAGTCCGCGTTAAAGGCAGAACAGACCAGAGGGTGCAATTGAATCGCGCTACCCTCGACAAGAACGGCCTCAAACGCCTGAATACCCAGACGGTGCAGTGTCGGCGCTCGGTTTAGCAATACAGGGTGGTTTTTGATGACCTCTTCCAGGACATCCCACACTTCAGGCTTGACGCGCTCTACGAAACGCTTGGCACTCTTAATGTTATGCGCAAAGTTCTGCTCTACGAGCTTACGCATGACGAATGGCTTGAACAGTTCCAGGGCCATGCGCTTAGGTAGACCGCACTGATTTAGCTTCAGGTCCGGTCCAACCACGATTACAGAACGGCCGGAATAGTCAACGCGCTTACCGAGCAGATTCTGACGGAAACGCCCCTGTTTACCCTTGAGCATGTCAGACAGGCTTTTGAGCTTATGATTACCGGAGCCAGCAACTGCACGACCACGGCGACCATTGTCGATCAAGGCATCGCACGCCTCTTGCAGCATACGCTTCTCGTTGCGAATGATGATCTCTGGTGCCCCCAACTCTAGCAATCGCTTGAGTCGGTTGTTACGGTTAATTACGCGGCGGTACAAGTCGTTCAGGTCCGATGTGGCGAAGCGACCACCGTCGAGTTGCACCATTGGGCGCAGATCAGGTGGCAAGACCGGCAACACCGTCATAATCATCCACTCTGGCGAGGTGTTCGACTTGCGGAAGGCTTCGACGACCTTGAGTCGCTTGGTAGCCTTCTTGCGTCGCTGACCGACCGTAGAGTTGATCTCGTGACGCAGGTCGCCAGAGAGTTTTTCCAGGTCGATGTCCGCGATAAGTTCGCGCACTGCCTCAGCACCCATGCCAGCGCGGAAAACATCAGAGAAGGGATCCTTCAACTCGCGGTAGCGGTTCTCCTGAAGCAGGTCCATCTTCTTGATGCCTTCCAGGTCGCGCCGCTGCTGCTCTAAACGCTGATGAGAGTCTTTGCGCTCTTTTTCCAACTGTGCCTGCACATTGTCGATCTGTGCCTGGGCATTAAGCTTTGCACGCTCAATCTCGTTTTCATCTCGTGACTGTGACTCTCGTAGGTCAGCACGGGCCCTTTCAGCGATGTCGTTGCGTGCAACCTCAGCGAGCTGCTCCAGTTCTTGCAGATGTTTAGAGCTTACCGTCTCCTCCTCTTTCACGACCACTTGATCTGTTGGAGTAAAGTGAATATCCTCTTGTGCCACCTGACCCATTGTTTCGCGCAGCAGGGCTAGAGTTTCGCTCTCGGCAGTCTGGGCGTTCGCCAGAGACGCCTCACGCTCTTCCTCGCTTTGCCGCGTAGCATTGGCTATATGCTGCTGGAGCCTTGTTACCTCGTTGTCACGCTGTGTTTTCAAGCTTTCGATGCGCTCGACAACCTTTTCATCCAGGTTTTGGTCTAGCTCGACAATCTCTTGATCGAGACGCATGAGTTCGCGCTGACGCGCCTCTTCGTCGATGTTGGTGACGACGTATAACGCAAAGTACAGGATACGCTCAAGATTACGTGGTGAGAGATCGAGCAAAAGACCAATACGGCTCGGTGTTCCCTTAAAGTACCAGATGTGGCTCACAGGTGATGCCAGCTCGATATGACCCATGCGCTCTCGGCGAACCTTTGAGCGTGCTACCTCCACGCCGCACTTGTCGCAAACAATTCCCTTAAAACGGACTCTTTTATATTTACCGCAGTAGCACTCCCAATCTTTGGTTGGTCCGAAGATGCGTTCGCAGAACAGACCGTCCTTCTCTGGCTTAAGTGTGCGGTAGTTAATCGTCTCCGGTTTCGTCACCTCACCATAACTCCAGCCGCGAATCTGCTCGGGGCTGGCGAGGCTGATACGGATAGCGTTAAAATCGTTTACTTCGAGCATGCTACCTCCATTGCTCTGCGCAACGGGAGGGCGCAATCAATTGCGCCCGTACACGGGCGAGTCCTCAGTACGGGCGCAATTGATTGCGCCCTCCCATGTCCTCAGTACGGGCGCAATTGATTGCGCCCTCCCATGTTGCACAAAGAGTTATTGGTCTCCTTCGAAACCGGATAGGTTGATACCTAGTTCAGGCATCACATCGCTTGAGGCATCCTCAACAAACTGAATCTTCTGTTCATCCTCATTGAGAACCTCAACATTGATGCCCAGGCTTTGTAATTCTTTTACCAGGACCTTGAAGGACTCTGGAACACCCGGTTCCATGATGTTTTCGCCCTTCACAATGGCTTCGTAGGTCTTCACGCGACCCACCACATCGTCGGACTTTACAGTCAAAATCTCTTGTAAGATGTTTGCCGCGCCATAGGCTTCCAGCGCCCACACTTCCATTTCACCGAAGCGCTGTCCACCAAACTGCGCCTTCCCGCCCAGCGGCTGCTGTGTAATCAAGCTGTATGGTCCAGTTGAACGAGCGTGAACCTTGTCTTCGACCAGGTGGGCCAGCTTCAACATGTAGTTGTAGCCAACGGTCACCGGATGATCAAATGGCTCTCCGGTGCGTCCATCAAAGAGTTGTACCTTTCCGCTATCCGGCAGGTTTGCCCGGCGTAGGAACTCTTCGATGTCTTCCTCGGTTGCTCCGTCAAAGACAGGGGTGGCGATCTTAAAGCCGAGCACGCTTGCGGCCCAACCCAGATGCGTCTCCATGATCTGTCCGATATTCATACGGTGCGGTACACCCAACGGGTTAAGAATGATGTCAACCGGTGTGCCATCTGGCAAGAACGGCATATCCTCAATCGGCAGCACGCGTGAGATGACGCCTTTGTTTCCGTGACGACCAGCCATCTTGTCGCCTGCACCGATTTTACGCTTCTGCGCGATGCTGACGCGTACAAGTTGGTTGACACCAGGAGGCAACTCATCCCCTGCATCACGCGAGAAGACCTTGACCTCGACCACCTTACCGCGCTCACCATGAGGAACACGCAGCGAGGTATCCTTGACCTCACGAGCCTTCTCACCAAAGATGGCACGGAGCAACTTCTCTTCAGCCGTCAGTTCCGTCTCGCCCTTTGGCGTGATCTTGCCCACCAGAATATCCTGTGGCCCAACCTCGGCACCAACATAGATGATGCCGCGCTCATCGAGGTTACGCAGTCCCTCTTCACCAACGTTCGGGATATCCCTTGTGATCTCTTCGGGTCCGAGCTTGGTGTCGCGTGCGTCAACCTCGTATTTTTCTATATGAATGGACGTGAAGAGGTCTTCACGTACGATGTGCTCACTGATCAGGATGGCGTCCTCGAAGTTACCACCCTCCCAGCTCATGAATGCGACCAGAATGTTCTGGCCCAGTGCAAGTTCGCCCTTCTCAGTCGATGAGCTGTCCGCAATGACCTGTCCAGCGGTTACGTAGTCGCCCTTGCTCACCAACGGCCTCTGGTTGATACAGGTGCCAGCATTCGAGCGCACAAACTTGCGCAGACGATGGCTATGTACCTCACCTTGATCGTCAATGATATCAATGCGGCGTGCTGTTGCTAACACAACCTCACCAGTCACACGACTGATAGCTACCTGACCAGAGTCGATAGCAACCTGCCGCTCGATACCAGTGCCACAGATGGGCGACTGAGGACGCAGCAGTGGCACCGCCTGACGCTGCATGTTCGCGCCCATCAGTGCGCGGTTCACATCGTCATGCTCCAGGAAAGGAATAAGTGCTGTTGCGACGCTCACCGTTTGACGTGGTGAAACGTCCATATAGTCGATATTGTCCGCGCTCTCCAAGGAGAACTCACCCTGATAACGGGCAAGAATGCGCTCTTCATCAAATTCACTGTCTTGTGACAGAATGGCGTTGGCCTGGGCGATACGAAAGTTTTCTTCATCGTCGGCTGTACGATAGTCCACTGCGTCTGTGACGTAGGGGCGAATGCGTACCTCGGCATCGCTGCCCAAAGCCTCATTCAGCTTGTGGAACAGGTCCTCGTCAACACGTACACGCGCACGTCCCTTAATCAATACCTCGCCATCTGGTGTGGTCACGTCCTCACGCTCGCGCCCGACGACACCACGGAACTCACGTCCGAGAAGCATACGATCAGTAACGGCCACACGCTTGATGACTCTACGATAAGGCGTCTCGATGAAGCCATAGGGGTTGATCTGTCCATACGTTGCAAGGTTGCCGATGAGACCAATGTTCGGACCTTCAGGTGTCTCAATCGGGCAGATTCGACCGTAGTGCGATTGGTGTACGTCACGTACATCGAAGCCTGCACGCTCTCGGGAAAGACCGCCAGGGCCAAGTGCTGAGAGACGACGCTTGTGGCCGATCTCGGCGAGGGCATTGGTCTGGTCCATGAATTGGGAGAGCTGGCTTCCGCCGAAGAACTCCTTCATTGCTGCGACGACAGGACGGATATTGATAAGTGCATTCGGCGTGGCCTGTCCTGGCTCCTGAATGCTCATACGTTCCTTGACTACACGCTCCATACGAAGCAGACCCACGCGGAACTGTGACTGGATGAGTTCACCAACACAACGCACGCGGCGGTTGCCCAGGTGGTCAATGTCATCTTTCTTGCCATGTCCATTGTTGAGAGAGATGAGGCGACGCACAATGTTTACCAGGTCGTCCTGCGTCAGGATACGCTGACTCTGCGGAATCGACAGGTCGAGCTTACGGTCAAGCTTGTAGCGTCCAACATTACCCAGGTCGTAACGACGAGGGTTGAAGAATAAGTTCTTCACGAGCGAACGAGCGTTGTCAACCGTAGCGGGATCGCCAGGGCGCAACTTCTTATAGAGTTCGAGAAGTGCCTCTTCTTCACGCTTTACGGGGTCGCGATCAAGAGTCGCCTGTAGGTAGCGTATATTTGGATCGTTATCAACATCCTTAAACGCATCTAGAAGCCCCTGGTCTGTCGAGAGATCAAGTTCTTCAGAGTGCCATTGATCCCTTGAAAGGCTGGCAATAGCACGAAGAAGGGTTGTAACGGGTAACTTACGCTTGCGGTCGATCTTGACCGTAAGCAGGTTCTTGTTGCTCGTCTCAAATTCTAGCCATGCACCACGACCAGGAATCAGTTTTGCGGCGTAGAGCTTCTTACCAGTGGTAGCATCTTCATCAACGGTAAAGTAGACACCAGGGGAGCGCACCAGCTGACTGACCACAACGCGCTCTGCGCCATTGATGATAAACGTGCCTTCTTTTGTCATCAGGGGGAAGTCACCCATGAAGATGTCTTTCTCGATGATCTCACCTGTCTCCTTGTTAATGAGACGAGCCTTCACGTTTAAGGGTGCAGCGTAGGTAGCGTCACGATCACGACATTCGTCCTCGGAATACTTTGGCTTGCCAAAGGGTTCAGGAGGAACTATAAATTCCAGGCTTAGATTTTTGCCAGTAAAGTCTTCAATAGGAGATATTTCTTCAAAAAGTTCGCGTAGACCTTCTTTCTTAAACCATTCAAAAGAGTCGAGCTGAATCTGAATTAAGCCCGGCATGGACCGAATGTCTGGAATGCGTGCAAATGAAACACGCTCGGGAAGAGCAACAGCCCTCGTACTGACTACCATACCTGGTATTCTCCTCTCACTGTAGGGGCAACTGTTGAAGTTGCCTTTGTCCCATAGAGGAACCGAGAAATGCACATACGTACACCTCTCTTTCGATTAACGGAAAAAACAAAAAATGAGATAATTTCGTAGTAATGTCTTTCGTACTCATTCGGAAACGTCACTGTTGGCATCCACATCCAAATGTAGAGTAATCTGTGTTGAGAAACGTTCTACGACAAGAAGAGTAACCGCCGTACTTACTAATGGGCGGTTACTCCTACGCCTCCATGCTGGTAAAGCAAGTTGCCAATTTTTACCATCATCCACATAGCAATCCCCTTCGAACAGCATACATAATAACACGCATCTCACTGTATGCACGATATACATGAACAAAAGCAATTTTTACATAGGGATGATTATAGGGACAGCAAAAGGCACTCCATCATCCTTAGTACGCAATTAAGCGAGCATAACGAATAATGCAGTGTTCTAGTGTTTAGCTACTTCCGTTGCGATACCCTTAAAGCATGCGCAGAGCGTGCTAAAGAGTATATAGTAATGTGGTCGATGGTAGTGTCCTTATGTGCTTTGGGGAATGATATCGCTCTATGTATATGATCTCTTCGTTCAACCTTAGCATGCGCTTGTAACACCACTGTTACTAGTATACATACACTGACAAGTGGTCAGTATACTACTTTGATAAACATTTGTCAATACTTTTAGGACAAAATTTCGTCATATGACCAATATATTAAAGAAAACGCTTCTCTCACAGAGTAGAACGTTTTATAGGTCGGTTTTATTCCAAGATTTGAGTGTATGCAGAGCATTTATACACCGACGAAGACTTTCTGAATGTTTTACGGCTTCATCAGGTCGCCAGTAGTCTTCAATAAACATGATCATCTGAAGGGCATATCCAGGTCCCTCTTTCAAATCTTTACGCGCGACCATATCTTCACGGATTCGTTTGTCCTTACTTGTCCGAGCAGTCTTTATCAGAGTCTCTTTAGCATTAGCTTCCTGGTCTGGATAAGAAGGTAGTTTTGATGCAGATATAGATAGAAAGCTTGCAAGACGTTCAGTATCTGCCATTATCCAAGCCTCTACCTGACGCACAGCTATACGAAAGCACATACCTGTTTCATGATTCGGGCCGCCGGATACCCCTATCTTTCAAGTAGGGGTAAGGCGGCCCTCACAGGCTCTTTCTAAAGGTTAGAACAAATGTTGTAATGCTGTGTATGGATGCACAGCACACCAAACATGTCACCTACAAATTAGCCTATCACTTTGTCTGGTGTCCGAAATATCGGAAAAAGATTCTCGTTGGCAAGTTTGCTACGTGTATCGAACGGGAAATCCGTCGCATCTGTGAAGCCAACACTTGGACGATAGGTGCGCTCAACGTGCAAGCAGATCATGTGCATCTCTTTGTAAGTAGCTCCCCGAATGTTTCTCCCTCACAGATCGCTCACACGCTGAAGGGTGCCACCGCCCGCAAAGTGTTTCAACGCTTTCCCGAAGTGAAGAGACACTTATGGGGCGGTGCCTTCTGGTCTCGGTCGTACTACGTGGGTAGTGTCGAGGATATGAGCGTAGATACGGTGCTCAAATACATCGAATTAGGTCAGGCTGACAAAGACTGAATTAATCCTTCTCATCTTCGTCTGGTTTTCCTGTATACCTTTGATCAAGAAATTCCTGATAATCTTCTTTGGTAATGCGATACGTTTTGCCAAGCCGATATGCCTTTAGTTCTTTCTTCCTAATCCAGCGAAGAATAGTTTCTTCGCTTAAACCGAGTTCTTTGGCAATGTGTTCAACCGTTACGTATTCTTTTGACATGCATGAGCATCCTCGCTTCTTTGAAACTGGGAGTAGTCGTCGCTTGTAGTAGTATAGGGGAAGAGAGGGCTGCTGTCAATTTGCACTGCCGTATGTGGTTTTAGTAGCCTATTTAAATTGAACGTGTGAATACCTTGAAATTGTGTGTATTTTAGTGTATGATTGGGGTAAGGAGTTGGCTTACGTCTTGTCCACGCAAGCCAACAGAGAGTCTAGCACGTAAAGTAACCTCTAGCCTCTCCACGTCGTATCATAGCGACAGGGGAGCCAGCAGTCAAGCGAAAGGAGAGCTTGCACATGGCACCACAACAGGTCCAGTGGGGAACCATCACCTTGCACCTCGATAATGAGGCATTCCGTCGCGGCTTTCTTGCTGCCCGTCAGTGGTATTTCCAGGACATTTATGGGGAAGATGGACGCCAACCAGAAGAGCCGCAGCATGCGGTAGCGTTGACCAGTGAAGAAGTGCTGCGTCTGGTGGTCATGCCCGATGACCAGGGGCGCTATCACTTCGACGAGATGGGCAATGACAACCTGCCCGAATACCTGGGCTATCTCGTCGGCTACCTGGCTGGGCCGCTTGCCCCACAGGAAGCAGAGCATTACCGCAAGAGCCTCGCCCAACAAGAATATATTCGTAGCAGTGTACCAGCATAGGATGACCAGAGATGGGACCACTTCCCATCCCTTTCTCGAAAGCGAAGACATGCAACAGATCATCACCGCAAAACTGAAGCTTAACACCACTACGGACCAGTTCCAGGCATTACGCACAACGCAACTGGCCTATCGTGATGCGCTCAATGCGGTGAGTCACTACGCTTTTGAGCATGGCAAAACCAGTAGCAACGTCGTGTTACACAAAGGGATGTATGCAGAGTTGCGCACATGCTATCATCTCCCTTCCCAACTGGCCTGTAGCGTGGAACGACAGGTAGCCGCCACCTACAAGGGCCTGTGGACCAAGCTCAAAAAGAATGCCGAACATCGCCGCAAGAAGATCACCAAGAAACGCTTTCAAGGACTGGACAAGCCTCCCACATATAGCTCGCCCACCGTCCAGTACACTTATGAGCGTGACTACACCTTCAAGCTGGACCAGCAGGTCAGTATCGGCACGCTGGGCGGGCGTACCAGCATCCCGTACCAGGGCTACGATGAGCATATGGCACTCATTCGGCATGGAGCCAGCATCGGTGATGCCAGGCTCTGGGACGACAAACCAAAGAAGTGTTTCTATTTCCTCGTTTCCTTAGAAATCGATGTACCTGAGCCAACCTGTGAACAACTGAGCGAGGTGGTCGGCGTGGATGTCGGTATTCGCTATCTAGCGGTGACATCCACTGCGACAGGCAAAGCGAGCTTCCATTCAGGGAAACGAGTTCGACATCAAGCCAACCATTACGCACGACAGCGCAAACGCTTGCAGCAAAAAGGCACTCGCGGCGCGAAACGACGCTTAAGACGTATCGAGCAGCGAGAGAGACGGTTGAAATTGCAAGCCAATCATATCATCGCCAAACAGATCATTCAGCAGCACCCACACGCGCTCATCGGACTCGAACAACTCGCTGACATTCGGGAGCGGACAAAACGCAGAAAGCGCAAGCGGAAGCAAAACGGCAAAGGAAACGCCCGAGTCTCGCCAAAGCAGCGCCGCGCCAATCGGGTGTACTCCCAGTGGTCCTTTGCGGAGTTGCATGGCCTCATCAGCTACAAGGCAGTCCTCGCAGGCTCGCAAGCCATCAAAGTAGATGCAGACTATACCTCGAAAGCCTGTCCCAGGTGTGGGTATACCGCCGATGAGAACCGCCCACGCAAAGGGTTGCGCTTTGCGTGCCAGAACCCAACGTGCCGGTACACGCTGCACGCCGATCTGGTTGGCGCAAGAAATGTGACCTTGAGAACGCTTCTGGTCCGGCAAGACTGGACTAGGACGGGGCACCTGTCAATTGCCCCTGATGCATCGGACAAGGAAGCCAAAGCTGCACGTCTGCGAAGATATGCAGAGTTGCGGTGGAGTCCAGATGCAAGCCTCCGGTCTCAGACCGGAGGTCATTGACGATCAGATTTAGGCAACCATAGTCCTACGGATTGTGATGCACACACAGTATCGTTATCAAGGTCTACAACCACAAACCACGGAGCAAAATGAGCAGCACGATTGAAGTTAGATAAACTCTTTAGGATATAGCCTTTGCCTCGCTCTCCATAGACTTTACCAACTACAAGCCCGACATGCTCAAGAAGACGCTTAGCAATAGATGTATCTATGATTCCTTCTACTGCAATATTCACGTTTGTCATATATAAACCATCACTACTTGGATTACTCGCCAAAGGAAAGAAGTTTTTGAGGACTTGGGGGTCGTGTTTCAGGAAGAGCAGCTTCGGCAACACTGAGTCCTGCATCTAAAAGATGTTTTACAGTATCGATCTCCACTCCGACTTTCACCTCTGTACCGTTTAGAGTTGCAAGCAGGATAAGTATCTCATCAGAGGCGATACTCTCATCTTGTAACAGGTCATCACTATGTGTACTTACCAAAATTTGCCGAGAGTACTCTCGCTGAATAGACCACATCATAGCAGGAAGATAGCGAACTATTGCCTGATGGAGAGAAAGTTCAGGCTCTTCTAACAATAGCGGGCCATCTCCATCTAGCAAAGCCCAAAGAAGACCTATGAGTCGCAAAGTTCCATCTGAAAAATTCACCTCTGTTTGCCAAGGCTCTGCTAGTTTCTGCAGGCCAAACATTCCTAAAAGGTGTGCAGCACCTCGTGTATCATGACCTATATAGAGATCTCGAAATTGGGGTACGGCTGCACGTAACACGTCTTCTATACGCTTTAACCGGGGATTTTGCACCTCCGCAGGTAAACTTGCTATCTGCTCAAGGAAACCGCCACCATAAGGATCTGATACGCGTCCAGTTGAACGATCTGGCTCACGTACAATTTGCGGAACGATGTGAGAGTAATGAATAGAGTTGAAGAAATCGGCTATCTCTCGAAACTCACGGTTGGCTATGATTTGCTCGAGGCGAGTTTGACGTAGCAGTTCTTTATCACTAGCATCTTGTCCATCTGGACGGTTCAGCAAAAGTGTGTCTGACTTCCACACTTTTTCTTCTTGCAAAATAGGTTTGTGCAAACTATTAATATCCTGTCCAAAAGCAAGGCGATATCTCCACGTATCGCTCTCATTGTCTCCTATTTGGACATCTACCACAATACTGGGATTACCAGGCGCAAAAAGACTGTGTAGGCTCAAGAAACCACCACGGTCAATAACAGCCTTTTCAAAGCCACCACCAATACGAACAATATCTCGCAAAAAGCGGAAAACATCAAGCAGGTTAGATTTGCCAGTTGCATTTGCTCCAATGAGGAACATGCGCTGTTGGAGAGGAACATCGACATGCGTAAAATTACGCCAGTTTTCAATGTGGAGCTTTGAGAATTTCATGCATTCATCCCCTGGCGCATAACTTGGTACTCCTCTTATGAAAAGAATTATATCAGCATTGTACAATAAGTCACGTTCTTAGGAGAAATGCAGTTGCATACATGGAGAGGTAATGCTCTCACCTCTTTAATTAGTCATAAATGCTTCTTCTTTAAAGAAGGCAGCTATCCACTTGTTACACCACCACAATTCTCGACTCAGCTCTTTGTGCGATCTTCTCGGTCTCGTGGCTCAACTCTCGTGTCCAGAGTTGTCCGGCAGTGATACAGCGTTCCCGGAGAAGGGAGAGAAGGAGACGTTGATCCTCTACGTCAAGTGAGTTGAGGTCGAGCATCGACTCCGGCATGTCGGGATAGATGACTGTGAGCACAGTCCCGTCAAGTCGTATCGTTGTCTGATTATTCAATTGGTAGGTGTATATCGAACCCAATTTTCGCGCTAAGGAGACAGCGCCAAAGCATCCAATAACGATAAAGCTAGCAGCAACTACACTTACAGCCAGCCCGGCAAGGCTGAGCAGAATTGCCAGTCCGGTCGCACAAATAGCTAGCACAACATGGGGAATGTGTAGTGTCCAGCCAATTAAGATCACCGGAACGAGTCCTACCAGGACAGCGCCAAAGCACCAGAATGAGGCATTGAGCATCCAGAAAATGCTGCCGAGGTTCTCCGACGAGAGGTCGCGAACGGCGATATGGGTGTCATCGACCAGCGAGAGCACTCCTTGGGTATGACCGACACGGACAGCTTTCAAGAAACTCATGACGAGTATACAGCCCTCGAGACCTAGAAATGAGACGTACCAGAGGAGAGCGACCAGGGCATCCTGCCATTTGAGGTACAGCGTAACTAGATGGGTGTAGCTTCCTAGAAGCTTGAAACTTAGGAAAAGAGCGACCAGGGCACAAATGAGGAAACTACTCCACATCAACCATCCCAGGCGACGAGTGCGCGTGTATGCCAGGCGTCCCTGATAGAAAGTATATGTATTCATAAGCGGACTGTATCATTCCAATCTCTATTCATTTCATTAAAATGGATAGATTATAGAGAGCATATTCTGCTCAGTCATAGTTTCTAAACGATTCAAGATACGCAAAGAGTTACAGGATAGCCCATGGGTTTATTGATTGTGCTGGGATTGCAAGAGGAGACGCACAAGAGATGCCCCTACTCGGAGGGTATCAAAGCGCGAATCATGCTGAGGAGTTCTCGGGGACTGAATGGTTTCTGCAGCAGAAATCCTGATTGTAGGCCCATGCGGTGTAGTTCCCAATCGTAGCTACCAGTTACTATAATGATGGGAGTATTTCTTGTGCTGCTGTGACCACGCAAAATTTTATACAGTGATGCACCATCCAGGTTGGGTAGACCAACATCCAGGATGATAAGATGAGCACCTATATGCGGTATCTGATCTCTAGCGGACTCTCCATCGGAGAAGACACGCAATTGCCATTGGCCGGAGAAAGACAACATATCGGAAAACATATTCGCCAACCGCGCGTCATCTTCGACAACGGCGATCATCTTGCGCTTTTCTCGTGTATCTCCTGCTTTCGCTTCTTTTTGCACGCTCTCCCACCTGTTTTCCTCAACCGCGAAAAATAAGCCCTATTCTCTGACGCTAGGATATATCAGTAACGCATACATGTCAATGGGTTACTTTAGCCTACAGAAATGGGAACAGGCTGCATTCCCGAGAGACGGGGCCTGTTCCCATTTCTGTAGGTTCATGAAGGCTGCTGAATTCGTTTGTGTGAAGCGATGAGGTCGGCATACCAGCGACCGCTTTCCTTTATAATGCGTCGTTGAGTCGTATAATCGACGTAGACGATGCCAAAGCGCTTGCTGTATCCATCTGCCCACTCGAAGTTGTCCAGTAACGACCAGACGAAGTAGCCTCGAAGCGGTACGCCTTGTTCAAGTGCTTGCGCGGCTGAATGTAGGTAATCGCGTAGATACTCGACGCGCCGTGGGTCGCGTACCTCGTCATTGCTATTTAGCTGGTCGGCAAAGGCGGCTCCGTTCTCAGTTACGAAGAGTGCAGGTATTGCGTACTCTTGATGCAAGCGAACCAGGAGATTCCCGAGGCCCTGTGGGTAGACCTCCCAGCTCATCTCCGTGTAGCAGGCACCAGGAACGGGCGCAACGGTCTGATACTCATCCGCGGTCGATGGAGTTGCCTTTCCTCGCACGACATGACGGGAATAGTTGTTGACACCCAGAAAGTCGATTGGAGCTGAAATGATCGCAAGGTCGCCATCCTGTATTGGTGGCGGCTTCAGCCCCATATCATCGAAGAAATGCTCTGGATAGCGGCCACGGTAGACCGGGTCGAGGAACCAGCGGTTATTGAAAGCATCGGCCAGTGCCGTGTCACGTATCGTTTCGGGACGATCATCGGCGGGGTATACTGGAGTGAAATTCAATGTGATGCCCACCTGTGCCTCAGGTCTCAGGTGCATCCGCAGACGCGGTACGGCAAGTCCGTGAGAAAGCAGTAGATGGTGTCCCACGGTCATCGCGGCCTGTTTATCCTGTACTCCAGGTGCATGTAGGCCCGCGGCGTGCCCCAGGTAGGCGGAACACCACGGCTCGTTAAGAGTGATCCATCCGGCGACGCGATCCCCCAACTGTCGTGCCATCACTTCGGCATAGTCGGCAAAGGCATACGCAGTGTCACGCTTCAACCACCCTCCCTCTTGCTGTAATGCAAGGGGCAGGTCCCAATGGTAGAGGGTGACGAACGGCTGGATACCTTTCGCCAGCAGAGCGTCCACCAGGCGATCATAAAAGTCCAGCCCATGCGTGTTTACCGTTCCTCTCCCTTCGGGAAGAATACGCGGCCACGCGATTGAGAGACGATACGCGTTCAGACCTAGATGAGCCATAAGCTCCACATCAGTCTGCATTCTATGATAGTGATCGTCTGCGACATTCCCCGTGTCTCCATGATAGGTCTTCCCTGGCGTTGCAGCGAACGCATCCCAGATGGATGGCCCGCGTCCATCTTCATGCGCAGCCCCCTCTATCTGATAGGCAGCAGTAGCCACTCCCCAGAGAAATGTCGAGGGAAAAGCAGCAGCCAGAGTTGTGTCTATTGGGAATTGGGAATGTCCATTCTCTTTCATGCTCATACGTGCTCCTTCTCTATTGGCACATTCAACGCCATCTTTACAGATTATGACACGACTGGTTGTAACCGCACAAGGACAGTCTCCCCCTTGCAGGTGTGACGCAAGCCATCTATAATGAGGATTACGCGAAGCTGAGAAAAATGAGTTTTTTCAGTTCTTCTTTTACTTGCTTTGGTCTAAGGGGGCATCTTATGCAACAAGGCACTACCTGGCAAGGGCAGCAGGAGAAACAGCAGCTCTTGAAAGTCCTCGTGATCGATGACGCGGAAAATATCGTGGAACTTGTTCGGATAGGGTTACGCTATGAAGGGTTTCAAGTGGACTCCGCGTCCGATGGCGAACAAGGTGTAACGGCTGCACAGCGTATCAATCCTGACCTGGTTATCCTCGATATTATGATGCCAGGCATCGACGGTCTAGAGGTTTGTCGTCGTTTACGCGCTAACCCGACCACACGCGATATTCCGATACTGATGTTGACCGCAAAGGACGATGTACGTGACCGTATCGCGGGGCTTGATACAGGGGCAGACGACTACCTCACCAAACCGTTTGACTTCGACGAGTTGTTGGCGCGTATTCGAGCTATTCTCCGTCGCCAGAACCGTGCGAAATCGATACAGACAGGGGCGAATGGAGATGGAGACAACAACAGCCAACTTCTGCAATTCGCGGACTTGCGCTTAAATCCCGCAACCCGCGAGGTAACGCGTGCTGGTCGGCTTATCGAGTTAACGGCAACAGAGTACAATCTCTTGCATCTTTTCATGAGCCATCCGCGCCAGGTGCTTGATCGTCAAACCATTCTCAACCGTGTCTGGGGCTATGATTTTCTAGGGGAGACAAATATTATCGAGGTCTACGTGCGCTATCTGCGTGAAAAGATCGAGGACTCGCCAAGTACCCCTCGCCTTATCCATACGGTACGTAGCGTAGGCTACGTACTAAAAGGAGATTCGTAGGTACCCGATTTATTGCGCCCAATCTGTGGAGAAATACACTGTAGAGGTCCGATCTATCACACCCATCAGGTAAGAGATGAAAGCATAAGATTGGTGGCGTAATCATTGAACGTTTGTTATGCATTATTATGAAGCGGAGTTTCCAATATGCCAGAGTCAAATAGTACCAGTGCACAGGAGCAAGCAGGAGGCAACCAAGCTCTTGAAAACGACACGGGCATACCTATTGACGCTGGACAGGATAACACCCAACACGCAGAGGACAGTTCACAATCGCAGCATCTCTACACAGTTCAACTCTCCACCGAAAAAACTCCTACTGCACCACTTTTCGTGAAGCAAAGAGTATCAGGTAACGATGTACCAATCTGGCTACGGCCCTTCTTTAGCCTACGTGCACAACTGACCTTCGCATGCTTTCTTATCATTAGTGCGGTTGCTATCATCGGTAGCATCCTTGACTACCAGTCTATGTCGCTCACATATCTGGGCTTTGTTATCATTGGCACTATCGTAGTTGGCACATTGCTTGCCTTCGCGCTTATCAGCCTCCTGCTACGACCACTTTGGCGCGTCACCGACGCAGCGCAAGCGATTGCGCTTGGCGACTTGAAACAACGCGAACGGCTACCGCTACGCCTACCGCCACAGGATGAAATCGACCGTCTGGCAGGCAGTTTAAACGAGATGGTTACTCGCCTGGAGCGTGCTGAAGAGATGCAGTTGATGTCTGAACAGCGCTTTAGACGTTTCTTCTCTGACGCATCGCACCAGTTGCGCACACCCCTCACCTCGCTACGTGGCTTTACCGAGGTACTCGCGCGCGGGGCCAAAGATGACCCAGAGACGGCACAGCGCGTACTTAAGATGATGAAGAGCGAAGCCGAGCGCATGACCAACCTCATCAATGATCTGCTAACTCTGGCGCGCCTCGATGATAGTCGACCCATTAAGATGGAATATGTCGATCTGCTCGCATTAGCTGCCGAAGAAATCGAGAAGACGCGGTTACGCTCTAAAGACGACCGCACCATTTCGCTCTCAATCATGACTGAGAAGCGTCTTGGATTGCAGGGCGAAGCTGAACGTATCAGACAACTCTTGTTCATCTTGCTTGATAACGCCCTTAAATATGGTCATACTTCTATTGAGGGTGTCATCACGGTCCAACTCGACCGTCAGAATGGACACGCGATTGTACGTGTAATCGACAATGGTGAAGGAATCGCCCAGGACGACCTGGCGCGTATCTTCGACGCTTTTTATCGCGGTCAGCACAAGAAATCCGCCTCGTCGAATGGAACCAGTAGTGTTGGGACAGGTTTAGGTCTCACCATCGCGGTGGCAATTGTGCGCGCTCATCACGGTACCATCTCCGTCTATAGCGAGCCTGGCAAGGGAACTACATTCTCCCTCAAGTTACCCTGCATAGATTAAATTTTCCTGGTGCACTATAGCTATGATTGACCCCTTGTGCCCCTCATGGTACACTGCGTCAAAAGATAACGTGCGGAGTGTTATATAGACGAAAGTCAAGAACCCATCCCCTAGAAGGGGATAGGCTTGCTTACGCAAGCTGATCTTGACCAGAATCAGGAGAGTAATCTCCTCCGTTAGAAGCGAATGTATAGGTATCGGCAGATGCGTTGCCAGTCTGCCGTGCTACGGATGGATGTTAAACGTGCGCATTCACTATCACTCTTGTCAAGCCATCCATCGAGGCGATGGCTATAGTTATACGAGAGGAGCGGCGTTTCCTCCCGTCGCCTGAAGGCAGACGGGTCTCCACGCCGGATTTGTATAGAACGATGTGGACCTCAACACTTGACCTCAGTCCCAGGCGGGTACTTTTGACACAACTTCTTGGACGTTTTTGGCAAGGAGCCTATTTCTCTTCTTTCGCACCGTTACGCGTACAAAACGTACCGCGCCAATCGCTCCCAAGCACAAGTTGGATGCGCGTACGCAACCGTCTGGCAGGCATCTGCGGCAGTGATCTCCACCTCATCTATGCGGACGGCGACTTGCGCGTGGCACCCGCCGCCCTCCCCGGTCATCGTTCCACGTATCTTGGTCACGAGGTCGTGGGCGAGGTCATCGAGATAGGCGACGACGTGCAGCGACTACGGGTTGGGGACCGCGTTGTGCTTCAGCACGGCCCGAATTGTCTTGCGTCAGGCGTACAGCCTCTCTGTCGTTCGTGTGCCTCTGGCAATTATGTCCTCTGTGAACGCGGCATCCTACCTGGACCACAGCCTATTGGTGGTGGATGGAGCGAGGAGATGCTGCTCCACGAACAACAACTTTTCTGCATTCCCCAAGAAATGACTGATGAGCAGGCTGTGTTGCTTGAACCGACTGCTGTAGCGCTCCACTCTGTGCTACGCCATCTTCCACAAGCAGGGGATCGCGTACTCATTGTAGGAGCGGGAACTATTGGCCTGCTCACGCTCCACGTACTGCGCGCACTCGCACCAGATGCGGAGATCAGTGTACTGGCCCGCTACCCCTTCCAGATAGAAAAGGCGACGCGTATGGGCGCGTCACATATTATCTATCCCCAGGACAGCTATAGCGAAGTACAGCAGGTAACGAACGCGCAGTTGTACCAGGGTCTGCTAGGCAATAAGATGTTACTGGGTGGCTATGATGTAATCTACGACACGATTGGGAGCAGAAATACGCTGCACGACGCCTTGCGTTGGGCCCGAGCAAAGGCGACGATTATTCTTGTCGGCCTGAGTCTGCATATGATGCACATTGACCTCACTCCTATCTGGTACCAGGAAATTAATCTCATTGGTACGATGGGGCAAGGCATGGAGACCTGGCCTATCGGGACGACCGGACAGCGTTCAACCTTTAGCATCACCACAGAGCTTATCACACAGGGATTACTTCACCCTGAGCAGTTGATTACGCATCACTTCGCCCTCAACAACTATCGTTACGCATTGACAACCGCTACTGACAAGCGGCAAAATCGCGCTATTAAAGTCCTTTTTGACTATTCTCTTCTTCCCGCATCGGTCGTTCCTAATGTTCGAGCCTCCGCACGTCAGCGCCGCCCTGCAGCAATAGACATGACGCCTCCTGATCCGCAGGGTCTCACTGAGCAGCCAGCGCCTTCCCACTCGCTGCAATCGACTGCTTATCCAGCAGCACCAATATCAACTTCACCGCTGATGCCAGTACACATTTTATCGACACCGCCCGCTGTATCGGCACCAGAGCATCAAACCTCATATCCATCATCGCCTTTGCGCGAAGACCAGGTAGAGATTCTGCCAACTCTTCCTGTAGTACCTTCTCCTAGCAAGCCTATCGAAACGATTGAGCCAGCGCAGGAGGCCCACACAGAGGAACAACCTGAAGCCGCAGCAATCGAACTTGTTGAGACAGATCAAGATACTAGAGCAGAAATGACCATCTCCAGACCAGGAGCAGTGGAACCTGATGAGCTAAACGAGATGAATGATGAGTCTGTGAGGCCAGATGAACCAACCAATGAATTTAGCGAATCGGATGAGCTAATCTACGAGCCGGGCGAATCGGATGAACTCATCTATGAGCCAGATATAACCTACGCTGCATATGAGGAACTGCAGGACTCACAAGAAGCGCAAGAGATACAAGACCTGCTCGCGAAGGATACAGAGGAGAGCGCAACAAACGCGTCGGTCGATACGTTGTTGAACGTAGAAACTTCTAAACCTGTGAAATCTGCCAGAGAAGATGCATTTCGTCGGAGAGCGCGGCGGAAGGGCAACGAGTTTTCACGTTAAGAAAGATGTTTAATAACATGGAGAGCATCCATTCATGACAGTACATAAACCGCCACCGTCTCCACTGATACAGCCTCTACCACCTCCTCGGCCTCGTCGTCATAGGAGTATCATGGCGCTTGCAGCTACGGTGCTACTGACAGCCCTCATCGTTGTGGGAGGTCTCACCTGGCAGCATTTGGATGGGACTGCAATTTCATCATTCGGTGGAATTGCTGCTGGTGGTCCTTTTGTGCAGCTCCCTCTCAACTCGACACGCATTGATAGCCTACATCACCTTGTCAGTCACATGCAATATAAGCAGCTTGCCAGCCTTTACGTCTCCCGTATGAGCCTTGACGAGGAGCTAGGACAGCTCATCATGGTTGAGTACGACGACACGTATTATTCGCCGGACCTCGACACGATGGTAAACAAGCTGCATGCAGGTGGCGTTATCATGTATGAGTTCCAGATGCAGACTGCTCCACAAACCGCGCACGATATCGCCGAAATGCAAAAGCGTGCCACTCTACCGCTTCTCGTCTCATCTGACGAAGAGGGAGGTATCGTCCATCGCCTGATACACGTCTACCCGCCACGTCCCTCCGCATTGTCTGTCTACCAGAGCGGCAATCCCGAGTACGCGGCACAACAAGGTCATCAGGTAGCACATGATCTCAAGGCAATTGGCATTAACGAAAATCTTGCTCCTGACGTAGACGTAGCATTGATTCCCGACGCCCCTGACCAGGTAACGCGCACCTACGGCTTTACCACAGACTCGGTCATCCAATATGCTGGTCCATACATGCGGGCGATGCAAAGTGATGGAGTCATCGCCTGTATCAAGCACTATCCTGGACTGGGCGATGCCAATAGCGATGCTCACTTCGATCTGCCTGTCGTCAACCGCACGCGCGACCAGCTCTACTCGGTCGAACTCGCCCCGTTTAAGCACTTTATTCAATCACAGAACAAGCTCGACAATCCTGGCATGATTATGCCAACCGACGTGCTCATGCCAGCCATCGACCCGAAGATGCCAGCTGAGCTATCGCATACCTTCATGACCGATATTTTGCGTAACGAATTTGGCTATGACGGCGTGGTGCTGACCGATGCCCTCTATATGAAGGGTATTTCACAGACGTGGAGTATGCCCCAGGCGGCGGTGCTAGCTCTTAATGCTGGCAATGATATGCTGCTTGGTCCTACGGGAGCAAGTCAAATGATTGATATGCTCAACGGACTCAAAGCCGCACTACAAAATGGCACCCTCTCGAAGGCTCGTGTAGATGAGGCTGCGACGCGTATCATTGCCCTCAAAATGCAGTACCACCTCATGCCAGCAGCTCCTCCACAATAAGAAATACCAGGCGACCCGTGATGAGGTTAACCTCATCACGGGTCGCCTGGTATTTCTTATTATAATGGGCCGCGCTGCAAGCGTTCAATAATCTCTTTCAGGCGACGCGTCTCGGACTCATGCTGAGTCCGCAGCTCGAACATTTCTTGCTGTAGCTTATCCTGCATCTGCTCCATGTTGTCCTTCATGTGCAGGATAGCCTCGACCCCCGCGAGATTGACGCCGAGGTCGCGCATCAGACCGCGTATCTGCACAACGCGCTCGATATCTCGGTCCGAGTAGAGACGGGGGCTATGCGGACTCTCGCCCTTGCGAGCTGGTGAGATCAATCCTAAGCGTTCGTAATGACGCAGCGTCTGTTCATGTACATCGGCTCGCTCCGCTGCTACGCTGATGATATACCACGCGCCATCACTCTTCTCAGGCATGATACCACTCTCCTTTCACCCCATTATGGATGAACCTCGACTCCCCGACCACGGGCGAACTTCTCGAATAGCCCACGCTCCTCCTGTGATAGACGTGTGGGCAACACAACCTTTAAGCGGGCATACAGGTTGCCGTTCCCCTCACCGCGTAGGCGCGGCATACCTTTACCAGCAAGCCGGAAGGTCCGATTGTTCTGAGTCTCAGCGGGAATGGTCAGCATCAATTTACGACCATCGAGAGCTGGTACAGGTACCTCACCACCCAGCATGGCTTTGACGAGTTCAACATCGACATCGACGTACAGGTCATCGCCTTTGCGCTCAAACATTGGGTCAGGTTTCACACTGATAACCAGGAAGAGGTCGCCACGTGGTCCACCGCCAATACCAGGTTGGCCCTCGCCAGCAACACGAATCTTCGAGCCATTGTCCACACCAGCCGGAATCTTAACCTGGATGCGCTTATTGCGCGGAACCATGCCTTGACCATTACAGGTAGGGCATGTTTTGTTTCCTACCTCACCTGTTCCCTGACAGGTTGGACACACCTCGGTCGATTGAATGTTAAAGGTACGCGCCCCACCAGCGTACGCCTCTTGCAGCGTCACCTCAACAGGCTGCTCGATGTCATCGCCTGCGCGTCTGCGCATATCATTGCGCGACCCATTGGCACGCCCACCACCAGTTGAGCCGAAGCCGCTACTACGCCCAAAAAGCGTCTCAAAGAAGTCAGAGAAGTTATTCGCGTCGAAATCAAACTGTTGTCCACGTCCACCCGCACCATAGTTATAGGTACGCCGCGCACCACTGAAACCACTGGGGCCAAACTGTTCTTGCCAGTTAGGTCCAAGCGTATCATACTTGTTACGCTTCTCGGAATCAGAGAGAACCTCGTAAGCCTCGTTGATCTCTTTAAACTTCGCTTCCGCCTTCTTATCGCCGGGATTTACGTCGGGATGGTACTTGCGGGCCAGCTTACGAAAAGCCTTCTTGATATCATCCGCGCTAGCTCCACGCGCAACGCCAAGTATTTTATAATAGTCCTTGTACTCCATATGCCAGCCCTCTTATATCGTTATTGAAACGCACATCCTTGGTATGTACGAACTTCCCCCACCAGGTTACTTACTTCCCATGCTGACCTTGACGCGGGCCGGGCGCAGTGTCTCATCACCCAGTGTATAGCCCTTGAGGACCTCTTCAACAACGGTCCCTTCTGGCTGCTCACTGTTTTCAACCGCCTCAATCGCCTCATGTACGTATGGATTGAAAGGTTCGCCAACCGTTGGCACGGAATTTAGCCCTTCGCTACGCATTACCTCACTCATCTGCCACTGCACCATACGTAGTGCTTGCTGCAAATCCTGACGGCTCATCGTCTCCTGATACATCAATGCTCTCTCCACATTGTCCATCACACCCAGAAATTTATGAATGAGTGCTTTCTTCTGATTCTGCACACGGTCGGTCAGCACACGCTCCTGGCGCTTGCGGAAATTATCCATATCGGCACGTTCGCGCAAGAACTTATTCCAATTGTCCGATGCCTCTTGCCGCGCCTGTGCAAGCTGAGCCTCTAACTCAGCGATACGAGCGAACTCAAATGATGTATTGTTAGTCGTTGGTTGCTCCGCTGACATTTCCTGTGCTTCCTCCATATTATCCATAGAAATCTCCTTGCTACCCTATTTCATCTATCTTAAAAACAAGGTTGTGTACAAGCTTTATTGCCACTTTAGTATAAAACTTGAGTCACTTCTTGTCAAGTTTTTATGACATACGTCTTCTACAGGAATGTTGACACCTGTCGATATATACATATGCATAAATTTGTTGCCGACAAGAGGTGTTATGATACAACGTATTCTGCTCTCTCTATCACTTATATGCATGATATGCATGGGTATCTTCTTCTTTCGAGTTCATTCATTAACGGCAGCACAACAATCAGGATGTATAGATATAGCCGCAACACCCGACTACCTTAGTACCGAAAATGCACATGATGCCATCGACGCCATCAATAATGCACGCCAGATAGAACACATTCGGCCATTGCATCTCCCTGAAAATTTTTATCGGCTTGCACCAACTCGACAACAATTTATACTGCTTAATATGGAACGCATTGACCGCAACCTGAAGCCATTGCAGATGGACGAGAACCTTTCACAGATGGCACAGGCGTACAGTAAACAGTTGCTTGAACTCCATTTCTTCTCGCACACCAGCCCCATCAGTGGCTCTTTTAGCACGCGCATCAACAGCAACCCCCTTATCTTTAACCACTACCGTCTCGCAGCAGAGAATCTGGCGGGCAATCCCGTAGCAGGAGTAGGTCCTATCTATGAATATATGTATAACGACTCAACTGAGGCATGTGGACACCGCCAGAACATTCTTGACCCGGACCTGAGACTTGTGGGTATCGGCCTCGTTCCAGGTAGTATCTATGGCAGCATCTCAGCACAAGAATTTCTCACATCAGCACCCTGGAGTCCTTACGTCGGAGCCAAACTAGACGTGACGACGCCACAAGTAACAATTCACGCCACTCACTACAAGAGTCAGAGAATGCTGTCCTGTGAAGCGCAAACAAGTGGAACCATGGGTGATGTGCGTGTTACATGGTTTCTTGATCGCGTCGATCAACCACTACACGTTGGAACCTCGTGGTCGCTTGATTTGCACAAGCTTTCGCCAGGGCATCATACAGTGCTGGCATATGTCGTCGATGGAGAGCAGAGTTACGGTATGGGACAATACACACTGTGGCAGTGATAAGATCTTGGTAGGCACAAAGTATTTTGTGCCTACCAAGTTACCACACCTTCACCCAATTGTTCATTTCCTGCGAAAAACTGTCCAGGAAGCAGCAACAACTATTCCGATGATAGTTCCGATGGGCCTGATTAAGCGGCTGAGTCAGGAAGAGAGACATCGACGTATTGTGCTTTGGTATATGCCGTAGGAATTGGTTCGTTATCCTCAATCATTCCTTGTATATGCATAGCAATCGCTTCACGCATATTCTCTTCTACTTCTTCTTGAGTACGCCCAGTTGCTATACAGCCAGGCAAATCAGGAGCATATGCGCTATAGTTTCGAGGTCCCTCCTCAATGATGATAAGAAAACGATACATTAACTTTCCTGCCCTTCTGATTGACCATCAAACTCTATTTCTGCAAACAATGCAACGTCTTCTCGTAAACGACCTGTTCGCAGAAATATACAAAGTATTGATTTTTAATTTTTTACTCCTCTACTTCTTCCCCATTTATCTTCTCTGTCCACCGCTCTCCACGCTCAAGCACAATAGGTCCCATCAACTCTTCTTGCAGCACATTCACTCGTTCCCACTTCCATAGCTCTAATACGGCAAGAAAGGTGACGATAATCACGAAGCGAGAGTGCTCGTTTTCGATGACCTCGGAAAGCAATACGCGTTCGCGGTCCTGCAAGTGGCTCACGATTTCAGCTATGCGTTCACTGACACGTACTCGTGCGGTAGGCAACAAGTCGGCGCTATTCTCTCCCTCTTTTGTCTGTAGTTCCAAAAGACGTTGAAAGGCGCGAGCCAGCGATTGGACCTCAAGGCCGATGAGTGTCGGGGGTGTCCATGTCAGTTGCGTTTCGATACCAGCTAACAGGCCAGAGCGTCCGTGCGTCTGTAGGCCCTGTTCTTCGCGCTGTCGCAGATAGGAGGCGATCTTTTTTGCCAGTTTGTACTCAATCAGGTGACGCTGCAACTCTTCCGCCATCGTCACGGCACTCTCGACCTCGCTATTGACCTCCTCTTTAGTCGTATGTGGCAGGAGGCTCTGCGATTTGATAAAGAGGAGACGCGCAGCGATGGCAACGAAGGCCGCCATGTTCGCCAGAGGCAGGTTTTCAGTCTTCCACTGTTGCAGATATGCAAGGTACTGGTCGGTAACATCAACAAGCGATATGGTCGTAATCTCCATTTGTCGCTTCTCAATCAGATGCAGCAACAGATCAAGTGGACCCTCGAAGGCGGGTAGATGTACGACATAATTGGCCTGTTGACTCGGCACATCTGACAGTTCATCGACGTCGATCTGCTCTAACATACACTACGATACCTCATCTACGATATGCAGCTCTGCTGCTGGCCCGTGGAGTTGATGATGAGTACGAATATACAGAACGGCGCGTTCGGAGAGGCCAGCGTTGGTAGCAAGGTCGGCACCCACATCGGCATGCCACCATGCGTAACTTAATGAACGTTGCCATTCAGGCATCTCGTGTTGCTTTAGGATGCTGGGTGAAACAATGAGATGCGTTAACAGTCGCGGCATACACAGCTTCCCAATGACGATAGCGGGACGTGTCCAGAAGGGCACACGGCCCTGTGCCTTACCAACGTCGTGTAACAGTGCAGCCGCAAGCATATCATCTTCGATACATCCTCGCGCCTGTAGCCCTCGACAGACACGCAGGCTGTGCTGCTGATCAGTATCCGACATAGTGTAAAACAGCGTGAGCGCCCCGGGTGATAACCAGCGTGCTACCTCTCTCCTGTCTTCAGTCGAAAGAGGCTCGACAAAGCCAAGTTGCTGTCGTACCTGCCGTAAACGGTACACAGCAACCTGCAACCACATTTTCTTTTTCATAAGAAGCAAATGCCTAGAAGATGTAAAGTGCTTTAACAAAGTCATAGCTGTTGGGCAATGGACCAACTATCAGTGCGATTAAGTGGAGTGACCCCTCCAAAATGTAGTACGGCAGTTGGAAGAGCGGAAATGCGCCAACGTTGGAGAGTCGAGCCAGAAAGGGCAGGAAAAAGAACAGGACTAGAATGATAAATGGACCATATGGAGCGGATTTTGCGAATTGTACAGCTTGTCTGCTCGGGAGCAGAGTATAGACAATCTGATAGCCGTCAAGTGGATAGAGTGGAATCAGATTGAAGAGTGTCAGGCAGATACTTACGCTAGCAAAGACAATCAATAATTGTAGAATCCGCACCAGAAGCCATGCTGCAGGTCCATTTTGAGTCAGGTAGCCACCGACAAAATGGACCAGGAGGGCGATCAATAACCCAATGATCAGATTGAACACAGGTCCAGCTACTGCGACAGCGAACAGGCCGAGATTTGCGCCGACGCGCATCTTCCAGGGATCGGCCTTGACCGGCTTACCCCAGCCGAGGCCGACCGGGAATGCGAAAATCGGCTGAAAGGCCAGAATTACACAGATCAGTAGACCTACGGGATCGATATGTGTGCGTAGACTGAGCGATTGTCGCCCCTCGGCCTGAGGTGTACGGTCGCCTAGCCAGCGAGCCGCGAGCGCATGTCCACACTCGTGCAGTGCTACCGCTAAGAGAAACGAGCTGATAATCATTAGTGCCAGCAGAACATTTATGCCATTACCCATAGCTGTATTCACTCGGTCCTTTACTATTTATTCAGGTCGGAAACGAGGCTATCGCCCCTGGCCTGTCGGCCCATCCGCCTGTAAGGAGTTATGCTAAAAGGTCAATTTCCATACCTTCGCACGCGGAACGGGTGTGCGCAAAATATACCTGCGCCTCCACCTCCATGCGATCTAACTGGTTATCGTCGTACGTTGGCTCATGATGAAAGAGTATCAATTCATGAACGTGAGCGGCTCGTGCCGCCTCCACCGCCATCTCTATAGAACTATGTCCAAATCCCTGCTTCACCTGTTGATAGTCGTGCCTGGTATACTGCGCATCGTGAATTAACAGGTCCGCTCCCTCCACAAACTCCAGAAAATCAGAGTCACAGCCCTGGCCCCACTCTACATCAGTTGCATAGACGACGCACCGACCGGCATACTCAATGCGGTAGATAATTGCACCATCTAATGGGTGGCTATGCGTGAACTTGGCAGCTACGCATACCCCTTCCTGTCTCACACCAGACGGCAACAAGTTCATTGTTGGCTCGTTACTATCAGCATTCCATACAATGCACTGCTCATCTGTGATCGTGTGAAAGGTACGCTGTGATGGCAAATGACGCATGTCTACAGGAAAATACGGTGGAGACATAACCTGGGTTACGAGTTGCTCAACGCCATAACCCGCGAGTTGCGGGCCAAAGATATGTAGAGAGGTTTGTGGGTCGAAGAGGGGAGCAAAAAAGGGGAAGCCTACCAGGTGGTCACCATGTCCATGCGTGATAAATAATGCAGCATCAAGTGACTCTTCGTCCTGCTTGTGCCGCATCAATTCATCGCCGAGGCGAATGATACCGCTGCCCGCATCGAAGATGAGAGTATGCCCCTTGCCCTCGCCCACCTGCACCTCAACACACGAAGTATTACCTCCATGCCGAAGCGTATGCGCCCCCGGCGTGGGATAACTGCCTCGCACTCCCCAAAAGCGGACGAGGAAACGCTGCTGAATTGACATATTCCCATGCTCCTACCACGACCTGTGAAATGTAAACGGTTGACATCATTATAGCGTGCAACATGACTATTGAAAAGGTTTCTTCAAAATGGGTTCTCCGTCCTTCCGGGTGAAAGACAGAGGTGGTGGTAGGGGCGCAATTGATTGCGCCCGTGAGCGTACAGCAATTTCCCGGGTGGGCGCAATCAATTGCGCCCCTACCCTTTGCGGTCACGCTGAAACGTTTAGTCGAGCTAACCCGTACTCTATATGTTAAGGGAATTTAAACATTCCTCCTCTATGGGTATATTGACTCTTTTTATCAATCGCATGTGTATACTATAAAACATCTGTGAGGAACATATGGCAACAAGAGGACAGGCGACAAGCTCTGCGCAACGAGGCGCGTCAGAAGCGGCGAATAATGTCAAACAGACGGCGAAACCCTTCAAAGAATTCGTCAAGAAGTTCCAAAATGACTGGTCCGTTCACCTGGCACAAGCCCTTGCCTTTAGCCTCCTGACCGCTATCGTTCCTATAGCTATATTAATGTTCGGTATCGTCGGGTTGTTCGTAGGTGGGCTGGACAAGCAACAAGTACATCAGCTCAGTACCAACATTACACATGCATTTCCAGCACAAATACCATCAGCAGATGTTGTAACTTCGGCCTTCGACCGACTGAAAAACGCCTCTTTCTTATTGGTTGTACTTGCCATCTTGACCGCAATCATTTTCGGATCGCGCCTTTTCACTCTGATGGAGGTGTGCTTCGATGTGATCTATCGCCTGCAACCACGATCTTTTATGAAGAAGAATTTGATTGCTATCGGAATGCTCATCCTGTTTGTAATACTCATTCCGGTATTGGTGCTTGCCTCGACGATACCAGGAATAGTGCTAGCCGTCCTTCAAAACGCTGCTATAGGAAATACTAGCGCTATAACGAACTTCTTCGGCCTTATTAGCAGCTTGATCGTGTCGTTCTTGCTCTTTGAGGCGTTCTACGTGTTTATTCCCAACCGGACAGAGAACGTGAAGAGCGTCATGTACAGGTTCCGCTCAAGCTGGAAGGGTGCAGCGGTTGCGGCGGTCGCGCTGCAACTCATGTTGCAGTTCTTCCCGCTCTACATCCGGTTCTTCACAAAGGCATATGTTGGGCAGATCGCCCTTGTACTCATCGTCGTCGCATTCTTCTACCTCTTTGCCTTAATCATTCTGTTAGGAGCCGAGGTCAACGCCTTCTTCTCCGAGGGCATACGCCCGACAGCTAGTGATCTCATCTCACGAGCAAGCAAAACCTCGTAGGGGCGCGATTGATCGCGCCCAAAAGATGGGCGCGATCAATCGCGCCCCTACTTGTATGATACAATAGGTACGCATAACACATCCCATCTCGATAACACTATGAGCCAAATATAAGCGGAGGCATCCATGCGGATATGCTACAGGATTAAGAGGGAAGTGCGTCCCACATTGCCGATCAGCGCACTCATTCTACTGGCTCTTACACTCATTTTAGCGGCGTGCGGTGGAGGCAACACGACATCCACCACACCAGACGCACACCAGCTCATCAAAAATGCGCAGGCGGCTTTTCAGAAAGTTACTGCCTATCACTTCAATCTTGCTGCTGACAATGCAGGTGCAGGTGGTTTCCTGGTCGTCAAGAGCGCGGATGGTGATACGCTTGTGCCAGACAAACTCAGGGCCGACGCCAATGCAGTTGTGCTCGGCAACGTCGTGAAGGTAAAGATCGTCTCGATTGGGGCCAAGCAATACGTCACCGATCCCATTACGGGCAGGTGGACACCCACCTCGGGCCTGATCGACCCACGTGGACTCTCGAACTCTCAAACAGGCGTCGTCGCTGTCCTGGGACAGATCGAGAACCCCAGTACACCTACAGATAACAGTGTTGATGGTACGCCTTGTTGGAGCATCAATGGAAAGCTTGACGCGAAGTATTTACAAGGAATTACCGGCGGAGGAGCACCCGCTGGTACAAAGGTTAATGTTACGACCTGTATAGGTAAATCCGACAATCTACCCTACCTGATTCGTATCAATGGCATAGCGATACAGGGCGACACCGATAAGACGGTACGAACCTTTAAACTCTCAAAATTTAACGAGGCCCTCACTATTGCAGCACCTGTTTAAGAGGAAAGAATCTTATTGCCTGGTCCCTGCACTCTTTTTAGAGCAGAGAAAACTCTCCTCCTCTCCCGTTCGTACTATTCATAAGAATAAGAATGATGACGACAAGGCGATTGACCTATCATTACAGTCAATACACCCACCGCGCGAAAGTGAGGCAAGCACACCATATGGGCAAAGGGAGAGTCAGGCCGCAGGATGAGTGGGACGAGAATCAGTATGCATATGAAGATGAGTACGATGAGCCGCCTGTAAGACAGGTACGTCGGCGTCCACAACGTCCTCAGAATACTCAGCGCGTTCAACGCCACTATGCTCCTGGCCCTCCGCGCACTCCGTATCCGACGCGTACACTGCGCACTCCACCTCCGCGCCGTAGACGCAGCGTATGGCCTATTTTGCTTGGTGGTTGTGCCATTGGTATTTTCTTGACAGTCGCAGCCGCAGCCGCCGTTGTCTTCTTCACCTTCCGTGCATCTCAAGGGAGTAGCGTGCCTGTTATTGGGGGCATCGGTGGTGGAGGTACACAGACCTTTACGCATGAAGACACACAACAAGTAACGCTCCCTAGCCTCACACAGATGCAGATTTGCGATAAGATCGGTAATGTCTCGGTTGCGGTCGATCCCAACTCGGATGCTGCAACCGTCACGACCACAAAAATCGTCCATACTGGCAGCAAAGCCGATGCAAATCAGGAGTTTGGACGCATCGGCGTCTCGGTCCAGCAATCCGCGACGAGCATACAAAACCTGTCCTGCGCACAGGCACAAGCTTCCTCTACCGCTCCAACGCCCTCGACAACACCAACTTCTTCAGGTAATGGAAATGGCATACTAAGCGTGAACACGAACATTCCTGATAGTGATGGACTCATACACGGTTCCAGCAACGCGGTCGATATAAGAATTCTCCTGGCACCAAAGTTCCTCTCGGGTGCGAGTGCACCATTGCAGCTCAACATCGAGGCCGCGGTGGGAAACGTAACCGTTGATGGCCTTAGTGGACTATTGAATATCAAGGGCAGCAGCGGCAACGTAAAGGTGATGCACGCTACCCTCATCAGTGGTTCAAGCATCAGCACAGGGCAAGGAGATGTGGCCTTCAACGGCGTATTGGCTGCTCCCAGCGACACCACAACTCAGGCCAACTTCATCATTCGTGATGAGACGGGCAAGCTAGATGTGACCCTTCCGAGCACAACGAATGTCGTCCTCAGTGCCAACACCAATGTTGGCACCTTTCACAGCGACTTCGCCATCAATGCAACTAATAGCAGTGGCTCCGCCAGCTATCGAGGTCCTCTCAACTCTTCAGCCGCAACGCAATCAGCAGCAGTGCTGACATTAGATGTGAGTACGGGAGATATTTACATTCACAAGAGAGCAGGGTGAGTGGTAAACACCGATTAGTGTGGTACTTCCACTCGTATAATAGCCTGAGAGCGGCTATGAACGTGAAGTTTGCTGTAAATAACTCCGAGATACCTGGTAAATGACCCGAAACGTGGGTCATTTACCAGTCCTTTCTGGATACCCCTGCCATTTCAGGCACGGGGAGGAATGAAAGGCTGAACAACCTTCCGTAACCGCTTTGCGAGAGCACAAAAAGAAGAGTTCAGGAGTACCAACTCACAAGCGGGTGAGTTCTACTGTTGAAAGCCTAGAGTTATTGCTCGACACGGAGGGAATCATGCGAAACATCGTTGTATCAGAGTTTGTGTCGTTGGATAATGTCATGCAAGCGCCTGGTGGCGCAGAAGAAGATACCGAGGGCGGCTTCACCCACGGCGGGTGGACAGGGCCGTTCTGGCACGATGACATTGGCGCGCACTTCTTTGAGGCAATGAGCCAAAGTGACGCGCTACTTCTGGGGCGCAAAACATGGCAGATCCACGGCGGGGCATTTGAACCAATGCCAGCCGGTGACCCTTTTGGCGATGTCATGAACACCATGCCGAAGTACGTTGTTTCCACAACCCTGACAACGGCCTCAGCCTGGCGCAACTCAACCTTGATTAGCAGCAATGTGGTCGAGGAAGTACGCACCTTGAAAGCACAGCCCGGCAAGAACATCGTCATCGATGGCAGCAGCGTGCTGGTTCATACCTTGGCCGAGCACGATCTGATTGACGAATATAGCCTGTTCGTTTACCCGGTTGTGCTCGGCAGTGGTAAGAAGCTTTTTCCTGATGGGTTGCGCGTTCATCTGCGCCTGATCGAATCCAGGCCATTCCCATCAGGCGTTGTGCTCATGCGCTACGCGCGTGCATGATGGGCCGCAATCGAACTACGTGTTCGACAAACGGCGAACGCTGAGGTTTTCAGCGTTCGCCGTTCTTGGTTTGTTGTTGCATTATTCCTCACCTTCTGGAAGCGAGAGGCGATTGATCGGGGAAACGACCAGAATGACGGACAAAGAACTGCTCGAATTGTATTGAGCTCAGATCCAGCAGTGCCTGGATGGCTCCGAATTACCAATCATCAGGCGTACTCCATTGCTTATAGAGCGGTTTCTTAGGCGGTCAATGGTTGAGCTGCTCATGTTTGAGGGCGAAAGCTGCTAACCCTTCGGGTCATTTACCAAAAATATGCAAAATGTAACTTGAGAACAATTCTCCTTGCCTCTCCCATACAGAAACGTCCCATGCAGCAACGTTTGAATAGCCCTGTTACAGTGTTGCAAAGTGAGCAGGGCGAGGACAAGCCATCGCCCCTACTCTCGACGCCTTGGGTGCAACTGAGGAGAGTAGGGGCGATGGCTTGTCCTCGCCCTGCAGCACAGAATGAGCCGATGTCTCTTGTAAACATCGGCTCGCCTTCCTTATTGTCCTTGCGCTGGTTGCATCATATACAACGTATACTCCCCCGGGCCCTTAATGGAGAAGGTGCGACCAAAAGGTTCATCTTTGGGTTGATCGACAACTTCAACACCCTGGCCCTGATCCCTTTGCCCTTGCCAGCCACCTAGCACTACAGTATAATTGCCGTGAACCTGGAGGCTTCGTACTAAATAGAAAGGAGAGGCCGTATCGGCCCGCTATGAGCGGCTTCTATGTACGGCGTATGTGTTATGGATGTAGTGAATGGCCCCCCAACGCTCGGCTCGATCACCTTCATGACTGGATCGTTGACAGGGAAAACATACCAGATTACCAGACCTACTACCACTATTGGGCGCGAACCCACCAACGATATTGTTATTTCTGATCCATCTGTGTCACGGCATCATGCTCAGGTTACATGGAGCGACGGCGTGTGGACTATTACCAAGCTAACTCCACAAAACACGATGACCGTGAACCAGCGTGATATGCAACAGGCATCGCTCAACGATAAAGACACCATTGGTTTGGGAACCAGTACTACTTTTCTCTTCCGCGTAGGAGATTCACTGAAACCAGCAGCAAACGGGCAACAAGCGCAGCACCCTGATCATCCTGTTGCCCCGAGAAATCCCGTTGCTCCCCCTCCACCACAGGCCGCATTCGTTCCTCAACCTCCCATGCAGGACGCGAGGGCCGCTTTTGCCACACAACGTGCTCAAGGCAGCGATGGCGCAAACATGCATGGTACACCGTCGCTTGAAATCAGCACTAATACTGATAGCGAAAAACGGTCCTATCCACTGCCATCGACAAAACAGGTCTTTGGCATCGGACGTGACCCCTCAAACGAGATCGTTATTAACAGGCCGACGATCTCAGGCTTTCACGCGCAGATTGTGCGCGAGGGAAATCAGCTTGTCTTCGTACATCCTCATCCAGCACGAGGCCGAACGGTAAATGGCGTCAGCTACAATGGGTATGTATATCAAGGCACTGAGACGTTCCGCAAGCCACTTGCGCGCGGTGATGTCTTCCGTATCTCTGACGAGCATGGTTCGTTCGTTACGCTCACTTACAACGATGGGAGCGGAGCGGTACAAGATGTTATCCCCGAGATTCGGCCTATTCAGTTAGGCGCTCCTGTCATCACTATTGGACGCTTGCCCGATAACGTCGTCGTCCTCAATCATCCGCAGGTCTCTGGACATCACGCCCGCCTGGAACAGGGTGTGGGAGGATATCACATCGTCGATTTGGGCAGCACCAATCATGTCTACGTCGGTGGAGAGCGCACCAAAGATCAGGTGCTTAAAGCAGGCGATGAGATACGCATAGGACCGTTCAAGCTCACCTACACAGGGGCCCAACTTACGCAACAGGACGAGAGTAGCAGTATCCGTATCGACGCGCTACATCTCATCAAGACCGTTGGTACTAATAATACAGTTATCATTCATGATATTTCTATCGTCATTCCACCACGTAAGTTTGTCGCCCTTGTCGGCGGTTCCGGTGCCGGTAAGTCTACTCTAATGGATACGTTGAATGGTCTTCGACCAGCGCAGCAAGGAACCGTCCTTTATAACGGGCAAGATTACTATCACAATCTTGCCGCCTTCAGTACACAGCTTGGCTATGTGCCACAGGATGATATTATTCACCACGATCTTACGGTGGAACGCGCCCTCTACTATGCAGCCAGATTGCGCCTACCAAGCGACTTTACCGAAAACCAGATTCGACAGCGCATCGAAGAGGTGCTGGACGATGTAGAGATGAAGTTCCGTCGCAACGTGCTGGTGAGCAGACTCTCCGGCGGTCAACGCAAGCGCGTCTCCATAGCACTAGAACTGCTGGCGAATCCCAACGTCTTCTTCCTCGACGAGCCAACATCGGGGCTTGATCCAGGTCTCGACCGCAAGATGATGCTGCTCCTGCGGCGACTGGCGGACCGGGGACGCACTATCGTCCTGGTGACGCACGCCACCAACAATATCAACTCCTGTGACTACGTGTGTTTCCTCTGTCGAGGCGGACGCCTGGCATACTTTGGGCCACCAGACGAGGCAAAGGCATACTTCGGCAAGAGCGACTTCGCCGAGATTTATAGTACTCTTGAGCCACCTGATGATAGCTCCAAGATTCCAGAGGAGGCAGAGGCTCGCTTCAAGCAGTCATCCGATTTCCAACGCTATGTCGCGGAACCGCTTGCACAGGGGCCTGCTGGTCGGCTGAATGCGGCAGTGCAAATGGTTGCGCCAGTTACACCTCTCAAGCGTGGCAATCCCTGGAAACAATTCAGCATCCTCTCTGCACGTTACCTGGAACTGCTCAGAAATGACGTGGGTAACCTGTTGATTCTGCTCTTACAAGCTCCTATTATCGGCATCATCCTGTTCTTCCTAGCGGGTCACGGTGCCTTCGATATCACGAGTATTGCCTACTGCCCAGGACAGACCGTTAACGTCTCCGGTCAAAATGTGCCATACAGTAACTGTCAGCAGCTATCCGACCTTCTTCATACCGATCAAGGCTCTCAATATGCAGCATCCAAAGGGCAAACGCCAGATGAATTGCTGCAAACCGCCATCAAATCAGGAGGAGGTGACGCCCAAAAGATTCTCTTCATCATGGCCTTTGCAGCAGTAATGTTTGGGTGCATCAATGGAGCACGCGAGATCGTCAAAGAGGCGGCGATCTACAGGCGCGAGCGTACGGTGAATCTTGGCATCATACCCTACATGGGCTCGAAGATCGTGACTTTGGGCCTGCTGTGCCTGTTGCAGAGCCTTGTGCTCACTCTCATGGTGAACTTCAAAACTCCGTTCCAGCACAGCACGTTCTTACCACCCTTCCTGGAAATTTACATCACAATGGCCCTCACCTCGCTCGCGGGACTTATGATGGGCTTGACCGTCTCAGCGATTGTTCCTAATAATGATCGCGCTATGAGCGTCGTGCCATTGATTCTCATTCCACAGGTCATCTTCTCGGGAGTCATCTTTTCGCTTGATAACCCACCGCTCCTACAAGTACTCGGAGCACTTTTTCCAGCACGCTGGGCAATGGCGGCAATGGGCTCGACAGTTGGACTGCATGGTGATAAACTCGGAACAGATGGTTTTTCCTACTGGGGGACCTTATTCTCGACCTATAGTCAGGCAGCCTCAGTCGGTCACATCCTGCTCTCATGGTTCTTCTTGATGCTGACCATCGTTATTCTCGGTGGCCTCATAGCCTACTTCTTGAAAAAGAAGGATGTGAGAGGGTAGAGCCGATGATGAGCGTTGTAACAAAATAATGTGACTTGTAGGGGTCTCATTCATAACACCCTTCGTCGCCACAGAACCAACGTGGGATGGTTGCCGAACGAGGTGTAATGAATGAGACCCCTACACGATCTTTTACGGGTTTGACGGGCACGATAAATCGTGCCTCTACCACGTTTTTTTACATAAGGAATACAATATGGTACTTCTGTCTTCTTGCTTGTCGCTCGGTATCATCGTATGTTATTGTAACAGTGTTCTCATTGAAGACTATCCGAAGTTAAGGGAACATGGCTACTGTGTTACTTAATAAGCGCATTATCGTTGGTGTTTGTGGAGGGATCGCATCGTACAAATCGGTAGAACTTGTCAGCCATTTACAGCAGGCCGGTGCACTCGTAGATGTCGTCATGACAGAGCATGCGGAAGATTTCATTCGCCCGCTCACCTTTGCCACTATGAGCCATCGAGAAGTGTATACCGATCTCTGGGAGGCTTCTGGACGTGCAGCGGAGATGCACATCGAGTTGGCTGAACGGGCGGATTTGCTGGCTCTTGTGCCCGCGACCGCAAACACGATAGCGAAGCTTGCGCATGGCATGGCTGATAATACTCTCACTGCTGTAGCACTGGCAACGAAGGCTCCCTTGCTTGTGGCTCCCGCGATGTATTCCAACATGTATGAGCATCCGGCGACACAGGCCAATCTCGCCCTATTGCGAGAGTATGGCGCTTATATCGTCGGACCAGACGTGGGGCGACTCGCATCAGGAGCGATTGGGCCAGGTCGGCTACCCGAGACAGAGGTACTATTGGGTGCAATCCGCATGGTGCTTGGGAGAAATGGAGATATTGCAGGGCGTCGTGTTGTAGTTACGGCTGGCGGCACGCAGGAACCCATTGATCCTGTACGCTATGTAGGGAACCGCTCATCGGGCAAGATGGGTTATGCCATTGCGGAAGAGGCGAGAGACCGTGGTGCACACGTCACGCTCATCTCCAGTCCTACCGCTCTACAAGCGCCCTACGGGGTAGAGCTACGTACCGTGAATACGGCAATGCAGATGCGGGACGTTGTACACGAGACCGTTGGAAATGCCGATGTACTCGTGATGAGTGCCGCAGTTGCAGATTTTCGTCCGGCAACTCCAGCAGCGCGAAAAATGAAAAAGGGTGAGACACAACAGGGTTCCGATGACAAGAGTGAGTTCCCTTTGTATCTGGTACGTAACCCGGATATTCTTAGAGAGCTTGCTGATGCAGTTGATGAGCAGGTCGGGAATGGGCGACCACCACGACACCTACTGCGTGTTGGCTTCGCAGCAGAGACCGATGAAGTCATTACCAATGCGCAGGCAAAACTGGTGGAAAAGCAGTTAGATCTGCTCGTGGCAAATGACGTGAGCCGCACAGATAGCGGCTTCGGGACGGACACCAACAAGGTGTTCATCTTTCATGCAGATGCTCCTATGGAGGACCTGCCTGTAATGTCCAAAACAGACGTTGCGGCAGCCATTTGGGATCGCATTGTGTCATTATTGGAAACAACTGAGTAGGGAGGACGTGGTGCTGTGATTGGAAATTTTGTTCTGGAGTTATTGAGTACACAAAATATGCGGGAGGAATCCAAAATGGACCGTGCTGCTAGTGCTGGTTTTGAAGGCATCGCTCAGATGCTACTTGAGCAAAAGAAATTAATGGATGCGCTGGAGGCTGAGAACCGCGAACTACGCCGTCAACTCGCCGACCTACGCCGAGGTGTTGGTATCGCTGTGGTAATTGAGGGGAAGACCATTCAACTTGCTACAGAGCCAGGTAGTCCCGTTCCTATGACCCCACAGACGCAAGCAGCGCTGCAAAGCCTGCAGAGTCTGCAGAATTCACAGTCTGCCATGACTCAACCTCAGCAAGGAGGCTACCAACAGCAGCAGAACAATCGCCAGGTAACGGGGAGTCAGCAGCCTGTACCGGCACTGAATGGCGACAAGCGTGAGAATGGCAACGTCCGTAGTCCACTTGCCGACAGCTTCGTGCTCTAGTTTCTGTTTCTCATATCTCATAAAAATCTTTTCTAATGCTGAGAAAGCATGTAGCGACCGCCACATGCTTTCTCAGCATTAGAAAAGATTTTTTATGTCTGTCGTCACTTGTATATTGCTCTGAATACTGCTATCATCTAGCCAGAAATGCTTCAGATTGATTTAAAGGAGGCCAATCTTGATTTGTTCCAACTGCAAGAGCCAGGTAGCTGATGACATCAAGTTCTGTGGGGTTTGTGGAGCACCTTTGCAGCAAGCAAAACAGCCAATTCCACCATCACAGGGCCAATATAGTGCATCACAAGGTCAATATCCACCGCCGCAGGGTCAGTATGGTACACCTCCACCACAAGGGGCCTATGTCCCACCTAACCAGTACGAGGAGTATACCAACAGCCCGTTCGGAAACGCCGTTCCTAAAGCCGAAATCCACAATCCCGAAGGGACGTTGCGCGTAGCAGATATGACCATTTCTATCGATGGTAACCTGGTGCCCGTTGTCGATGTGATGCTCGGCAACCAGATGCCAATCTACTTCGAGCACCACATTCTCCTGTGGAAGCATCCCGGCGTACAGATCGGGTTCAAAACAATTCAGGGAGCAGCAAGGCGCTTCTTCGCGGGTCTGCAAATTTTCATCACCGAGGCGCAGGGACCAGGAAACATCTCGTTCTCTCGTGATTCCGTGGGTCAGATTGTCGCGCTCCGCCTTCAACCAGGACAGATGGTCGAGGTGCGTGAACATCAATTTCTCATCGCGACAGGCAATGTTGACTACGGCTTCACCTTCATGCAAGGTGCCGCGAACATTCTCTTTAGCCGCACGGGGCTGTTCATCGACCAGTTCACAGCGCGTGGTGGCGAAGGTATGCTCCTGTTGCACGGCTACGGCAACGTCTTTGAGAAGATGCTTGCCCCAGGCGAAACCCTAGATGTCGAGCCAGGTGCATGGCTCTGGAAGGACCCATCGGTTCAGATGACCGTTACGACGGTGGCGGGTTCACAAAGAGGCGGCGGCATCTTTGGCGCTATCGGCGGTATGATGGCGGGAGCATCAATCATCCTTAACCGCTTCACTGGGCCTGGTCGCATCGGCATCCAATCTATGACCTATCATCCTCCACAAGCAGAGGGCGCACAGCAGTCTGGCGGTCAGAGCAATCTCGGCGGTAACTTCAACACGTTGAACAATCTTTTTGGAAATTAACTTCAACATCAAACAGCCGTCGTCAGTGCGCTGCGCCTTGAGGCTGTTTACACTGACGACGGATGTTTGTTAGTGTTATTATTGTTCCCCTTCTCCTTGTTAATACGCAGTATCTTAAGCATATATTGCTCAGAATTAAGATAGAAGGGATTCCGTTTGATATACTTGCCAACGACCGAAATAGGGTGCAACTTGAGCATCTCTACGACGAGGCTGGGCAAGAGCTTGCTGTGATCGTAGTGCATCAAAGCAATGATCGGGGCATTTTGAAAGGTGAAGACGGCATCAGAGGCGGCCTCGTACTTTAGAATTTGCTCCGGCGTGGCGATATCTTTCACCAACCATGACATGTCTATCGAGATACGTACCGCCTGCCAGCCCTCACGTAACGCCTGCGCGATAAACATCAGGTGCGACGAGAGCAAAAAGTAAGGATCGAACCGCTTACCATTTGCTAAAAATGGCTCACGCTCATCACAGAGAACTAACTGGCCGGAGTCAATCAACGCGTCCACATTCACCTGTAGCTTCCGCAATTCCTCGCGTAGTTCCTTAACCTGTGCGGGTGCGGCTGCGAAGAAGCACTTCTCGGAGAGCGATAGCCCGACCTGCATGAGACGCGCAGTAACGCCCGGAATCTCTGTCACCTTACTATAAAGCTGGCAGATATGTGAGCCAGGGGGGATACGCTCCGATTTACCTTCAACGCTAAGATCCATATCTACCTCCACGAGCCGTCGTTGCTTTCATCGCTCTTCGCGCTTGTAACATACGAGCAGCCCGGTTATTTATACTGACAGTAAACCATCCAGTCAGACCAAAGATGAATACTCCAATGAGAATTCCGAGCAGGAGCAACAAGAGGGTTTTTTGTAAGGAAGCTCCAGTGAGCCATGTCGCTATAAGGATGATAACCACGATGCCAGGAGTAAAGAGCGCTATCCATCCGACAATCACACGCATTCCCTGAGCAAATGACAATGGTTCCTCTGCGCTAAAGGGAAACAGGAGTTGTCGCACCAAAGAATAGTGCTGTTGCGTCTGATGCCCTTTATCCTGTATCGGGTCTATGGTTGGGTCTGTCATACCGCTATTTCTGTCCTTCTCCGCGTCGGCGCTGTAACCAACGTTGCAGCATCTCCTCTGCCTGGTAAAGAATGTGTACTTCGTTCTGGTAAGTCAAACGCCGACACGCCTCTTGTAGAGGAAACCACTCTACCATGTCATACTCATGATCGTGCAAAGCAGTATCTCCACCAACTGCCTCAAAAAGGAAATGGCGTACCTGCTTGTGGTAACGCACCTGGTCACGTACAAATGAGTATGAGATGCTTCCGATGTAGGCGATTAAGCGTACCTGGAGACCTGTTTCTTCTTGCACTTCACGTACCGCGACCTGCTCGATTGTCTCTCCCCGCTGAGGTGTTCCTTTGGGCAAGGCCCAGATACCGGCATGGCTACGTCCTACCAATGCCACTTCCACAGCCATCATGTCATCGGCACTCGGAGTGCTCGACTCCGCGTTATACAGAACATGGTGCCCCATCACAAAATCATGCTCAGGAGAACTCATGGAAGCAAGTCGAAAGACAACTCCCCCTGCTGAGTATGCTCGCATTGTCCGATATCGCTCCATGTCTCGCCGTATACCCTCTCTATAGCACCGGCGCGAGTAACCATGAGTCTCTGTGTTAAGGTATACTATACAACATTTTCAACGCAGCAGCATGTTTACACAATGTACTTTTCCAGTGCTGAATCTTGTGCGAGTATAGCGAATGTGCCTGAACGTGTCAAGACAACATTCGTCGGATGGCATCAATATTCTTGCCAGGAGTCTCCGGCGATAGCGCGCAGCCAGGGGCAAGCAGGAAATGCCTTCCGCCCGTCAACTCAAGAGCCCTCGCCACCTCTTCCTGCACCTGATTAGGTGAACCATTTTTGAGCGTCGTGGTCTGGCTGATACCACCCATTACGGCCTTACCGGAGCGACGTTTACCCTCGCCTAGATCAGGATTGCCCTCAGCATTCGCATCCCAACTGATCGCCTGGACTGGATAAGAGGCAAGCTGGTCAAAGTAGATGCGTGACCCGCAGTTATGTAGAATAGTAAATTTGTTTCCTCTTTTGATCGCATCCAGGAACTCAAGATCATACTGCTCGCCGAACTCGCGGTATTGATCGGGGGTCAACATCCCCTCGCTGGCCCACTTATTCGTCGCATAGAAGATACCACTCGCTCCCTGCTCCATACAGGCAATCGCAAAGGTGGTAAACGTCTCAGTAATCACACGCAGGGCCGCATGCAGAGCGGAACGGTCCTCGCGAATTGTTTGCAGCACAGGCTCTTTTTTGTCGCCCGCAAGGTACATGGCAACGCCAAGTGGACAAAAAATGGTTTCAACGAAATAGGCATCATAGCCAACTGCGTGATTGATCAACTGTAACGCTCGCAACTGTTCGCCCAACACGCCCCGATCAGGCTCTAGTGGACGAATACGCTTCCAATCGGACGAACTTCGAATTGGACTGCGTTCAAATACAGGCGGCTTGTATTTCTCACCCGAGGGTTGTACCTTAACACCCCAATCCTCGACATGATAAGAGGCACGAGGGTTGACCTTCATGAAATCCCAGTCGTAACGCGTAAAGTTTTCGACCATTGCCTCGGTTAAGTTTTGCGCACTCCACTCACGCTCGAAATCGTGCCCCCACATACTTGCGGGTACGCGGTCAATCGCATCACCACGCAATGCGGCGTCAACACGTTCCTTTTTGTTCATCAGTGTTCCTTCCCATCTAGTTCCTTAAAACGATAGCCTACGCCACGTTCGGTGAGTATGTATTTCGGATGCGCCGGGTCTTGCTCAATCTTTTGCCTCAAATAGGTGATATACAGGCGCAAATAGTGCGCCTCGTCACGATATTCACGTCCCCATACTTTAGAAAGTAGCGTTTCATGTGTCAATAAATGGCCTGCATTATTCACCAGGTGATACAGCAAGCGATACTCCGTGGGACGCAGAACGACCTTTTCGCCGCGCACTATCACCTCACGGCGCGAGAAGTCAATCTTCAAATCTGGATCGACTACAATCTCTGTCTTGCGTGATGGCGCTGGCATGAACGAACGTCGTAACAGCGCACGGATACGCGAGAGCAGTTCACGTGGATTGAACGGCTTGGCGATGTAGTCATCGGCACCTAGATCAAGGCCACGTATTCTATCATGCTCATCCTGGCGTACAGTGAGCATGATAACCGGCACTGTCGATACTTCGCGAATAGCACGCAAGGTCTCAAAGCCGTCCATCTCCGGCATCATCACATCCAACACCACGAGATCGGGTAGGTGTTCACGCAATATATCTAGCGCTTCCACTCCGTTACTTGCCTCGATAACGCGATAATGCTCTAGCTCCAGGTTCAAGCGCACAAAGTCGCGGATGCGTGGCTCATCGTCCACAATCAAGAGAGTCATATCACGTTGATCAAACGCTTCCTTTTGCATTTAAAACACCACCATTGGTAAACGCGCTTTCTCCTCACGTGGTAAACTAAACGAAAATGTCGAGCCTTGACGCAGCGTACTCTCGACCCAGATGCGCCCTCCATGGGCCTCAACGATAGCACGGCAAATATATAATCCCAGACCTGCCCCTGGTAATGATCGTGCGCTCTGATCGCCAACGCGCTGAAAACGGTCAAATATCTGCTCCTGATCGCGAAGCGAAATACCCATACCTGTATCACTTATGCTCACGATCACCTCTTCACTTGTCGCACTACCTGTTATAGTTACAGCGCGTTGACGAGGCGAGTACTTCACAGCATTGTCTAAGAGATTCTGTAAGACCTCTTCAATGCGATCTCGATCAGCCATCACTGGCGGTAGGTTCTCTGGAATATCCAGCGTCACCTCGACCTCTGGACTCTTCGCCTGCAAACGCCGGGTTACACTCTCAACGAACGGCAGCAGGTCAAGTGGGGCGATATCCATGAGAATGCCACCCGCCTGTATACGCGAGGCATACAGCAGATTGCCCACCAGCTTGTTCAAACGGTCCGCCTCTTCCTCTATAGCAGCGAGTCGAGCATGTAACGCCTGAGGGTCGAGGGTCGCATCTACGCGAGCAAGCGTAGATGCATACCCTTTGATGATAGCAATAGGCGTCTGTAACTCGTGCGAGATTACCGAAATAAATGTCGAACGCTGCTCCTCCTGCTGCCGCTCACGGGTTACATCCCGCACATTCAGGATGCCATTCATCGGTTCGCCTTTTGCCGAGTACACACACGAGGCGGTCACGGACACGTCAAAACGCTGCCCATCTCGTGCCGAAAGCACCATCTCTCGATTCACAACCTCTCGACCCGCAAAAGTCTGCAAAATCGGCGAATCCTCCAAACCAAGATCGTTCCCCTGCCGATCTTTTGGGCGCAGCACCTCAAAGTAGAAGCGGCCAAGAACCTCGCTCTCGCGCCATCCCGTCAAATGCTCCATAGCAGGATTGAAATCTATGATGCGCAGTGCGGAATCAACGGTAAGAATACCTTCCGCACTATGCTGAAAGATAGCCGCGAGACGCCCCTGCTCCTTCACAAGTGACTGCGATCTTAACGCGAAACGCAGGCCCGACGCGAGTTGTGCAACGAAGAGGTGCAATGTTCCCCTTGTCCCTCCCTCACGCGCTCCATTCACACGTTCAAAGCAAGAGCAGGCATGCGCGGGTCTAATATAGTGCAGCATACCTAGCGAACCCGCCGTATCATAGAGAAATAAAGAGCATCGCTCGACTGCATGTATCATCTCTTCTTCAATACTCAGTTGCCGCGCAACTTCCGGTGAAATAAGCTTGACAACAAGTGGCTCAAGGGAGTTCGGCTGCCTTCCTTCCTCGGCATGAGCCAGAAGAGACGACAGAGCCGATTCGCTCAACCGATAGCGCGTATATTCTATACTGCTTTGTGGATCAAACGCCTCGTTCGATACTACAAAGACGCCAGACTCTCCACACAGCAAGCGAACCGCGCTCCCAACAAGCACGGTCATCTGGTCATACACATCCTCTGCCTGCTGCACCTGGGACCAAGACATGATAAAAGGCTCCACTAGACAGCGTTCAATAACGGTGCTATTGTAACACATATATATAGAGTTGAGTAGGCACATGCATTTCGATATCTTCACGCTCTTCCCCGGCATGTTCCAGGGACCATTTACCGAGAGCATACTTAAACGCGCACAGGAGCGGAGTCTGCTCAGCATTGTGCTACACAACATTCGTGACGCGACCACTGACAAGCATCACATCGTTGATGACTACCCCTATGGTGGGGGTGCAGGTATGGTAATGAAGCCAGAGCCGATCTTCACCGCCATAGAAGCAGTTTATCAGAGCGGTCCTATCATCCTGCTCACGCCACAGGGCCGCCTCTTCAATCAGCAGATTGCCCGCACTCTCGCCCAGGAGCCACGTATCACCCTCTTGTGTGGACACTATGAAGGCATCGACGAAAGAGTACGTCAGCACCTCGTAACCGACCAAATCTCCATAGGAGACTACGTGCTTACAGGCGGTGAATTGGGCGCAATGGTCATCGTTGACGCTGTCAGCCGCCTCATTCCTGGCGTCCTGACAGAAGGCTCGACTGATGAAGAATCGCACAGCAACAACCTGCTAGAGTACCCACAATATACGCGGCCACTGGAATTTCGCGGCTGGCGTGTCCCCGATGTTCTACTATCGGGCCATCACGAACAAATAGCTCGCTGGCGTCATAAAGAATCACTCAGGAAGACACGCCAACGCCGCCCCGATATGTTTGCCCAGGTCGATGTGGGCAGCAAACAGGACATGAAGATTATGCGCGAGTTGGACGAGGAAGAACACGAACCGTTGTAGGAACCCGATGTATCACGCCCAAAGGGGAGGGGGAATCGTCCACAACGGATATGCATTGGATATAATGCACGCAGCAGGTATTCACGAAAACTATAAAGTAGGGTACAATCAACGCAAATAAACAGATATCTGCAAAACACACAAAGGATACGGGAATGCTCAAAAGTTGGTCAATCCAAAACTTCAAAGCCATCGTTGATTCAGGTGAGTTAAAGTTGGCTCCCGTAACCGTTCTTGCTGGATTGAATAGCTCAGGCAAGAGTAGTTTATTGCAGTCGATTTTGATGATCGCGCAGACGTTGAGTAACAAAGTCATTGATCGTCCACTAATAACTAACGGTACTATTGTGCAACTTGGAACCTTCACGGATGTTCTTAGCGAATTCTCCGGCTCGCATCATATGGTATTTAAGTTTGAGTTAAATTACGATGATATGGTAGATGGATTGAGTCTCCCAACCGGTGCTATCCCTTTAAGTCATAAAGTTGCGGTCTCCCTTAGTAGTGCTAGCAATAATAACACGAACACTTCAGCAATCGAGGCAGCAAAGGTTGTAGTTGATAGTGTTTCCATGGAAACTGATTCGAAGCATGCCTCTTCGCTCTCTAAGAATGAACTAATGAAACGTAGTGGAGATACATATGGAAACATACACTATAGCTTTATTGTTCGACGAGACCCTAATGATAAACCGAAAGGTGCAGCTACCTTTTCGCATTTAACAAGACGTGATACAAGTCAAATAGGTTATGTAGGAGAGTCCATATTAGAGGTTGAAGGCTCTAAGTTAGGGGTACCAAAACAGTTTGTAGTTACTTTAATTCATTTCCTTCCTGCAAGTTTTGTAGGAACATTTGATGAGGTTGGAGAAGGCATAGGAAATGATACTCACACCAGATACCTAGCGGAAGTTCTAGGACAAATCACACAATTTTTCACCAGTAAAATACGCTATCTTGGCCCCCTGAGAGCCGACCCAGGTACAACTCAACAAACATTCTCTCCAACTGGTGAGTTAGATGACGTTGGCTCCAAAGGCGAATATGCAGCAATGGTATACAATGCCAATCAGCTTGCCAGCATAGAATACTACAATCCGTTCACCAATCAAGTTATGCATGCAACGTTACAAGAGTCATTAGATGTTTGGGCAAAGTATCTTGAAGTGGCAGATCAAGTAAGGACCGAAGTTGCAGGTATGAGTGGCATAACATGGAAAGTTACTCTCAAACAAGGCCAAAAGCCGCGAACGCTTCCACAGGTTGGCGTCGGCGTAAGTCAAGTCCTACCTATACTAGTTATGGGCTTATTATCACCTAAAAACTCTTTTCTTATTATAGAACAACCAGAACTACACCTTCACGCACGGGTACAAGCTCGCCTAGGGGACTTCTTCGTTGGCCTCTCAAAATGCAACAAACAATGCCTCATTGAAACCCATAGCGAGAACCTTGTGAGCCAACTACGCCTTCATATTGTGCAATCAGGCGGGCTAGCAAATAGTGATTGCATGATCTACTTTGTCGATCAAGACGAACAAGGTGCCGCTAAGTTTGAAGAAGTAAAGATTTCAGAGCGAGGCAATATTCTCAACTGGCCTAGTGGCTTCTTCGATGAGTCGATGCATCAAGAAGACAAAATTACTGCTGCAAGTATCAGACGAAGGGCTAAGCTAGCAAAAAAGAATGACTGATATTTTTGTAGACCCGATTATTGTAGTGGCACCGCCTGCGAATGCGCCGGAGCAAGTAGTAGCTGCTTATCTCGACGCACTCTATCGTTGGCTAGCAGAGGCTCTTAACTCCCCTCACAGTTGGTTCTACTCCAATGAAGCCGCTGTTAAACTTTTAGAGAGTGGACAGTACCCTGACTCTGATCTGCTGCAAGGCTGGATACAGATGCATGGCGACAAGATAGATGTTAACATTCGTCTTATTTCACGTTGGCTAAATCAATTTTTTAATCCAGAGTCCAATCTTGAGCTTGCGTTGGAAGACTTAGGATATTTGATAGAGCCAGAAATAGCCTCTATTGTTATTCACCCGGAGATATATGTAGCTCGCTGGGATGATCTTATACGAGACGAGATGTATCCGTTGTTAGCGAAAACCGGAGCTTGCAAGCATATAGGTGTCTCGTTTGCTCGTGAACTCTGCATAGCTACACTAGCTTTTGTTCATTCTAAAAAGGAGATTGCCGTATCAGCAAAAATTTCAGCTTTCTCAAGAAGCATGACCCAGAGATAATTTATTAAGAGAAGCAAAAGAAGCTTTATAACGTTTTTCTTCTCAGATCCACATCAGCTAATGTTTGACTACCTGTCCCCTGCACACTCCCTCGTACCTCTGTGTCTCTCAGGATACCTGCCAACTGCAATATCTTGTATTTCAACTTCATTTCCAGTATGCGTATCACCGAGGCGTTAATCTGCTTCTCGGTCAGATCTCCATTTATCACGGCTTGATGCAGGCCGTGAAGCATTTCTTGCGTCTCTGCCAGTCCGCGTGGGCCAAGCAGCAAGTCTGTTCCGGCTTTGACCGCCAAAACTGCTGCCTGTGAGAGATTATAGCTGTTGCTCACACCACCCATCCAGAGGGTGTCACTGATAATGACTCCTTTGAAGTTGAGCGTGTTGCGCAAGAGGTTCGTCACGACATTTGGTGAAAGTGATGTCGGAAGTTTAGGATCGAGTTGTGGATTGAGAATATGCGTCACCATTACCATTGGGACGATACCCTCGTTAATCATGGTGCGATATGGTACGAGATCGACAGAGTTCAACGTAGCAAGGCTGCGGTTCATATATGGCAGCGAGAGGTGCGGGTCAAGGTTAGCGCTGCCCAGCCCCGGAAAATGTTTGAGGCAGCCGACAATTCCACCATCACCCAATCCCTTGAGGTAGGCGCGTCCCATGTTTGTCACCAGCAGCGGGTTGGCTCCAAAGGAGCGCTGAGGAAGCCCCGGATTGTTGGGGTTCGTCAATATATCCACAATGGGCATGAAATTGACGTTAAGTCCCAACGAGGTCAGATCGTTAGCCGCGGCATGCCCAGCATCGTAGGCCAGTTGCGGATTATCGGACGCACCAATAGATGCGTTCGACGGACGCTCACCTGTGATCTGTCTCAGTTCGTTGACGCCCCCGCCTTCGTAGTCAGTCGAGATGAAGAGGGGAATATGTGCATGGCTTTGCATAGCTTTATTTAGAGCGAGCATCTGAGCGCTCGTTTGTGCGTTGCCGTTCTTGTTCTCAATCAGCACGCCACTTACCTGATTCGCTTGCACCATCTGCATCAGGTCGCTATTGAATGTAGGGCCGTAGAACTCAACAACTACCATCTGCCCCAGTTTTTGATCCAGGCTCATCCCCTGCACCATCCTCGCAGCAATGTCGGCATCAGTGAGTGGCGTACCTGTTGTTATTCCTGATGGTGCGGCGGTTGCAGTCGTCTGTTTAGGGGTTACATTATGACCTGATGGACTACTATGTGTAGTGGGTGACGAAGAATATGCACTAAAGATCAGGAGCAGGCAACAGAGGGTAATGGTTATTTTCAATGGATGGGCATAATCGTGCGGGAGGTAGGGCGACCACAAGGGTCCGCCCCTACTATACAAAATGCTGAAGCTACCACGTTGTATAGTAGGGGTGGACCCTTGTGGTTGCCCTGCCTTCTTCCGTAAATACTCTTTTCCCGTCGGTTTGTCCTTACCCATGCTACTCATCACTTCCCCCTTACACATCAATACACATCTTCGCAATAGAACGTTAGGCTTATATGTACCTGTACATTATACAATGACACCTGTAGATGAATATATAATTATGACCTCTTACCTACCTTCCTCCAAACATCCCTTGAAGGCCGACATGTGCATACATGTCGGCCTTCACTTGTTGTCGCGTTGCTTTATCAGGTTCTATCAGAGGTTTTATCGCCCTCGTGTTCAAAGAGCTGGTCATCGAGCGTCTCTTCGCCCTCTTCATCTCGCGCCTCCTGCTCCTCATAAGGGATTAACTCTTCGGGCGATGATGGATTAATGACGCCGATCAAAACGCGAATAATACCGACTAACACGATAATCGCGCCAAAGCCAATCGCAAGCCCTTCACCTGAATACGCTCCTGTGTTCAGGGCTAATCCATAACCGATGAGGGCAAGACCAATTAAGCAGAAGATCAGCCCACTCCACGTGTATTTATTCCATTTGCTCTTCTCTGCCCTCTGTAACATCCTCATGCGTTGAGCCAGGCTAGTCTTTCTCTTTGCCACAATGGTGCTCCTTCCCTCTCCAAAGGATCGAACATGCACGAACGACATTGCTTCCATGTGAATTATACGTCACGCCGTGTAGGTGGGGCAATTACTGCACTCTTAATAATTCGTTATTATCAGATGTTCCGCTTCTCTATTATTGCGGTCCTGAAAACTTACCAAGTATCTCTTGTCAAATGATGTAATTCTCAAACCCATATTGCAATATAATTTCTGAATGGTGGTAGTGTTCTTGATGACGAGCACAAATTTCGCCTTACATTCGTCTAACAAATAAGTTGCAAGACGCTCCTGATCTTTTCTGTCAAACTCGTTCCGCATATAAGTGCTAAATTCTGTATCGTATGGAGGATCTAAGAAAATAAAGTCATCCTCTTGTGGCTCATGCTTTCGTAAGAATGCTTCGAAATCCATATTCTCGATTATCGTATTAGCAAGATGCTTCTGCATTTCTGCTGACTGCATATAATTAATTTTTCTGGTTAAATCCTTGCGGTTGTAAGAGATACCGCCATAAGGAACGTTAAACTTTCCCTGGCTGTTGTAGCGGAACATGGAGGCGTAGGCGTTTTCTCTGACAAAAAAGAAAATAGCGGCAGCAACACTTGGTAGAACCTGGTATTCAGCGGTGCTATTGTGCAGGTGTCTAAGATACATATAAAAGGCACTCTTACATGCAGACTCTAAGTTCGCTAAAATATCACGCTCACAGAGTTTTCCCTTTTTGCTTTCTATCGCTTTCATTCGGGCAGTTTTACTTACTAAGTTTCTTTTGATTTCAAAAATAAAGGTTTTGACATTCAGAGCGAAAAATAATTCAACCATTCGATTGAACTCTCCAGAGTGCCACGAGACGAACGCAAAAATGCGTTCTCTCACATCCTCTATAGAGCACATGTCATTTGAATATGCTCTATACATGTTGACAAGCTCTACAGCATTTTTATCTACAAGTTCGCTAATGCACTTCCATGTATTTGAAAGAGCCCTCAGACACCAAAAAAAGTCCTGATTACTTTCTGCTACCATTCTGTACAGATCAACGAGTTCGGGGGATTTATCGTTGATTAATTTTTTGTCGCCCTGTATGGAGAAAAATACCGCGCCACCACCAACAAAGGGTTCATAATATGTGTTAAAAGGAGGGATTAGGGGATAAATATGTTTTAACTCTTGCTCTTTTCCTCCTGCCCATTTCAATAGAGGTGTGAGTCTGACAGGTCTTACTGTATGTGAACTGATTTGAGACAAGTTCCACAAAACATTATGAGCATATTCAATCACACATTTCTCTTTATCTGCTCTAAGATAGACATCTTATAGAAGGTACACGGCTTCTTCTCACTGTAACCTATGTTGCAGGTAAAAAGCAACCTTATTTATGACGGATAATCAAAGTTTCCTACAACGGAACTCGTTTATGTGGAGCATCATCCCCATCCTCTTTTGTAAGCACAACATCTATATCTTCTAGCGTATAGTGCGTTCCCTTGAGTTTGTTCAATCCGTCCAGTATCTTGACGGCATCTTCCCTTGTTACCTCGTTGCCAATGAGCATAGACCATACCGCGAAAGAAGAGACTCTGCTGGCTTGCGACAGTGCATAAATATTCACGCCATGTTCTAATCGAAGCTGATAGAGCGTCCGCTTTTTATTCATATCCTTTCCCTCATCCATCGATTAAAGTCTATAGTATATTTTCCAGGTTGTTGTGTTTCTGGTTACTCACATCGTGAGAAGCGACAATGCCATATCCATACAATGCTAATTTCACTGCCTCGCACTCAAGTTCAATCTGCCTGCGCAGCCTTACAATCTCGCTCACACCTTCCTCACCTTATTGCTGAGGAATGTTATTGATTATACCGCCTAGATGCGTACCATTACAATAGGTCCTAGTAAAGTGGGATTGCGTCAAGTGGTGGGGTTTAGTATCATTCATACAGAGCTTAGCGAGGAAACGGAGAGACATGAGACGCTTACGTGTTAAAGAAGTTGCACAGGCCAAAGGCTTTACTATGGCTCGTTTACAGCGAGTCGCCGACATCAATCTAAAAACTCTTCAAGCCATCTGGCACAATCCGCAACACGATGCGTCGCTGAACACATTGGATAAACTGGCGAAGGCTCTTAATGTTCCTGTTACCGAGTTGATAGAAGACGTGGCAGAAGCCCCACCTCCACCACCCAAGAAACCAAAAAAGATAGCTGAGAGTTCCAATGATTTTCCTTCTTCTCATAAAGAGCCAGATTAGCCTTCATCCCTCTGTTTGTATGCCCCGGCTCCTCCTCTTACCGCTGCTGCCGCACAAAAATAAACAGGTTGGTTAAGAACGTATTTCTTTTGCTCGTGGTTCCAGGTGAACGACACCTGTCGATCTACCAGCCATTGCCAGGTCTCCATATACGTGTGCTCATGCTTCTGCTGTTCATACCAACGATTGGCTCTATGCGCGTAGTCATAGGCTTTACTCTCCCTCGTCAGGACCGCTAACTTTTCTAATACTTCTTCCTGAGTTGGCATGGATACCGTTGGCTCGACCTGAATGTCTTCCATCGTTCAATCTCCCTTGCCTTATGTCGATTATCGTTAATAAGCACTGGGTTTATAGACCTACTATATTATAAACCGTATCGTTTTAAACCAACTATTGTCAAGCCCATTACCCTGATACACTTTGGCTATTCTGAACATGGGAGAAACGTGTGATACGCCTGAACATCAAACAGATTGCAAAGGCAAGAGGAATAAGCCAGAGGAAACTATCGCTCCGCTCAGGAGTAGACATCAAAACGGTTCAGAAAATCTATAGGCATCCTACCACGATTGTTACCACGGAAACGCTTGATAAACTTTCAAAGGTGCTAAATGTTGATGCATCCTTGCTCATTGCAAGCATTCCACCACTTGCTAAAGACATTGTTATAGAAGAGCAGGCAGACTCCGACGAAGAAGATGCAGAATAACACCTTCACACCTCCCTTGCAAAGGAGTTTCGCTGTAATGCATGGGAGAAACGTATGATACGCCTCAAAGTGAAAGAAATCGCACGGCAAAAAGGGGTTAGTCAGGGGAAATTAGGTCGGTTCGCTGATGTAGACCCAAGAACCATGCGGCGTATTTACAGACATCCTACGACTTCAATAACGCTGAGGTCTCCATCCTTGCGGGTGGTAGGGGCGCAATTGATTGCGCCCTGCACATGCATCCATGTCCCAGGCGGGCGCAATCAATTGCGCCCCTACCACCACCTACGTATTTCACCCGGAAGGATGTAGAATCTAACGCTGCCAACACTTGACCGTATTGCAAAAGCGTTGCAAGTTGATTCGTCGGAGTTAATTCAGAGTGTGCCCGATGACTGGATAGAACCAATGGCATCAGAGGATGAAGAAGATGCAGAATAGCACCTTCACACATACCCTGCAAGCGTACATCCTCTGAAGAGTATGGGGAAACGTATGATACGCCTGAACGTTAAACAGATTGCAAAGGCAAGAGGGCTGAGTCAGGGTAAGCTTGCCCGACGTGCAGATATTGATGTGGCAACCCTGCAGAAGATTTACAGGACACCAACCACAGACGCGATAGACTTAAAACTGACGACGCTTGACCGCCTGGCACAGGCGTTAGGAGTGGACGCATCGGAGTTGATAGAAAGTGTGGCAGAGGAAGAGAGTAAGGGATAGGTAGCATCGCCTGACACAAGGATATGCGGATTATGACAAAGGGTTCTACCAAGAATTGGGGGTATTTCCAGGGCACCCGCAAGGGGATGCCCTCCCATACGACGCACACGCGATGACTCGCGTATGGGAGGGGCATCCCCTTGCGGGTGCCCTTGCCTTCTATGACAAAAGGACTACTGGCAATTTTTCCAGTAGCCCCCATAAAAACATGTTAGAGTAGTGGCGGTCCGGATCGAACGGACGACACAGGGCTTATGAGTCCCTTGCTCTACCGACTGAGCTACGCCACCGTGAGTAGCGGGAACAGGATTCGAACCTGCGACCTCCGGGTTATGAGCCCGACGAGCTAACCACTGCTCTATCCCGCGTCGTTGTTGTTTGTTTATCAAGGGTAAGTAGCGGGAACAGGATTCGAACCTGCGACCTCCGGGTTATGAGCCCGACGAGCTAACCACTGCTCTATCCCGCGTTGACTGCTACATAATACTATAAGCTTTGCGTCTTGTCAACCACCTGGCAACATTGGTTCTCCGTCCTTCCGGGTGAACTACGGAGGTGAGGGTGATGGTAGGGGCGCAATTGATTGCGCCCGTGCGCATGCATTCATGTCCCGGGCGGGCGCAATCAATTGCGCCCCTACCATCACCCGCAAGGATAGAGACCCGCACCATTCGGTCCTCGACAAACCTTTAGACAGCCTCGGTTCGCCAGATGCGAACAGCACCATCCTCGGCACTATTAGCCAGCAGGCCGTTTGCACCAAAGACAACACCGTATATCTCCATTCGATGGTTGATCGTCTGTAGCTCTCGACCCTGATATACGTCCCATAGCTTCAGCGAACCGTCCTCTGAACCTGATACTAGTAGACGACCGTCAGCCGAGAAGTCTACCGTCCAGACTGCCCCGTCGTGGCCCGTCAAGGTCTGCACAATCTGCCCCGTCGTCGCATCCCAAAGGCATATAGAGCTATCGGCAGAACAAGAAGCCAAAAGATTGCCTCCAGGCGACCAGGCGACACCGTACACAATATCGCTGTAGCGCAACCTTCTCTGAAGCGTACCAGTGCTCATGTCCCAGAGACAAATCGTCTTGTCAAAAGAGCAGGAGGCCAGGAAACGACTATCATAAGAGAAATCGACGCCGACCACGACGTTATGATGTCCCTGCAAGACATCCAGCGCTTCACCTGTCACAGGATTCCAGAGACGAACAGTTTCATCATTAGAGCATGACGCCAGGCGGTTATTATCTAGAGAGAACGCGACTGTCCATACAGCACTCTGATGACCCTGCAAAATCTGGCGCGTCTGCCCCGTGCTGATATCCCATAGTCGCACGGTTTTGTCTTCCGAACAAGAGGCAATGGTAGACCCATCGGGCGACACATCAACGCCCATAACGGCTCCGCTATGTCCGCTGAGCGTGCGCAACAGTGTACCGGAAGAGGTAGACCAGAGGCGAACTGTCATATCTTCTCCACAGGAGGCGACAAGCGCGCCATCGGGCGAGAAGACGACATCATCAACATGCCCGCGATGTCCCATGAGAATGTGAAGTGGTATCACCTCGACTGATGAGACACTCCTTCCCTTTGCCGGGGATTGTGGAGCCGAAGCGGTGCGCCACTCCGCCCACTCTATCAGCGTCATTGTTCCGTGCTCATAGCCAAATTTTTGTGGATATTGTGGCTCGTCCTGGCTCATTCGCTCGTCCAGGTAATCATATAAGGTACCCAATGTAATACGACCAGTGCGAGGATTGGCCGCTTCTCCCTCTAACCCATCGAGAAGATGAGTCATGAAGACGCCATGACCCTGCTCCATCTGTACTTGCGATACCTCACCCTGACGATGAGAAGCCAGGATCACTCGCCCCTGCGTCCTGGGGAGATCGAGCAACGACTGACCAAAGAGGCGGTACGCATCCTCTCTGCCCTTGTGCTGTCGCCAGTTAAGACCTGCATGGGCGATATCAAGCAGAGTCAGGATATTGCCAGCCTTGGAGTTATAGAGGTAGTGATCTACAAAGGTGAACATATGTAGACCGGTGACGGGTCGCGTCGCCTGTGTTGTGTGAACTGCAAGATAACCGTCCTGCGTCGCGGGGTCCAGGAATGCATGACCCGCGAAGTAGAAGAGCACCAGGTCTTCAGGCTGTGCGCGAACTAGAAACAGATTTCGCAACTGGCTCTCTAGTTCATCGCGATTCGCCGCCTCGCCCTCAAGATAGACAACATCCTCGGACCGCCAACCGCCGCGTTCGGAGTCAATTAACAACTCGTGGAGGGCGCGTGCGTCGGCCTGTGCGAAGGGCAGGGGAATAAAATGGCTCACATCGGTGTAATTATCTATGCCGACAATAAGTGCATAGCGGTGTTCCACATCGTACCTCTTTAAGAGACATATTTCTTTTTTCATTTTGTCTTAATTATACTATGTATAAGAGTGTGCTACGAGTATACGAATCGTGAGTTTGTAACGTCGATAGTAATAGACATTCTCATGTGCAAGCATAAAACCCTGCTGTGTAACCTTTAGTACTCTGAAACGTATCTACAGCGTACCATGATATATCCTCGGTGCTATTAATTATGCGTACCTTTTAGGAGCGCAAAAGGGATAGGCACAGGAATATATTGAAACAAGTAGACGAAACGTAAGTCATATGTGTAATATATAGGTATTCCGTATTGCTCATTCCACCCTCTTGCATGAGTCCCAAAAGAAGGCTTGTGCAGACGAAGAAAGCAGGTCTGAATCGATGGATGCTCAGGCTGTATATATGTACCAGAACCCCAACGACCAGGGGCCGCGTGGTACACAGCGTCCCAACTCCGGCGGGAGCGGGAACAACAATGGAGGAAAGCGAGATAATAGTAGCACATCGCTTCTGATCCGTGCAGTCCTCATTGTGGTCGTATTGTTGCTAGGATACTGGCTCTTCACATACTTTACATCAAATACCACCAGCGCCACCAGCGGTCCGAATGTCGTAGAGGTACCGTACAGCACCTTCTACACACAGGTCAATGAGGGGAATGTTGCTACAGCGACCTTCCAGGGTCAGGATGTCACGGGAAACTTCAAGAAAGCTATTACAGTCACAGACGCCAGTGGCAATACAAAGACAAGTACGCAGTATCACTTTACCCAGTTACCCAACGGTGATAAAAACCTCAATGACGCCCTCATAAAGAATGGGGTACAGGTTAACGTGAAACCTGTCAGCGACAATAATGTTCTTCAAAGCATTGTCTTCGGGCTTTTACCATGGGTGTTGGTATTTGGCGTCTTCTTCCTGATTGCTCGCCGTGCCACACAGAGTCAACAGAACATATTCAGCTTTGGCAAGAGCAAGGCCAAGGTGGTACTAGAGGACAAGCCCACCACCACATTTGCCGATGTAGCAGGTGTTGATGAGGCCAAGAACGATCTTGTCGAGGTAGTCGATTTCCTGAAGACCCCACAGAAGTTTCAGCGCTTAGGCGGTAAGATTCCGCGTGGCGTACTGCTCGTGGGTCCTCCGGGAACAGGTAAGACATTGCTGGCACGCGCCGTTGCTGGTGAGGCAAGCGTTCCCTTCTTCTCGATGAGCGGTTCAGAGTTCGTCGAAGTTCTGGTTGGTGTGGGTGCCAGCCGTGTGCGTGACCTGTTCGATCAGGCAAAGAAGGCGTCACCGAGCATTATCTTCATTGACGAAATTGACGCGGTCGGTCGGCAGCGCGGCTCTAGCATTAACAGCAATGACGAGCGTGAGCAGACCTTGAACCAGTTGCTCGTCGAGATGGATGGCTTTGACGCGCGTCAGGCCGTTGTCGTGATAGCCGCAACAAATCGACCCGATGGACTGGATAAGGCGCTCTTACGCCCAGGTCGCTTCGACCGTCGTGTTACGGTTGAACGCCCTGACTGGAATGGTCGCCTGGCAATCCTCAAAATTCACGCGAAAGATGTGCCAATGGCGAAGGATGTTGACCTAATTACTATTGCTCGTGCAACTCCTGGTATGGTTGGCGCGGATCTTGCGAACCTGATCAACGAGGCGGCACTGCTCGCAGCACGACGTAACCTGGACGCTGTTAATCAGGCATGCTTTGACGAGGCACTAGACAAGATTTTGATTGGTGCAGAGCGTCCCCTCATTTTGAGCGAGGAAGACCTGAACGTGGTTGCCTATCACGAAGGTGGACATGCACTTACGGGTCTGCTCACAGACAACGTTGATCCGGTCACGAAGGTGACGATTGTTCCACGCGGTCAGGCGTTGGGTGTGACGATGTACACCCCACTGGATGATCGCTACAACTACACAAAGGACTACCTAGAATCGCAGCTCGTTACCGCCCTCGGTGGTCGTGCCGCGGAAGAGGTCGCCATTGGACGCATCACAACAGGAGCAGAGAACGATCTGCAGCGCGTCACCGCGATAGCGCGTCAAATGGTTGCAAAGTGGGGTATGAGTGATCGCTTGGGAACGATCTCGTATAGCGAGCGCGAAGATCCCTTTGCCGGTACCTCTCTAGCAAGTAACTCCCGTGAGTATAGTGAACGTACCGCTACGGTGATCGATGAAGAGGTCAACAGAATTGTGAAACAAGCTTACAACCGTGCTGTAAACCTGCTGAGCGAGCATCGCATGACCCTTGATCGCGTTGCCAAGGCGCTGCGTCTCCACGAGACCATCGATGCCAAAGATTTGCGTGAGATTTTGGTCGAGACAGGTGCCATCAACGCGGCACCCGCATCATATCGTTAGTCTGTCTCATTGCGTCACAGCAGGGCGGCCCTTGTGGTCGCCCCCTAGAGGAATCAGGGCACCCGCAAGGGGCTGCCCCTCCCATACAACATGCCTTCACAGGAGCACTCGTGTATGGGAGGGGCAGCCCCTTGCGGGTGCCCTGGTTCCTGTGTTATAGATATCAAACTTTCTCTTTATTTCGCTGCCGTAGACTTCAACAGCACTCTTGTATTTGGTCCATTATTCACGCGCGAGTAACGCGCTGATAGTTCCTAGCAGTGTCTCCTGGGTACAGGGCTTCGTCAAATAAGCGTGGGCACCAAGTTCGAGTGCGCGCTGCTTATGCTTCTCTGAGGAACGCGAGGTGAGCACTATAACCTTGATATTGTTAAGTTCTGGGTAAAGATGCATGATGTTGAGCACATCATATCCATTTAAATTTGGCATCTCCATGTCAAGGAGGAATATGTCGGGGGGGTTCTGTGTCAGCAGTTCAAGCGCCTCCATACCATCCCGCGCCTCCGCTGTTACATACTTCGAGTGTTCAAGCATTTGTAGCAATGATTGTCTGAGATATACAGAGTCATCTGCAACCAGCACCTTTAGCAATGTATTTTTCATGCTAGAAGCGGCGTTGCTGGAGTGACCTTCTGGCATCGACTGACGACGCACCGTGTTGTAATATTTGACCAGTTCTGGTAGGTCAAGCAGAAGCAGCACATGTCCACTGCCATCAACGATGCTGCCCACGATTCCCGGACGGTGCAAATAGTCCGCAAGAGGCTTGACCACTGCTTCAATCGTGCCCACCACCTCGTCAACCACTACACCTGCAACCAGACGCGCTGCTCCCTTTGGCAACACCAAAACTGGCGTGATTCTTGTTTGAGAGTCTGTCTCCGTCGGAAAATCCAGGAGCTTAGAAAGGTGATAGACAATATCTAGCTCTTCCTGCTTCTCATCACCGACACGCTTCACCTGAGAGAAGGGTACCACGACATATTGTTTCCCCACACGTACCAGAAGGCAGTGAACTGTACCGTGTGAGCGTGGAAAACGTAGACAAAAGCTAACACCACCTGTAGTGTTACGTTGAAGTGAGACAGAGCCATTCAGATGTTGAATGGACCTGCGGACCGCCTCTAATGCTCCACCCTGCACCGTCATAGAGAATCCTAGCTCAAGCATAATCTCATTACTAATGCTTTGCGCATGAAGCCAGATGCGATGCGACTCATGTTCCGGCTTGTCCAATGTTGGGAGGGTATCAGTAATACAGGTGCGTAATAGCTGAAGCAGCGGAACAGCAATTGCCGCCAGGATATCCTGATCAACCTCGCTTGTCTCACCTATGACCTCAAAGCACACTTGCTGTGCCTGTCCCATCATGCTTGTCGTGATGATGTGTTGCAATCCTGGCACCAATGTACTTAGAGGTACAAGGCGTAATAGGAGGGTTTCATGCCGAACACGAGCGATCTGTGCCATATAGCGCTGCGTTATGAGGTTGAGATGCGTATAGGCGATTTGCACGCGGGAAGAGGCGAGTGCAGCATTGGCAATGGCCTCACGCAGCGACTGTACCATAGTATCTCGCTCTGTATAGCGTTCGAGGTCCAATTCATCCCAAGATGCTGTATCGCTCACCTTCACAAGATGAGGACGTGGTCTGATCTTGCGTGAATAAGTGCCGTTGTTACGCTGCGAGGCGTCGCTAAGAATACGCGCAATAAGGGACGAGGCGGGATGATTGTTGGTTATACGAGATGGCTTCGTATTCGATGATAAATTAGTAAGCGAGGTCTCAAGTTGCTGTAATCGTGCTTGTGCGATATGCAGTTCTTGCAGTGTCGTATTCACCTGTCCCTGAGCACTCTCCAATGGTGTATGCAATTCCGCAAGTTGCTCGGAGTGATGCATCAGGTGCTTAAAACGTCGTTCATCGACACGAATAAGGGGACGGGTAGACGACAAAGACGCAGTGGACAGTTCTTCTTGAAAAGCACTGCTAGCAACATCAATAGCCGCTTCTGGTAGTGGAGTTGTGATCGTGCGAGACGCGGATGAAGCTGACTCAGATGATTGTACAGTAACATTGAGCTGCTCAAGCTCGCCTTCCAGTTCCGTCAGTCGCGCGTTACTCTCCTGACCGCTCGTCACGATACTTTCAAGCATCTGCTCCAGTGCAAGCACTGATTGCACAAGTGCATTCAATCCGATCAAGGGAAATAGTGCTCCCTTAGTAGTCTGCGCAACGATCTCTTCTATATAGTACGCGATGGTCGCCATCGCATGGTATTCCATCGCCCCTGCAGTTCCGCGTATTTTATGGGCAACGCGCCGCAATGTCTTAAAACGCGAAGGGTCCAGGGCGTCTCCTTGCTCTAACTGACTTAGTGCGCGTCTCATAAGTGCAATATCTTCGTCCGCCTCCGCTGCGAAAAGCACCAGCATATCATCGTAACTATCATCAGCTACATCCTGAGTATGCTGAGTATCGGTAACATTCGACGAAATGTCCCTGGTATTCCAGACCTCCATATTGTCAAAGGCTTGTAGCACCGCCAGGTCTTCGGCGGAGAGCCTCTCCTCATCAGCGCTCAAATTGGAAAGAGAGAGATCTTCATTCATGGGTGGTCTTCTTTTCCAGGTGTCGCAGCACATCGTTGAACAGAGTGGGCACATCAAGCACGAGCATATCCCCATTCTGCGCACTTTTATCCTTTGGCTCCCATATTCCACGGATTCCTACAGGCACCTCTGAACTAAGATAACGGCTCTCCTCGAAGAACGTTATTTGAGTGGCATCTACATTGATGATTGGTTCAATAAATGAGACACAGAAAGCCATGAGAAGTTCGTCGTGGTGCGCGATCAAGAGGTTACGCCCTCCAAGGGGCATTGCCTCGCTCTTTGCGAGATAGGCTTCGAGATCTATCGCGGCAACTGTCTCGCCACGCCAGGACACAATACCAAGCATCCACAAAGGTACATCAGGCAGGAAGGTTACGTGTTGAGGAACAGGTACAATTTCATGAAGGGCTGCGAGAGGAAGAATATAGCGTTCGTTGCGAAGCTGACAGGTTGCGCAGGCCAGATACTCCTGGGTTGGCGCGGCAATGGTAGCGAGAGCAGAAGTAGGGTGAGTAGCATGCGCCTTTGCAAAAGCGTGGTCCCAGAACTCTTCATCAGTCAGGTGCTCAAGGTATTCAGCGTATGCGTTTGGGGATATTGAGAAGAGCGTGGAGTCTTCATTCATGCAGCAAAACTCCGTAACTCGCTTTCTCCATCCTGTATCTCCCTTCACGCAGTACTTACATATACCTAACTCGAAGCGGGTACACCCAGCTGATCCTGTATAATGGTCACAATCTCTTGCGTCTTGAATGGCTTGGTGATGTACTCCTTGGCACCCGCAAGACGACCTTTGAGCCGATCTATAACGCCATCGCGTCGAGAAAGCATGACAATGACTGTATGATTGAATTGAGGTTTTGTCTTGAAGCGACGAGCGACTTCATAACCATCCATTTTGGGAAGACCAATGTCGAGCAAAACAAGGTCAGGTACTCGTGATTCTGGATCATTCGTGAGCCAGCGCATAGCTTCGACACCATCAGTAAAGCTTCGGACATCGAAATCTTCCCGTCTCAGGCAAGTTTCAATAATCTTACGAACGGTTGGCGAGTCATCGATTACCATAACAAATTTACGCATAAAGCATTTCCTTCTTCTCTCGTCCACACGACTATCCCATTATACCCGAAATATCAAGTCTTATACAAGACTAGTTACTTGTAGAATCTACATCCTTATGGGGGAAACAATCTATGTTACCCCTCTGTAGCGATCCCATTCATTACACTCTATGTTACTATAACGCCATCATGAGCTTATCGGCAAATGAGGGTGCGGTGAATGAGACCGCTACGGAAATGGGTCAAGTTTGTTTGTGTCTGTCTGCTGTAGATGAGTCATATGAGTGTGATGTTACCATATAATCCCGTGTCTTTGCAACATCTGGTCGTAAAAAACGTGTGTATTTTTTATGTACGTGGCAATTCTTTAAGGAACTTTTCAAGAGTTCGCGTACGATACTGCTGCGTGAAATCGACAATGTTGGAGTGCTCGTTCGATGGTTGCAGTTGCAGTTCGCCTTTTATCAGGTGACGCAACAACGCAACATCCTCACTCCACGCCACGTTAAGCATGATCTCTGGCACATTCTCCTCTACATGGTGCGCGTTCAAGCGTTTGAGCCACAAGGCGAAGAGTCGCTTCAACCACTCCTGGCGCATCTCCAGTGTGAGCAGCGGCGCAAGAGAAGAGGCTTCAAATAGAATGTTGCTACTTGCTTCACTCAACAATGTCTCCAGAATGGGCATAATGTCATCTATAGCCTTGTCAAAGATATGCACTAAAGCGGGATTTCTTTCTGCCAGTCGTTCATCGAGCACGAGAGCATACAGTTCCATTGCCCCCTGATAGTCATGATGTTCGGCACGCGTCTCCGCCTCATCCAAGAGTTCATTCAAGTCCTCAAAAATCGCTTGAGGCGACTCGCCCTGGTTCAAACGGGTCAGGTATGCCTCGATACGGCGTCGATACCCCTCTTGATCCAGAGGAAGCAATACAGGTTGAGGCAAAGGTCGGATAGCCATTAGTTCATCACCGCTAAAATCCCAATCCTCGGTCACATCTTCGTCAAGTTGGCTACCTGAGTCTGTCGCCACTGTTGCCTCCAACAGCCCAGGAGACACTGACAGCCCACACACTTTTTCCAGAAGCTCTACGATTTCCACTTTCAACGGTGGGTGACGTACAGCAAGCTCCTGAATGAGAAGATGAAGCTGTTTCTTATTAGCACGTTGCAACTGATCTTCTAGCTCTAGCTTCATGTAGCATCCCTTTGGATAGATCATCTCTCACGAGCTTTAATACTACCACATAAAGGATAGGTATGCATGGCTTTCTAACGTCGGTCCACAGGACCGACATGTCTACTTGCTGATTACATTCATGTCTACTAGAATATGATTAGATACAAAAATTTGGAAGAGGAGACTTATCTATGTCAAACACACCACCTATGCCGCGTATACCACCAGACGACGCGGTGCCACTTCCATTAGAGTTAGAAAAGGTATCAGGCTCGTCAGGGATTGCTAACATGTCTGCTCTCTTCCGTATTATGGCCCATCGTCCTAACCTCATGCAGCACTCTGCTCAATTACTAGAGGCTGCGATGCGAACAGGGACCGTTGAGCCTCAGCTCAAGGAGTTAGTGGCTGTGCGCGTGTCGCAGGTCAACCACTGTTCTTATTGAATGGCGGCTCATACTGCCTTGGCAAGGCAGCTCGGTGTAAGCGAAGAACTCCTGGATGCGCTCTATCATATCGACGCGCATAGAAATCTTTTCACCTCACGTGAGCTAGTGGCATTGCGCTTCGCGGAGATTATGACGACGAGTGCGCGTGATGTCGACGAAGAGCTATGGGACGAGTTACAGGCCCATTTCGATGATGGCGATTTGGTAGAGCTTGCGACAGTAATCGGTCTCTTTAACTTTTTCAACCGTTTCGCGGACGTACTAAAGTTGTATCCCCCCATGACAAAGAAGGAATAACACAATGCCTAACAGCGATGAGAAATTAGACTCGCTTCTAAAGGATATGCGGGAACTGACAACCTATCTGCACGGTCGAGGCGATAAAACACTTGCCCTATCCAGGCAATTTGAGGAACATGCGAAGAAAGATGCTTCTAGCAGAGAGTTTGACCTGAACCAATCACGCATGTTGGATTATCAACATAGCTTGTGGCACGAGATCGGTAATTTAGTAGATAAGTTAGTGAAGCAGTATGACAGGTAAATTTGGAGGCAGGGCGACCACAAGGGTCTGCCCCTACTCTACCGCCTTTGGTGATGAGACCGTGTATAGTAGGGGCGCACCCTTGTGGTCGCCCTGAACCTAGTGTTTCTTACAAATTTCCATGCTTGGTCTGGGTGTAGCGGTCCGCTAGCTCTGCCTTTGTGCGTGTGTATAGCTCGCGACCCTGTGCCAGGGCTTCGTTTGCGCGAGCACGAACATCATCGCTTAACGCTCCTGAGCGCAGCATAATGCCCTGCTCCTCTAGCTGCGCACGCGTCGCCTCGCCAGACTGAGGTGCCAGAACTAAACCTGCGGCTACCCCTATACCGACTCCTAGAAGCAATCCCAAGAGAAATTTCATAGTGTATCTCCTTTTTCTTTTAGAAATTTAAAATAGGCTCCAATCGAAAACTATCGACTGATTAAAGGACAGCTTTGTTTAGCAATTGCTCTACTGTGTCAAGCAGAGCATCGAGTTCAAACGGTTTCTGCAACAAATGTACACTGCGGTAGTATTGCGGTTGATCCTGAATCAGCTTTGTCACCTCTTCAGCTTCAAGTACCGCCGCGGTGTAGATGATAACAGGGACATCTGCTGTGATACCATCGTCTTTCAACTGTTTGAGGATGTCTTGCCCGGACGCATCACCTAACTTGAGGTCGAGAATGAGCAGGTCCGGAAGCATACTTTTGACTCTCTCAAAGGCATCCTTGCCCTCTTGCAGAATAGAGACCTGATATTGCTCGTCTTCTAAGACTCTACGCATCAGATGCAGTAGCTCGTTTCTGTCGTCAACGACAAGTATTCGTTTTGTCACATCCCAATCGGTGTCGTGGTCCTCGGTCACTCGCGTTATAACGCTCAGTGAGGAGACACCGCCTCCTGTTATCCCTGGAATCGCCGCTGCATCCTGGTGCATTGCTGTATATACAGTTATTACGCGAAGGCACAGAAACGGCGTTTTTCTTGAGTTGTATCAGTAGTGTATCACGTCACCGTTGGTCAAACAAGTTAACCAGGAGTACTTTTTTTGTGCTATGTTATGTAGCACGATTCTCTACTAGATAGAGGATGCTAGCGCGATGGGCAAAGGACTACGAATTGTAATGTCGGCGGGGGGATTCGAACCCCCGACTCTCGCATTAAAAGTGCGGTACTCTGCCAACTGAGTTACGCCGACTCAGGAACATGCTAACGCGCATATCTAGGAAACACTGTAGCTCATTCCTTTGACCTTCGCTATTGTATCGTATTTTGCAAGATCATGCAATAGTTACAGAAAGAAAGCCCTCCATCCTAACGAGGGAAAGTAGGGAGACCTCTCGTGGGTCTCCCCGTTCAATTAATAGATCACAATCAAGGTATTCCAATCGGTGTTGTTATAAATCCATCCTGCTTGCTCTGTCGGCACGTTGATACAGCCATGACTTCCATTAGTTGCGCTGACCGCACCACCCGAATCACTATGCGGAAACTGCGTACCCATTCCGTAGTCGGCACGCCACCATGAGTCGTGTACAAAGTAGCCACCTGCATGATACTGAATTGCATAGTTAATAGGCGTGTCATTGTAGTAGTAGGGCGACCCCTTTGGATAGGGTGACTTAAAGACCGTCGGTGCCAGGCGGTTCATGACGGCCCAGACGCCTGGCACAATTGGAAGTTCTACACGACCGAGCGTCACAATGAACGAGCGAACTAATTTTCCATCCTGATAAAGACGCATGGCAGATTCGCTTTGAGAGATCATTAACACCTGTCCCTTCTGCAATTTGTAGTGATTCAGCATTTGCAGATCGGTGGCGTGAACCTGGTTGTAGGCCGTTTTGTCTTTGTAGTCCGCCTCTAGCATGTGTAAATTGAAGATAGCGTTGTTCACCTCATCGACCATACCTTGAAAGTCTTCGGGCGTGACAGCCCAGGAAAGGTCACGATCCAGATCCGAGCCGATACCAGCCGCCATATACCCGGCGTCGAGTGGATAGTTCTGTCCATCGTACTGGTTATGATATGGGTTTGCCTTGCCCCATGCATCCACCTCTTGATGAAATTGCTTAACGAGATAAGTAGCCTGCCCCTGTAGAAAGTCTTTACGCATCGCTGCAACGTCAGTATCTATCTGCTTTGAGAAGGCTATGTAGTCTGCAATACTCTTCATACTACCCATTGCGGCTCGGTCTGCATCGAGCCGCTTCTGATAAGCACTGACATTCATACCATATGTTTTGAGTAGACTCACCTGTGCCTCAAAATCACTCAGTTTTGCAGCAGTGATAAAGGGAAGAGCTTGTATAGTGTTCACTACTGCCTGCTGATACTGAGCGTTAATTACCATATCTAGATTTTGAAAATCGTTGGGCGTCGTCGCGGTGGTCAGCGCTTGCTGGTCATTCTGATATTGCATTTGCATCGCAGTCACATCAAGATGCGACGCCTGCATCTGAGTAATTGTGTGCTGTAGTGTATTGAGTTGACCTGAGACCGATTGCAGCAGGTCAAGAGCCTGAGCCGCTGCGTGTGCATTCCGAGTGATAGTTGTATAATCTTTAGGATATTTCGCATTGGCAAGCAATGCCTGGTTCTGGCTATACTGCTGTGCGAAGTTCTGCACTGGGAATCCCTGTGCGCGTCGCTGAGTCAGCGAGGTCTGAAAAGTTTGCATCGCTCGCTGTGCCTGGGACTGGGACTGCTGTGTACTCGTTGCGATAATGCCTTGAACCTGTACTTGTTGCTGCTGATAACGAGTAGCAAGATTATAATAATAATTGGTCACGGGCTGATCATTGAAAGGATTAAATGGAGCATTTGTGTTGCTAAGCTGTTGTTCTTGCTGCTGAACAGGAGCGAGGAGGGATGCAGGAACACCAATTTTTTGTGCCTGCTGAAGTGTAGAGTCTAATTTTGTTTTATTCTGGTTTGCCTGCTGCTGCGTGTGCGCATCGCCGCCACAGCCACTCGTCAATAACACGAGTCCGAGCAGTAACACAGCAGAGGTACCTCTCGCAAAGTGTGTCACGCGGCTTGATAAGCCGCGTGATGTGTATTGTGAACCAGTATAGGGCGCGGGACGTGATACATGCATGAGGAAGTTATCTCCTTCCGCTTCTAGATTTCTGTTTTCGTTTCTCTTTTCTCGCAGCCTTGCCCGTCTTCTTCCCGCCCCCTGCGGGTCGAGGCAAGCCCTGTGGCATACCACCACCATTTATACCACCCATATCTGGCATCCCTGGTATTCCACCGCCACCACCCATGACCTGACGCGCCATTTGCGCATATTGTCCCTTTCCACTGGTGATCTGGCGCATCATTGTGCGCATCTCAACAAACTGCTTGAGCAGTTGATTCAGTTCCTCGACACTGGTGCCGCTACCTTTAGCAATGCGCTTGCGTCGGCTCCCGTTGATAATATCAGGATTGCGGCGCTCCTCCAGGGTCATGGACAAAATCATTGCCTCAACATATTTGAGCTGGTCACCTTCCAGGGCCTCTTCCATCTCCGGCATTGCCGCGAGTTTATTCATGCCTGGAATCATCTCCATGATACCGCGCAGCGGCCCCATGCGTTTGAGTTGACGCATAGCGCCGAGGAAGTCTTCCAGGTCAAACTTACCCTGCTTGAGCTTGGCCTGAGTCTTGAGTGCCTCTTCCTCGTCGATATTGTCCTGCGCCTGCTCAATAAGGGAGAGCACGTCGCCCATACCTAGTATACGCGAGGCCAGTCGGTCGGGATAGAACGGCTGGAGCATGTCGATCTTCTCGCCCACACCCATGAACTTGATCGGCACACCCGTCACCGAACGGATGGAGAGCGCAGCGCCACCTCTGGCGTCACCGTCCATCTTGGTCAAAATCATACCCGTGAGCGCAACGGCTTTATTAAAGTCATCGGCCACACGTACCGCTTCTTGACCGGTCATTGCGTCGGCAACCAGCAAAATCTCACGTGGCTGCACGCGCCCACGGATGTTGACGACCTCTTGCATCATGCGCTCGTCAATATTAAGACGACCCGCCGTGTCGAGAATAACAACTGAGCACGCCTGCTCTCGCGCATAGCCAAGCGAGTTTATGCAGATATCAACAGGGTTAGTCCCCTTTGGCTCTGAGTAGACAGGCACCGAGATCTGCTTACCCAGCGTTTGAAGCTGGTTGACAGCGGCGGGACGATACATGTCTGCGGCAACCATCAGTGGTCGCTGTCCCTGCTTCTTTAGATAGTTAGCAAGCTTAGCAGCCATGGTGGTTTTACCGGAACCCTGCAAGCCGACGAGCATGATGACGTTTGGCGGCTGACCGCCTAATTCGAGCTTATTGCTGCCATCGGCCCCACCGAGCATATCGATCAACTCTTCATTGACAATAGAGAGGACCTGCTGTGCTGGCGATAGGCTCCCCATCACATCGGAGCCAATAGCTTTCTCCTTCACGCGATCAACAAACTGACGCGCCACCCTGAGGTTCACATCCGCCTCAATCAGGGCGATACGCACCTCTTTAAGGGCGGCGTTTACGTCGTCTTCAGTTAGTTTGCCTTGCCCACTTAAATTACTGAATATACCATCAAGACGCTTTGTCAAGCTATCGAACATTGCCATATAAGTACGTTTTCCTCTCTCCGCCAATCACTGATAATGGTCCTCATTATACCATGTTTTCCCCCTTATTCTACCTATATTACTAGGTCCGTATTTATATTCGTGTTGTACGGCATTCAGGGCGAGGATATATGCTCATCAAGCAAGTCAGAAAAGCATCTTCACAACTTGTAATGATTGAGGAGACAAAAATACTGTATTTATTTTGTTTACAATGGGGGGGACATCCGAAGGTGGTGCAGAACTTCTAGGACATAGCACAATAGCAATGACAATGGATGTGTACTTTTATTTGTTGCCCTCTATGCATCGAGACGCAACTGACAAGACGAAGGATGTGTTTAAGCACTCATAAGGACATCTAGCAGAACTGATCTAACCTATGTAACAATCAGTTCTGCTAGAAGGTTCCCTGACATATTTTACGGATTTAAACGTTTTTTATCTCGTTAAGTATGTTATGAGAGCATTAGTGGGTTGAGACTAGGGTGTTGGTCTCTTTGGTTGAAGTGGTTGTGTTGTCTCAGTAGTGCTCGGTCTTGTTTGTGACACGTTTGCACCTGCCTGCTGAGCCACATTGCCCAAATCACTCTGCACTGAGCCAGCGCTACTTGCCGTCTGTTGCGCGTAGTCTTGCGCCGCGGTTCCCATCTGAGCGGCACGATTGGCCTTTTGTTGCACATCCTGAACGCGTTCATTCATCTGCTGCACCTGCTGCTTAAGTTCCTCATTTTGTGGAGGAATGCCGCGTAGATAGCCATAGCGTTCAATTAGGAAACTGCGCATCTCTTTCCCTGTCAGTGGCGCGAGAAGCATGCTTACTCCCGCTCCTATAAGCAACCCGTTTGTAAAACGACCCATATTTAAACTCCTTTTTTAAGGTCAACATTAAACGGACATACATGAATAACATTGATAATACGTATAGTGGCGAGAAAAAGATGCGGGGTCAGAGAATGGGAGCCAAAGCCTTTATAATGATAGCATCTGGCAAACTGAGTAAGAAGCCAAAGGTAAGCCCTTGTATCCAACGTGGAATATGAGGACGGTTGGTGCTAGGACAAAACTTATGGTATCATCCTAGTAGAGCGAAACTCATGCATGAAAGGTAGAGACAACATGACGACAATCAGTGAAAGGCCAAACGTGGTGACACCCGCAGATTGGGTACCAGGGCCGAAACAGGGCAACTGGACCTACGACCACTACGCGGCACTACCAGACGATGGGCAACGCTACGAAATTGTGGATGGAGTGCTTTTTCTTATGACAGCCGCGCCCAATATATTGCATCAGAAGGCGGTTTTTGGTATTGCCTCCTACTTGCGTACCTATGTGAAGGACACAGATTTAGGTGAAGTTTTTATCGCCCCTATTGATGTAAAACTAACCGCCGAGACGGTTGTTCAGCCCGATGTAGTTGTCGTCTTAAAGGCTGGATTTGAGAAGATTACCTTCTCATGTATCGAGGGTACACCTGATCTGGTCGTAGAGGTATCGTCACCCAGGACAGTAGGACATGATCGCACGGAAAAGCAGTTTGCTTATGCTCGTGCAGGAGTATCAGAATACTGGTTTGTGGACCCATTGGCGCATACCGTCGAGGTATTGGTGGTAGAGGGCAAAGCATACAAATCGCTCGGCGTCTTTAGTGAAGAGAATACACTGCCATCACTTATAGTACCCACGATAGAAGAGGTTTCCGTCGCAAAGTTCTTCGTGTAAGGTGCTCAAAATAGATTCTAACAAACAATGGGCTGATCGTTCGTGCGATCAGCCCATTGTTTGGATTGCGGATCACATTCCCACGCCTTGTCAACGCAAGCAGAAGTGTTTAGAATGAGTAAAAGGGTGAACATAGTAATAAATCAATGAGGTTACGTCTATGACTTCTACGAACCAGAAGGACAAAGCTCTCCAATTTCGTTCCCTTCACTCTGAGTCCACAATCCTCGTATTGCCAAACGCCTGGGATGCGGCGAGCGCACGTATCTTTGAACAAGCTGGTTTCCCGGCGGTAGCTACAACAAGCTCTGGTGTTGCCGCATCTCTTGGATATTCCGACGGTCAGCATATAAGCCGAGACATGGTGATAGAGGTCACAGAACGTATCACAAGGTCAGTTAATTGCCCTGTCTCCATTGATATTGAGGCAGGCTATGGCGAGACAGTAGAAGACATACTCCAGACGGTCAAAGCGGTAATTGACGCGGGTGCTGTCGGTATCAACATCGAAGACTCTACAAAACAGCAGGAAAAGTCTCTTGTGGATGTCTCACTTCAGGTCGAGATTCTACAAGCGATACGCCATCTTGCAGAGTCGATGGATGTCCCCCTTGTGATAAATGCTCGCACCGACGTTTTTTTACTGGCAATAGGCGACCCGGTCAGTCGTTTCGAGCATACCGTTCGTCGCGCAAATGCATATCGGCAAGCAGGGGTCGATTGCCTTTTTCCCATCGGTGTAAGTGATGCAAGCCTCATAGCGAACCTCGTACAAGCGATTCATGGGCCAATCAACATTCTTGCGAATCCCACTACACCTTCAATACCAGAACTTGCTCAACTCGGAGTTGCTCGTGTCAGTCTCGCGTCGGGACCAATGCGTGCTACTCTGGGATATCTTCGTCTTATCGCGCACGAACTGCTTGAACAAGGAACGTACACGAGCATGGCTAAAAGCGGAATATCAGTTGCTGAACTTAACTCTCTCTTTGAACGATAAGGCTATAGAATATGGTATCATTTTAGCAGCGCATCTCATACACCAAAGGTAGGACAACAATGACAACTATTAGCGAGAGACCAAATGTGGTGACACCCGCAGACTGGGTGCCAGGACCAAAACAAGGGGATTGGACCTACAGCCACTACGCAGCCCTACCCGACGATGGGCAACGCTACGAAATTATACATGGAGTGCTTTTTCTTATGACGCCCGCTCCCAACATATGGCACCAAAAGGTCGCAGCTCGTATTTTTCGGCGGTTAGCAGGCGATATCGAAGATACCGATTTAGGACAGGTATTTATGGCTCCTGTTGATGTCCAATTGTCGCCTAAAGTGGTTGTTCAACCTGATGTGCTAGTAGTCCTAAACGCAGGAGCTGACAAGATTGTACCTTCGCGCATTATTGGTGCACCTGATCTCGTTGTCGAAGTTTCCTCTCCAGGCACAGTGGGACATGATCGTAGAGCCAAACAGGATGCCTATGAGCAAGCCGGTGTGCGAGAGTATTGGGTTGTAGACCCTATGGCCCATACTATTGAAGTACTGGTGTTAGAGGGCGGCACTTATAAGTCACTCGGCATCTTTAGCGAAGAGCAAACGATCCCATCAAATGTGGTACCGACAATGGGAGAAGTGTCCGTTGCAAAGTTTTTTGTATAAGTTCGTTTAAGGCAGGGATAGGCCGTATGTCAAAGCTTCAATCAGCACGTAAATCATCTCGAAAACGTTCGCAAGAGGAGATTTTTGCTTCATACGGATGGCGAGACAAGAGTTGTCTCCTGTTCCAGATCACCAGGGAGCGCTGTGATTATATCCAGTCCCGCGTTGAGCGCGTCTTCGGTAGGGGGGCGCTGCGCCAGCAAGAAGTATTAGAAATTGGCTGTGGCGGTGGTCTGCTGTGCGAGGAGCTAGCACGACGAGGCGCAATAGCGATAGGTGTTGACCCATCCGAAGCGGCTCTGTCAGTAGCACGTACACATGTACAGCGAGAAGGGTTGGGGCAAAGCACCTTTTTTCGGCAGGGTTTCGCCGAATCGCTCCCCTATGCTGATGGCAGTTTTTCAGTCATCATCTGCCTGGACGTGTTGGAGCATGTGCGCGACCTGAAAGCAACTCTCAAAGAGATTGCGCGTGTATTAGCTCCTGGCGGCATCTTTATCTTCGACACCATCAACCGCACGCTCGCGGCACGCATCGCCCTACTCTGGATTGGCGAACGCCTCCCTAACAAGGGCTTGACGCCAGGACTCCATGACTATCACAAATTTATTAAACCTGGCGAGTTGCGTGCTCTATTGACCGAGAATAATCTACATGTACAAGAAATGACAGGCTTCATGCCGCGTGGCTTCAAAAACGGTCGCTTAATATTAGGACCTGGCTGGTTTATGGGTATCTCCTACATAGGATATGCAACAAAAGGACGCTGACCGAAGAGTAAAAGGTGTCACAGATCAGCAGCCGGATGATCTGTGACACCTTTTACTTTTCACTCCAGAACTTCTTATCTTCTTTTGACATAGTGCTGCGTGCAATCGCCTGGCTGAAGCTCTGTTTTTGTGGTCCCTGCTCCTTTTGCGCCCCCTCTTTGGTCTGACGACGATTCAAGGTAAAAGATGGCTGGCTATTATTGAGTATGGTGCCAAACTGTTCTGAGCTTACCTGGAAAAACTGCGAAAGCCGATCAAGCTGTCGCTGGCTCAGGCTGACCAGTTCTATCGCACCACTCTCGAACTTTTCCCACACATCGATGGTCAACCGTAAACCCTTTGCCACGGCTACCTTTGTAAGGTTACGGCTCTTGCGTAACTCGCCTAGACTCGCGGCAACTGTTTGTGGAGCAAAGGCACGCTCTAGTGCGGTCTGACAAGCGCGCTGCGTCAATGCTAATACTGGTTCATCATTTTTTCTATCGGTAGCATGATAAGCTGCTATAAAGTCGATTAATTGATCTTGTTCGGCTGGGTGGTCGCGTAGTAGATTGAATTGTGTCTGAGTATCACCAGACTCTTTGGCGGCAATCCATGCCATCTTGAGCCGTTGCAATTCGGGAGTAGTCATAAGATAACACCTTTCTAGTATCGCTGTTCCCTCAATCGCTACTGCGGTTGGATCACAGGGGTATATGTTATTTGCTGCTGTTCTTTTGCGATGCATTCGCGCAGATAGCCGCGTGCGCGTTCATAGCGTAGGCGCACGGTTCGCTCGGTTCTTTTGCACAGCACCGCGATGTCATCCCACTTCATACCTTCGATAGCTCGCAGCACCATAATCATGCGGTCGAGCGGATCGTGCAGGTAGGTCAGGATGCGCTGGCTCTCGTCGTCCGCGTGCAACTGCTCGTATTGATCGGTGGGATCAGCTACGTCAGCGGTCGAGATGCCCTCGTCATCGGGTGTCGCTGGTCGCAGCGGGTCGATCAAGGCACGCGGCACATGCTGCGGTCGCCCAGACGGTCGCCCCTCGTCGTCGCGTCGGTAATATAAACCCTCTTGACGCAGCACGCGGTTAAACTCATCGACGCAGAGGCAGCGCAGATAATGCACAAAATTTTGCGTCATAAACACTTCGTTCGGATTGACGGCCTCGCGCAGCAGGTGCTCGCCCATATTCGCAATAACCTCTTCGCGCAAGTCGGGCCGATGCCGCAGCCCCTGCGAGTGCCTTTGAAACGCTGGTGCGCAGCGCGACAAGAGCACCTCGCCTAACAAACGCACTCGCGCCATATCGCCCTTCGCATAGAGCGCACGCATTGTCGTGACAAGCTCAATCTCGCTTATCTCATACCGCCCCTCAGCAGTCCGTCGCCGGAGACGCTCAAGCAGTCCAGGATTATTAGGGTCACTCAGATCGATCATGAATTTCCCCTCACTTTGTTGATAAATTATACCCCTCTCAGCTTACCCCGTTTTGTTGAAAGGGGGCAAGCCAACTACGCGCCCAGAGAGACCCACAAGAGGTCTTCCTGCTAAAACCTGCAACAGGAGACCTACAAGAGGTTTGCGTGGTGGCTTCTACTCACTCTATTCTTTGCTCGCTGCAAAAAGCGGAAACGTTAGAAATATTTGCCAGATGTGTATTATGAACGTAGGGGCGCGATTGATCGCGCCCACGGGGAGGGGCGGTGGGGAAACGTTGCCATATCCCACATGTACCCTGCTACTCCATCTCCTGGATGCGGTGTATCACTCCTGGGCGCGATGTATCACTCCTGGATGCGATGTATCACTCCTGGGCGCGATCAATCGCGCCCCTACTCCTGGGCGCGATCAATCGCGCCCCTACTCAAGTTTTCGTGCTTTTGGCCGAATAGAAATATAGAACCTATGTAATTTATTGTCTGGTTGTAGGAGAGGAAACAGACGTGCTTGAAATCCTACCTAATGTTGCGAAGATGCAGGCGGCCTATGCCATAGGAAAGCCGCTTGCGAATCCGTTAAATTTAACGATCAGTGTGAGTTATCGCTGTAACTCACGCTGTAAAACCTGTAACGTATGGCAGCGCCCCAATGACGATTTTACAATGGAAGAGTATAATAAAACCTTTGAATCAGTCGGTCGAGACGCTTTCTGGTTTACCTTTAGCGGTGGTGAGCCAACACTGCGCAAAGACCTGCCAGAAATGGTTGAGGCCGCCTACCGCCATTGTCGCCCCGGCATCATCAACATTCCCACCAATGGCATTCAGGATAAGATTATTCCGGGGCGTATAGAGCGCGTCTTACAGGCCGCTCCCACCTCTGAAGTAATCATCAACCTGTCGCTGGATGGCGTGGGCGAGAAGCATGACATCGTGCGCGGCGTCAAGGGCAACTTTGAACGTGCCATGCGCACGTACGCCGGTCTCAAGGCACTCAAGGGTCGCTACAAGAACTTCACACTCGGTGTCCACACCGTCATCTCGAACTTCAACATCGACGAGTTTGAGAACATCCACGCGTTTGTTACTAACGAACTCAAGCCTGACTCATACATCAGTGAGATCGCTGAGGAGCGCGTCGAACTCGACACGGTTGGTATGGGCATCACGCCTCCGATTCACAAGTATGAGCCTGTCATCAATAGACTACAGGAGGAGAATCGCCAGGCTCAGTTCAAGGGCGTCTCGCGCATCACGCAGTCGTTCCGCGACCGTTACTACGACATCGTGAAGCGCACTCTTGTTGAGAAGCGACAGATCATCCCCTGTCTCGCGGGTCTAGCCTCCGCACAGATCGCGCCCAACGGCGATGTGTGGACCTGCTGCATCCGTGCGGAATCGGTCGGCAACCTGCGCGACCACAACTACGACTTCCGCGCGACGTGGACCACAGCAAAGGCCGACGAACTGCGACGCAGCATCAAGGCCGGTGAGTGCTACTGCCCTCTGGCGAACGTCTCCTACACCAATATGCTCTGTCATACGCCAACCCTGACGAGTGTGGGCATCGAGGTGGCACGAAAGACCGCCGCCGAGGTCGTCACGGGCGACAAAGGCAAGTCCGCTAAATTGCGCAATCTACCTGTAATCAACGCGATTGATGAGGCTCGAACGAATGATCGAGGCAAGGTAGAGGCGATAGTGTAAACTGTGCATCTCAGTTGCAGGACGACCACCAGCAGACCATCAGCAGACCAGACCATCAGGCGCAGACCACCGGGGAGCCGGGCGACCACAAGGGATCGCCCCTACTATAGACGGTGTCGCCGCCTCTGGCGGCGCGGTATGGTAGGGGCGATCCCTTGTGGTCGCCCTGAGAGGACGAGGAATCAGATGTTAGAACAGGTACAACCATCACGACAGTCCATCACGCCACCATCACGTATCCGCGTACTCGTGGTGGATGACCACGAGGTGGTGCGCAAGGGCACCTGTACGATACTCGACGATGCAGACGACTTCGAGGTCGTTGGACAGGCTAATACTGGACAGGCAGCAGTGACCCTTGCGCTGCAACTGCAACCGGATATCATCTTACTCGACATCTTTCTAGGAGCATCTAACGGACTAGATATTGCACAACAATTGCACCGAGCATCATCGAAGATGCACATTGTGATCTTCACGGGCGTTATTGACGATGAGCAGCTCTTCCGCGCCATGCGCATCGGTGTTCATGGCTACCTGCAAAAGGCGCTGCCGCTCAATGAGCTGCTCACATCGCTGCGCGCGGTCTCTCAAGGAGAGCGTATCATCGGTGAGCCACATGCCATCACACAAGTCCTCAACGAGTTTAATCGCGTAACCAAGGAGCAGGACCGCGTACGCTCAGGTCTCAACGACCTGGAGGTCGAACTGGTGCGCCTGGTGGCTGAGGGCTGTAGCAATAAAGAGATTGCATCACGCCAATTCTGGAGCGAGGTCACGGTTAAACGCAAAATGCAGGATATCTATCGTAAATTACAAGTAACGGATCGGGCACAAGCCGTGGCCGAGGCCATGCGTATGGGTTTGATCTAATGCGTATGTATGAATCATAAAATAATCAAGGAGGTTTCCATCATGGTAGAATGTCCGCAATGTGGAGCAACGAATGAGAGTGACGCCAAGAATTGCAAAGGCTGTCGCGTCAACATGTACTGGGCGTTCCAGCATTATGACGAGCTAGCCTCGCTGCGCCAGGCGAATAAGCTCCCGGCGCGTCCAAACTCTGCATCATTCCTGGTTCAGACCAGCAAGAAGATCGACGACGGCCCCATCGCTGGCTGGCTACGCAACACCATCAAGAAGTTCGGCTTCAAAGAGGCAGGGAAAAAGGTTTCTACGATAGCGGAATAAGCAATGAAAATAGCCCCTATGCAAAAGCATAGGGGCTATTTTCATTGCTTATTCCGCTATCTTATCGCAGCGCACCAGCCAGTGGTGCATTCTGGCTGGCCTGGGTGACGGAGGGTTGATTCATGCCGCCAGCATTGAACCACTCTGCCGCCAGCTTGATGCCTTCACGCAGCGATACCTGCGGCTCATAGCCCAGCTCGCGTCGTGCTTTACCGACACTATGCTTGTTGTCAGAACCAAACATCATCGCGCCAAGCTGTGTTACTACAGGCTTCGTGTGTGTGAGAGGTGCGACGATGCGCTCAGCGATGATGCTGCCGTAGAAGATGGGCAGGTAGGGCAGGTGCAACGTAGGATGCTTGCCACCAACGGCGTCGGCGATGGCGTTGAACATCTCCTGCTGCGTAAGGGGACGATCATTGGTGATATTGTAGACATTGCCAGGGGCGTTCTTATGATATGCCGCCAGCAGAAAGCCCTGCACAACATCGGTCACATAGCAGAAGGGGAGCGCGTTATTGCCGCGACCGACGATGACGCCCTTGCCATTCGTCATCTTCTGGGCCATGCGCCCAAAGTGCAGGCGGTCTCCTGGACCAAAGAAGGTGCCGGGGCGCAGAATAACCGTCTCGACATTGCTATCGGGCATGAGGCGACGTATCGCGCGGTCGCCCTCGGCCTTCGTCAAACTGTAGGGATCGGGATCGGGCCGCAGCGGATCGTCTTCTGTTAAGAAGCGGCCATGCCCAAGACCATAGACGGTATGTGAACTCGTATGCACAAAACGACGCACACCAGCCGCCCGTGCTGCCTTGTACAGATTCTCGGAACCCGTGACATTGACCAGGCGATAATCAGACAGTGGACGCCACACGCCCATCATGCCAGCAAGGTGAAAGATCAAATCAACATCTTTTACGGCGGGTGCCAGGGTGCTCGCATCCGTTATATCGCCTCTCACGACCTCGACACCCTGCGCCGTCAGCTTATCAGCATTCTCAACTGGCAACACCAACGCCCGAATTTGCTCACCACGTTCTTGTAATTCTTTTATGAGATGGCCGCCGAGCAAACCGGTGGCACCAGTTATTAGTACCTTCATAATACTCCTTAATAACGTTCCATCAAACACAAGCATTTGCAGGGCACCCGCAAGGGGATGCCCCTCCCATATGGGCATCGGCACTGTTCCGTCGTATGGGAGGGCAGCCCCCCTGCGTGGCAACATGTCTGGGGGACATGTGCCCTTGCCCCCACTATTTGGTAGAACCTCGTAACATCCGATACAACATATGGATGTATCGGTGTACAATAGACAATAAGGTCTACATTTATCGTTATCGAACGGAAACCAAACATTCTCTAGGGACTAATGGCCTTGAAGTATCTATCAAACGCGTATACTTCTCTGCCCGCTATAACGTGACAAAAGAAAAAGGAAGGAAGGAAGGAAGAAGGAAATATGGCGATGAATTCGCAAAATCGAACACTCCCAACAGGACCGTCAGCGAAGGATGCGCAAGATCAGGCGCTGCCAACGGTACCAGCGTCGGAATCAAACTTGACGCCAGATGAAAATAAAGTATTGAAGCAGAGCATGAACCAGGATGAACTGCGAGCACTGCAAGAGGGCGCACCAAACACGAATAAGGCTGTGCAACAGAGTATGGAGCCACGTTACCCCGTTTGGCCTATCTCGCGACCAGGACCACTCGCAACGCCACCCCCTCCTGGACAAAGGCCAATCAACGCCATCCGCTCCGAGCAGGTGGTTGAAGTGGGCTACAACCAGGCAACAGGCGAGCCAAGCACGCAAGACCCAAGCCGCTCTCTCCCCGACGCATCTAAGGGTGCAGTCGGCTTTGACCAACAAGAGCTTGTGCAGGAAGCACACAAGAAGGGCAAGGAACGATTGTGAACTACCAGGAGGATGTTAGAGCCAGCCCTTCTGCTCGGCAATGTGTGCCGCCTCGATGCGGTTGCGCGCTCCTAGTTTCTGGATAGCCACCGAGAGGTAGTTGCGAACTGTACCTTCGGAGAGGAAGAGCGATGTAGCAATCTCGGCGATACCCGCTCCACGTGTGGCCGCTATCAGGACCGCGCGTTCCCGCTGGGTGAGCGGATTGTTCCCTTCGCTTAGGGTCGCCAGCGCGAGTGTGGGATCGACAATCCGCTCACCAGCGATAGCTCGCCGGATGGCTGCTGCGAGTTGAGCCGATGGAGCATCCTTGAGAAGAAAACCAACGACTCCGCTTTCCATCGCCTGTCTCAAATAGCCAGGACGACCAAAAGTCGTCAGGATGAGGACACGGCATAATGGCAATTGCGCGTGCAGGGACGCGGCGGCTGTGAGGCCATCACAGCCGGGCATCTCAATATCCAACAAAGCCGCATCCGGTTGCGTGGCGAGCGCGGCTTTCACCACCTCATCCCCACGGCCAACTTCAGCGACTATCTCTATATCTTCCTCAAGCGTGAGTAGGGCTGCAAGTGCGCCGCGTACCATTGCCTGGTCTTCAGCTAATAGGACACGAATCATCATTGTTCGCTCTCCTCTCCTTCATAGCTACTACTTTTCACTCTGTTCTGTGGCTCTTGTGCTCCTATATTTTTTCTTGGTGTAAGTGGGGCACAGACCGCGAGGCGAAATCCATCACCAGCACAGGGGGCCGCTTCAAACTGTCCTCCAAGTGCCGACATCCGCTCGGCAAGTCCACGTAGGCCATTGCCCTTGTTACCCATTTCTCCAGGAGATGGCGCTCCATCGTCAACAATCTCTGTATAGATTGCTTGTGTATCTCGCTTGAGACGGATCAGGCAGTGGCGTGCGCGACTATGTTTGATCACATTTGTTACTCCCTCGCGCACCACCCATGAGAGCGTCACCTCAATTGCTGGCGGTATGGCTGTTATCATCTCCTCATCTCCCTCAAACCTGTAGATAATGCCAGCGGCTGTTAAAATCTCACGGGCGGCATGAAGCTCACTCATAAGCGCTGGTTGGCGATAGCTGCTCACCGCTTCACGCACCTCTTGCAGCGTTGTGCGCGCCACTTGCTCAATTTCTTTTATCTCCATTGCCGCTCGCTCAGGTAGAACGGCGATCAGACGTCCGGCCAGTTCACTCTTGAGCGTGATGAGCGAGAGATTATGGCCCAGCAGATCGTGCAGATCACGTGCGATACGCAATCGCTCCGCTGTTACAGCAAGGCGCGCGATCTCCTCTCTTGCCATGCGTAGTTTCTGGCTCGTCCTGACCACTTGCACGAGACCAATGATGATAGCGCCGATCACCGCGATAAAAAGAAATGCTTGCCCGATAGCGTTCCATCCATTATGCGTCAACAATCCAGTTGCAACCGCGCAAAGCATAAGCGCAATCGCTACGAGCATTGTGCGAATGGCAGAAAGACGCCCTCCCATGTAGCCACTTACATAGTAGAACAGGCTAAGCCAATCGTTGCCTCCGTTGATCAGTATCAGCGCGATGCCCAACGTGGTCAGGGCAACAATCACGAGCCAGACCCTGGCTGGCGTGCGTGCTGAGGGTGGAGGTGGAGCGGCGAGATGGCGTGCATCAAGCCAGCTTGACGAAAGGTAGATCCCGAAGAAGAGCGTAACACCGACGAGCGTAACAATAAGGCGTGACGATGTAGGATGTGATCGGAATAGCCCTACAAGAGTAGGAATAAACAAGGGCGTCCAGCCAACCCACATCATCCACACAAGATAGGGAGAGGGATCCTCGGATTTCAAGGACTCGCTCGTTTCGCTTGAATTGCTCAAATGTGTGTTTTTCAATTTTTTTACCCTTACCGCTTTTTGCTTAAGGCATCCGAAAGATCAATAGCGTCCGATTTTTGCTTGCCCCTGAATACTTACGAGCTTTCAACGTTCTATTCTATTCTACAACGCAGTATACAGGCGCGGAAGCGTGCCGGGTAGTGAAGATCATCATGTGATAAGGATGACATTTGTCATGTCATTTTTATGATTGCCTTCACTACCCCGTGCGCCATTATCACCTTATACTCGACTCATGAGAAACACGAACTCACTAAGCGGAACTCTTCTTTAAGAAGAATATTCGTAGATGTCTCTGAAAAAGACACAAAGCAGAAGAAAGGTGTAGAAGGCATATGAATACAACTCTTGAGCTTGAAAACGAGCAAAAGCCAACTTCGGAACGCAAAATTGTTATGGATGTACAGAATATTACGAAAAGTCTTCCTCTTGGTCGAGAGCGTATCGAGATTCTCAAGGGGGTTAGCTTCCAGATTCTCAGCGCAGAGTTTGTCTCCATCGTGGGGCCTTCTGGCTCAGGCAAAAGTACGCTGCTAGGTATTATCGCTGGCCTGGACAATCCTACGACTGGGCAGGTATTCATTGATAGTGTCGATATCACACGTATGACCGAAAGCAGGCTGGCGGCTGTGCGTAACAGGAAGATAGGCATGGTCTTCCAGGCGTTCAATCTTATCCCGACGCTGACCGCGCAGGAAAATGTGGAGGTTCCGCTCTATGTTGGCAAACATCAAGGCTCGCCCTCCGCGCGAGCGCAGGAATTGCTGGCCCTTGTCGGCCTCTCCCACCGATTCGGTCATCGACCAAATCAACTCTCTGGTGGCGAACAGCAGCGTGTAGCAATTGCGCGTGCATTGGCTGCCGATCCCGCTCTCGTCATCGCCGATGAGCCAACCGGCAACCTGGACGCCCGCAACGGCGAAAATATGCTCAAGCTCATCACCGACTTACGCGCACAGACTGGCAAAACGTTTATTATCGCCACTCATGATCCAGCCGTCGCCTCGCACGCAGACCACGCTATTCGCATTGTCGATGGCAAGGTTGCCCAGATCGACTCCTCTCATGGCGTTATCACCCAATAATATTCGCAGAAGGACTACTTATCCGCCTGCCTGAGCGTGAGCTAGAACGCAGTTCGTTGGCAGGCGGAATACTCAAAGAAGGAAACGGACATGAAAACCTCGATATACTTTACATACACATCGCGCTCGCTGCTGCGAGGCGGACAGCATACCATGCTAGCGGTGTTCTGTGTGACGGTTGGTGTCATGGCAGTAGTAGCCCTGCAACTTGTGGGCTTTATGCTGCAAAACTCGCTCTCTACTAATGCACGCGAGGCCAACGGTGGCGATATCGCGGTTATCGCGCAGGGCGCACCGCTCAAAGCCAGTGACCTGACCTTCTTCGACAGGCTCAAAAATGCGGGCACCATTACCAGCTATACCGCGATTACTAGCGTGAGCGGGACGCTCAATAACGCCAGTTCCGCAGTCCATTCCTTTCCCCTTGAGGCTGTCGATCCCAACAACTTCCCGCTCATCTCGCAACCAGCGTTTGTTGAGCCTGGTAACGGGACAGTTGCACATTTGCTGACGAACAATCAGGGAATTGTCACGCAACGTTTTCTCACAACCTATCACAAGCACTTCGGTGATACCTTCAATGTGTATGTAAAAACAGTCATGGGTCCGGGCCAGACACTTACGGTCAAGATCGCCGGGGTGATCGCGAATACGGGAACGTTTGCCCAGGCTGGCAATCTCCTGCTCATCTCGTCGCACGACTACCTGGCATCGATGCCCGCTGCGCTCGCGAACTATACGCTCGTGGATGTCACAACAGCGGACCAAACTCATACCGCTGCGGCGGTCAAGGCGATCAATACGCAGTTCTCGCTCATCAACACCCAGACAGCCACGGACGTACTCAAAGCGCAGCAATCTTCTATAGACCTGCTCAACAAATTCCTGCAAATTGCAGGTCTGATCGCTCTGCTCATCGGCGGCGTTGGCATCGTCAATACCATGCAGGTATTGCTCTCGCGCCGCAAGACAGAGATTGCCATGCTCAAGACGGCAGGCTATCGTCGGGGGGATCTCTACCTGCTCTTTGGACTGGAAGCGGGTCTGCTCGGGCTGGTTGGCGGCATTGTCGGGGCGGCAGCCGCGACAGGCGTGAGTTACCTCATACGCACCCTGATGCAAGACCTTGGCTCCAACATCCCCTTTGTACTCAATCCGGGCCTGCTTCTCGGCGGTGTGGGAATCGGCTGCGTCACCGCGCTAATCTTCGGCCTGCTACCTATCGTCCAGGCAGCGAATATTCGTCCATTGCATGTGCTGCGTGAGCTTGAGAACAAGAGCGTCAGCGGTCGCGTGTTGACCATCTTCCTGCTCGCGTTGTTCTCGATTCTCTTCTGTCTGCTGGCGATTGGAATCCTCAACAACGATATCGTGCTCGGCATTATCGTCACCTATGGAATGTTCGCTTTCCTCTTGATCCTGAGTGCCCTCTTCGGCCTGATCGTTTTCGCGATCAGCAAATTGCCTGTCCCCGAAGGTGTGCATTTCACGCACATGCTGCTGGTGCTGTTGGGCATAGCGGTCTCGGTGCTGGTGTATCGCTTCCTGCCAGTGTTTGGCATCTTCCTGCTGGCCGTTTCTCTGCTGGGTATTGGAGTTGTGTTCCTGCCTCGTGGCTGGAAGGTCAATGTGAAAATGGCCTTGCGCAACCTTGGTCGGCGGCGCGCACGCACAACGGCAACCATGCTGGCCCTGTTTATTGGCGTCTATGGCATTGGGGTAGACATAGGGATGGGGCAGGATCTAGGGGCACAGATCACGAACGCCCTGGCCCAGAACTCGCCGTACAATATTGTCACGACCACCGTCGGCAAAGATAGCAACACTCTACACGCACACGTGAACAGTATCGCGGGGCTGACCGCGAGCCGTGAAGATGCATTCACCGCGTCCCTGCCAGTCGCGATCAACGGGCAACCCTCTCAACAGGTGCTGCCAGCAGGTGACTCGGGCCAGCAAGATCTCAATCTCCTGGGCGGAATCGAGGGCTACGACCTGGCACACACGGTTCCCGCGCAGACAATCATTCATGGGCGCAATCTGAATGCCAGTGATGCGCATACCAACAATGTCCTTGTCAGTGCAGTAATGACGAGCAGTGGCTGGGCTCAGATGAACCTCAAGGTAGGTGATACTGTAACCCTGGCAAGTCTTGACCACAAGACGCAGAAGACCGTGAAAATCGTCGGGATCATATCAATCCCGACCAGTTTTGAGACGTTAGGGGAAGTGCTGGCCCCGGCCTCACTTGTAAACACGCTCAGTTCAGCAACCGATGGGAAGACGACTGTGTTCTACATGAAAGTCGCGCCTGCTCAGGTCGATGCAGCACTGAGTCAACTGAATCAGATCGTGCCCAATGCCTCGGTGCAAAACCTGAGCGATGCTGGCACGTCCTTCCTGCAACGGATCACCAGTTTCCTGGATGTGATCGTCGCCGTTGCCTCGCTCTCGCTGATCGCGGCGATGATAATCATCGCCAATTCCGTGGCCCTGGCAATGCTGGAGCGCAGGCGCGAACTGGGTATTCTCAAGTCTGTCGGCTACACTAGCCGGACCATTTTGAGCCAGGTGATGATTGAGAATGGCATCACCGGAGGAGTAGGCGCGTTCGTCGCGACACTACTGGCCGCAGGCGGAGTTGCCATAGGAAGCACGATCTTTTTCAGCAACAAGCTTACACTGAACATGGAACCGATGATCATTGTCAGCATGATAATCGCTCCCACGTTGCTCGCGCTGCTCACAGCGGTCCTGGTCGCCTGGAACGCGGTTCGAGTGCGTCCGCTCATGGTTCTGAGATACGAGTAGGGACGGGATCAGGGTCATTGCTATGACACCTCTCCTGCTGATACGTGATAAACACAGGCACAAACCTCGTAGCAGAAAGCTGCTTTCTGCTACGAGGTTTCTGGCGCGGGTAGATGCTCCGATTGATTACCCCTCTTCGTATTATCGCCTCCATTGACCAATTCTCAACGCTAATAACACACCGAACGATACCGCGAGCAGCACCACAGCAAGGGCAATAGCCTTGTCCAGATCGCTCTCGGCGGTGATATAGACGGCAATAGGCATGGTCTGTGTGACGCCAGGAAAGTTGCCAGCGAAGGTAATTGTGGCCCCGAATTCGCCGAGCGCCCGCGCCCATGCAAGCCCAATACCTGAGAGTAATGCCGGGGCGATGAGCGGCAGCACCACGCGTCGAAAGGCGTAGAAGGGCGAGGCACGCAGCGTGTAGGCGGCAAGCTCGTAGCGCCTGTCTAGCTGCTCAAGCCCTGCCTTCGTGCTGTTGATGAGAAACGGGGCGGCGATAAACGTCTGTGCCATGACGACCGCAACCGTGGTAAAGGGCAGCGTAATCCCTACGAGGTTGAGATAGTGACCAATCAGCCCAAAACGTCCAAAGGTGAGCAGCAGGGCCACACCAGCGACCACGGGTGGCAGCACGGTCGGCATCGTCACCAACGTCTCTAACACCTTGCGCCCAGGAAACTGCACCCGCGCCAGCAGATACGCTACAGGAAGACCAAATAGAATAGAGAAAAGGGTACTGATCGTGGTCGTGATAAGGCTCAATTGCAATGCCTGAAACACATCCGGCTGCTGAATAGCATCCCATAACCTCGCTATCGGCTCGTGAATGAGAAGCGAAGCCAGTGGCACCGCCAAAAAGAGAAAGAAGATACCCGCCAGGACACCTACGAGTACTCTGCTGGGCCAGCGCAATATGAACTTCTTCTTTCTTCTCATGGAAACTGTTCAGACGTTTCTTTCATGATGTCAGATAGAGCTTCCTTCTACTACGGATGAGCGTGCGTATGGTCATCTTTGTGATGGTGATGATGATCGTGTGCTGGCACATTTGATGCCTCATCGGCACTGGATGGCAGACCAGCATCCAACCAATCCTGCATACCGCCTCGGACAGCGATGGTGTGACGACCAGTGGCGGCGACCATGCTGGCGGCAATCTCGGCGCGGTAGCCACTGCGACAGATAGTGGCAACAGATTGATCTTTGGGCAGAATATCGAGATGCTCCGCTAAAGTGCCGAGCGGAATGTGCAATGCACCGGGAATGTGCCCCTCGCGCCACTCATCATCACGGCGCACATCGACGATGGTGAGCGACTCGTGGTATTTCCAACGCTTATGCAGCATCTCGACATCGATGCTCTCAAACTCGCTGGTGGGTAGAGCCGCAGCTTTCCACGAATCCATGCCACCGTCAAGGTAGCCTTCGATCTGCTCATAGCCGATGCGTATAAGCTGTACTACAGCTTCACGTCGCCCCTGTTCGTCCTCGATCAGAATCATTATCGGCACGTTGAAGGGCAGTATCCAACCGATGTAGGTGGCGAACGAGTTGTCCAGTTCGACATTGAGTGAGCCTGGAATGTGTTCTCGCGCAAAGGCATCTCGTCCGCGTCCATCGACGAGAGGCGTGCCACTGCTCATCTTGTCTCGCGTGGTGTGAGGAGACAGGGCAGGGGGCATCGGGATGCCGCCGAGAATGCGTGGCCCCTCTTTATTGATATCGTGCATGTAGCGATAGTAGGTCGGGTAGGCGATATAGCCAGCAATCTGTTGCCGTACGAAATCGGCCTCGTCCTTCGCGAGAACGGCGGGACTGACAATGCGCTCCTGGGCAATCGTGGTGGAGCGTGTCGGCGTAGCCCCACCGGAAGCGCAGAACGAGCCAGCACCATGTGTTGGATAGACGCGCACGTGCCCCGGCAAAGTATCCAGCAGGCGACGCAGCGAATGATACTGCTGTCGTGTGAGAGTGAGCGTCATGCCATCTCCTAGCAGATCGGTACGACCAGCATTTCCCGCCAGCATACTTCCCCCACTGAAGAGTGCGCCGGGCGTCGTGCTTGCGGGTTCGGAGAGGGCGTAACTCACATGCTCAGGTGTATGCCCCGGTGTGGCAAGAACGCTAAAGGCGAGTTGTCCAACCGTGAAGTTATCACCTTCGCGCACTGATTTGTGTTTATACGCAGGAGGGTCGAGCGTACTAGCAACAATGGAGGCATCTGTCAAGGCCGCCAGTTCACGCGAACCTGTAACATAATCATTATGGAGGTGCGTTTCGAGAATGTGAGTGATGCGTACACCGAAACGATGTGCAGCTTGCAGGTAGATGTCAACATCGCGCCGAGGATCAACAACGGCAGCAAAGCCGCTCTGCCCATCGGTGACAATGTAGGACTGGTGCCCTAACCCCTCAAGAAAGAACTGCTCGATATGCATATGTTCTCGTTCCTCTCGCCCACTAGAGCTTTAGACGGATGAGATAAGCACCATTGCCGTCTCATCCGTCTAAAGCTCATATGTGCTGATTAGAGCATAGTCGAAACGAAGCATATCTGTCAATGGGACAAATTTTTACCTGTTACGAACGCATCAGGCTACTCGTATACAGAGTCAGAGACATAAGAAATCGCGCTCGATTTATGAGCCACCACTCCATCATCTATTGAGGTATAGCAACATGAACACTAATAAGACTGTGATGAAATGGTCGGAGATGCGTAATATAGCGGTGACGATTCCTAGCGAGGGCATAACCATAGGAACGGTTGAAGATCTTTATTTTAAGCCCGGGACGAACGCGGTGTATGCATTAAAAGTGCGACTTCGCCTGTTGGGCGACCGCTCTCTACCTGTGATAGGTATCAGGAGTGTTGGCATTGACGCCATCACTATTCCAAGCGCGGAGATGCTCATTGAGCGCCTACCTCCACTTCCGCTGGTCGGCAGCCTGCTCACGGCTAAGATCAACAGTGAGAGCGGCAAAGATGTAGGAGGCGTCGGCGAGGTCTTGATTGGCATTGATCCTCCAGTGGCAATGCGCATCGTGGGCTTCGAGATGGCAACTGTCTCTGGTAGACGGTCAAGCCATCCTGTAACGCTTGGTGCCGATGCGGTGGGCAACTACAGAGATGGTGTGGTGGTGATTACTGATACAGCGGCTAAACGATTGCGATAATTCTCATAGCTCGCCGCGCAGCCGTGCCGCTTCAGACTCCGCTTTACGGGCGTCCTTGCGACGGGCCAGCTTCTTGAGAGCCTCTGCTTTGCGCTGCCAATTGTCGGAGTCATTTGGAGCGAGGCGGATAGCCTCTTCCGCGGCTTTTAAAGAGTCTTCGTGGCGACGCATCTGCTTGAGCACCAGCGATTTGTTGTGCCACGCTGAAGCCATCCTGGGATTGAGACGCAATGCACGATCATAGGCATCTAACGACTTCTCGTAGTTTTGCAGGTGGTAGTATGCGTTGCCCATCCCGTTCCAGGCAAGCGGAGCATTCGGGTTGAGGCGCACCGCCTGATCATAGTCAACAAGGGCTTCATTGTAGCGGTCTAGCTGACACAATACATTCGCCTTACCATTCAAAGCAGGAGCATAGCGCGGGTCGATATGCAATGCTCGCTGATAGGAACTGATCGCCTCGTTCAGCCTACCAAGGTCCGCTAGAACGTTGCCTCGTCTGTCCCACGCCTTCACGAAATTGGCATCGATCTTAATCGCGCGATCATAGGCATCGAGGGCATTACTTAGTTTCTGTTGCGCATACAACACGTTCCCAACGCCATACCAACCAGGAGCATAATTTGGGTTGAAATGTGTGGCTTCCTGATGGGCTTGCAGCGCCTCGTTGATACGTCCCATGTCATATAATGTGTTGCCCTTCCCATTCCAATACGAGGCATTCCTCTGCTCATGCGCAATGGCCTGTTCAAACGCCCGCAGAGCTTCTTGATAGCGACGCTGTTGCCGCAATACCAACCCCTTGTTGTTCCATGCCTGTGCCAGGTTTGGGTCGAAGTGAACCGCGATATCAAAAGAAGTCAATGCCTGTTCAGGCTGACCGAGAGCGTTTTGAGCAGCACCCTTGCCATTCCATGCCAACGCATTATCTGGCTCTAACAAGAGAGCTTGATCAAAGGCATCGAGGGCCTCCTTGTGACGCTGCACCATACTCAGGGCGGTCCCTTTCCCATTCCACGATGTGACAAGCGAGGAATCCAGTTGTAAGGCGCGATCAAACGAAGTGAGAGCCTCGCGATGTCGTCCATTGAGTGCTAGCGTCAAGCCACGTCCCTGCCACGCTTGTGCGTTTCTATCATCATTCTTCAGTACACGCTCATAGGCCGCGGTTGCCTCATTAAGGCGCTTCTGAGTGTAAAGCAGGTAAGCATCCTGCATCAACTGGTTTCCTTTTGGCTTGGCCTGCGTTGTATTTTTAGGTAAAGGAAGCACTAGAGTGCCGCTGATGCGCTGCTGTTCGACGTGACGCAGCGTTTTCGCCACCTCTTGTGCGCTGGCTGGTCTGCGCTCGGTATTCATATCAAGCATCCGCATCAGCAGTTTCTCTAGCTCTTGAGGCACCATGGAGTTTAACTCTGATGCGGGCCGAAAGAAGAACGGCTGCTCGCTGGGATCAACGCCGGTGAGCAGGCAGTGCAGCAGCGCGCCAAGACTGTATAGATCGGAGCGTGGTGTACTTTGCGCCTTCCCGTATTGCTCGGGGGCAGCAAATCCTGGCGAGCCGAGCGCTACGGTATCGTGCGATTGACCTGGCTTGAAGATGCGCGCGATACCAAAGTCGATCAAGTAGATATGACCACTTCCGCTAATCATTACATTCGATGGTTTGAGGTCGCGGAAAATAATCGGCGGTTGATGAGTGTGCAGATAATTCAATACATCGCACAGTTGTATGCCCCAATCAAGAACCTGCTCTAACGGCACCGAACCGCCGCCAGTCTGTTCCAGGTAGTCCTCCAACGTCTGCCCCTCGATAAAATCCATCACGAGATACGAGCGTTCATCCTCAGCAAAGTTGTCGTAGATGCGTGGCAGATTTGGATGGAGCAGATCAGCGAGGAGGCGTGCCTCGCGCTCAAAGTCAGCCTCGGCATCCTGTACTCGAGCAGGCGATAGACCAGCGCGGCTCATCTCTTTGATGGCAACTGGACGGTTGTTAAAGCGCGTGTCCATCGCCTTATAGACAGCCCCCATACCACCCTGACCGATACGTATTTCGAGTTGATAGCGACCACCGAGGAGAGTTTTTTCCGGTAGTGAGCCTGTTGTACGTTTAAAGTGGAGCGGCGCGGCACAATGCTGACAGAAACGAGATGTTTCCGCGTTCGCTGCGCCGCAGTTATCACAAAATTGCTCCGCCATACATCCTTCCATATGACAATACGACTACACACAGGCGACCACAAGATCGCCCCTACTATACACGCGACTACACACAGGGCGACCACAAGGGATCGCCCCTACTATACACGAACTCGCCGCTTTAGCGGCGTAGCATAGTAGGGGCGGGGCTTGTCCCCGCCCTGCCTGCTTGTCCTCGTCCAGCCTGCTTGCTCCCGCCCTGCTGTGCTGCTGCCCGTCATGTGTCATTTATCTTTATTGTAAAAGACAGGTAAACGTTATGAATTCACTTGCTTTGAAGCCTCCACCGTGCACCACAGCCGCAGCCACTCTTCGATGCTCAACGTCTCTGCGCGACGACTTGAGTCTATACCTGCCTCGGCCAGCCAGCCCCGTATAATCTCATTCTTGTAGTGTAATCCATGAGTCAACGAGTTGTGAAGCTGTTTACGCCGTTCGGAGAAGCCCGCTTGAACGACGCGAAAGAAGCTCTCACGCTCTTTACCCGAAAGGGGAGCCTGTGTATGCACATCTATGCGCAAGATCGCGGAGTCCACTTTAGGTGACGGATAAAACGCCTGTGCTGGCACACGCTCAACAATGCGTGGTTGACCATAAAATTGAATACTTATCGCCAGAACACTTAAATCCCCTGGTTCCGCGATGATGCGTTGTGCGACCTCTTGCTGCACCATCACCACCATTAAACGCGGTGGATTGGCACTCTCTAAAAAGTGGCGAAAGGTTGGGGCCGTGATATAGTATGGCAGGTTCGCTACCAGCTTGTACGGAGTTTGCCCAAAGACCTCTGCGGGATTGAGAAAAAGCAGGTTTCGGGCCACCAGCTCGACATGAGAGTAGGGGCTTGTCGTCTTAGCAAGCAGCGCGAGCATGTCGCGTTCCAGTTCTACGGCAACGACGCGCTTAGCACGCTGCGCCAGTTCTCGTGTCAAAACGCCCGTTCCCGCACCCACCTCTAGCAGTTCGTCGTTCGCGTCGATCTCTGCGGCCTCGACAATCTTCATTAAGACCGAGCGATCAATGAGGAAGTTCTGTCCAAAGGACTTGTTGGGGCGCATGTTGTGTGCATAGAGCAGGTTGCGTAGCTCTCGCACGCTGGTCAAGTCTATGTCTTTATACGGCTCTATCCTACTACGCTCTGTATCCTGGGCCTGCTCTATACTATCCGTCACCTATCTATCACCTATCTGTTACTCTTTTTACACGTTTCTTTCTTCTACCCTACCGCCACGCAAGGGAATGTCCCTACAGGGAACGATGCTCCACCGACCTAAATGGAACCGCGCCAGCGCTGCCAACGGTTCCGCGAACGGAATATCCTTCTTGGACTTATCCCTAAGCTACCAAGCACCAACAGCACCGCGACAGCGATGACGCTGAGTATCACCAGCCCGATAGTGAAGAGCACTCCGGCGAAAATGATCAGGCCACTTAGAAGAAACAGAAGGGGCTTGGCGAGAAGTACAGCCAGCACCACGAATAAGATGACACGTCCAACAGGCATTTTGTTGCGCTGCGGACGCGCCCATGGCGGGACCTGCATGTTATAGGCTGCGTACGGTCTATAACCGTATTCCATCGAGTCACCATCAGGGCTAAACCTTTGCCGCTGTCTCCGTTGTTGATGCGATGTTGTATGAGTAGCATATTGTTGTTGCGTCTGTGATGCTTTATCTTGCGCCGGATAACTATATGGCGGCACAGGTGGCATGTCTGCAATCGAGTCCTCGAAGGTGGATGGATGCTCATTTTTGGGCATGTTTCCAGAGTTGGGCTTCATTGACCAATAGTATGGTCGCGCCTCGTTTTCCTGATTATTCAAAGGCCGCTCGTTCTGCTGCGGCTCGAATTCTTGTTGGCTCATAGCCTGTTCTCCTTATATTTATGGAACCATTACTTATAATTACGTTTGCTGATAATCAGGGTTGCATCAATGTAGGTACCATTGATGAAACAAAGCGGCACTGTTATACGTTATACTGTGAGGTAGTATACCATCTGTAATCTATCGAGAAAGAGTTTTCGTATCGCTTGTATATACTGGGGAACCGTCGTTAGTACCTGCGAGCTTGCAACGAAGAGAGACTGACCGGGCATAACATCGGAACACCTGCGGAGAAGGATATATTTTCTATGGATGAAAACAAAAAGCAGCAGGAGGAAACTTACGCGCTTGTACCCGCACAAAGCGGGAATTTGAGTAGCGACAATAAAAACGGAAGTGGCATTGAGGGCAACTATGATGGGCATCGTAATATAAGTCGATCACTTACTACTGCCCTCAATCGGCAGAGACAACTACCCGCGATACCGACTTCTGATGCTCTTGCACTGCGCCGCAACCGTATTAACCGTATCATGATGAGAAAGCGTCGTCATGACCGTGTGGGCACAGGAGGTTATCTCGCGCCACGCCTACTTATAGCTGCTACTGTTCTTTTTGTTCTTCTCGCAATGCTGATCTCTGGCAGTTCGGGGACTGCATATGCCTACTATCAGGCGCAACTCCCCTTGCTAAATGGTATAGCACAACACACGCTGTTTCAAACAACGCATATCTATGATCGCAATGGTCATCTTCTCTACGAACTCTTCGACCATCAGAATAACAGTGGTCGTCGCACGTATGTCAACTACGTCGATGTCTCGCCGCTCCTTGTGAATGCGACCATTGCCGCCGAGGATCACACCTTCTGGACCAATAATGGCGTTGACTACAATGGTATAGCTCGTGCCGCCGTTGCAAACTTACAGAGTCATGGTGTTGTTGAGGGTGGTAGTACCGTTACGCAGCAGCTCATCAAAAATCAGTTTTTCAGCGGTGAACAGCGCACACTCCAGGTAAAAGGTGAGGAGGCTATTCTCGCTACGGGCCTTACACAGCAGTATCCCAAATGGAAAATCATGGAAATGTACCTCAACACGGTGAATTATGGTGACCTGAACTACGGGGCTGAGGCTGCTGCGCAAGGCTACTTCCGCATTCAGCCAAAGTGTACAAACGGGCACTGCATTCCCGCTGTAGGACAGCTCGATATCGCCCAGGCATCGCTTCTGGCTGGTCTGCCTCAAAGTCCTTCCTACTATAACCCTACATACAACAAGTCGATAGCCCTTGAGCGACAAAAGATCGTGCTCCAGTCCATGCTCGACTTACGTATGATTACCCCCGAGCAGATGCAGAATGCACAAGCAGAAACAGCAAAATTTCGGTTTCTGCCCTACTCCGCTACACATCATATGGAAGCACCGCACTTTGTCAACTACGTTATAGATAATGTGCTGATTCCCCTGATGGGGAATCGGCTCCGTGATGGTGGTTTTAACATCTACACAACCATTGATCTGGACCTGGAAAAGAAGGTCGAGCAGATCACGTATGACCACCTCTATAAGGTGCAACAGGATAACTATCTTGGTGTGTACGGTCCATTGAACGTCACGAACAATGTTAACAATGCAGCCGTCGTGGTAGAGAATCCATCCAATGGCGAGATTTTGGCAATGGATGGTAGTGCCAAGTTCAACCTTAATACCGCGACTATGCAAGGTCAAGATAATGCAGCGGTAGCAGAGCGACAGCCAGGTTCATCGTTTAAGACCATCGTGTACGCGACAGCCTTTGAGATGGGCTACTATCCAGCGATGATCCTGCCTGATCACAAGACGGTCTATCCTGTTTGTGATTATCAGCAGCCGACGAAATGCTACTCGCCACAAAACTATGATGGACACTTCCATACAGGTTTCCCAATGACCGCGCGCAACGCGATCGCGAACTCGTTCAACATTCCAGCGGTTGACGCGATAGAGTATGCTGGCATCCCCAACGTGCTCAATATGGCGGGCCGTCTTGGGTTAAGTGAGGTCGCAAACCAAAAGCCCAACGCTCTTGGTCCATCAATGGCGATTGGTGCGAAAGAAGTATCGCTATTGCACCTGACTGGTGCCTACGCCACCTTTGCGAATAAAGGTGTACGCGTACCACCGAGCTTCGTGCTGGAGATCACTGATAATCAGGGCCGTCCTGTCTACAAATTTGACCCGAATCAGCCACAAGGCGTGAGGGCGGTGCGCGAAGATGTCGCATTCTTGATGAGCAGCATTCTCTCCGACAAGACCTCGCGCTACCACGAGTTCTCACCAGGCAATCCGCTTGAATTGGACAGACCAGCAGCCGCGAAAACTGGGACGACCGATAGTTTCCGCGACAACTGGACGATGGGCTATACACCTCATCTGACTGTCGGAGTGTGGGCTGGCAACAGCGATAACAGCACGATGAACAACGTTATCGGTATCACAGGTGCGGGTCCGATATGGCACGATGTGATGGAGTACACCTCGCAGCGCTACAATCTCCCATCCGACGACTTTATAAGACCAAATGATGTACACGCAGGTACTGTTTCGGCTCTCACGGGCTTATTGCCGCGACCAGGCGAACCAACTGTAACCGACTGGTTCATCGATGGCACGATGCCCACTATCACCGGAAGTGGATATGGCTACAATCCGAACCCACAACCATGTACCTATAATTGCAGGCCGATTATCCCCGGTGGTCCTCCCACTGTTGGGCCACCGATTATCCCAGGAGGACCAATTACACCGTAACCTTATCACAGTTAGGGCGCAGGGCGACCACAAGGGATCGCCCCTACTATACATCGTATCATCCGCCAAAGGTAGTGTAGTATAGTAGGGGCGATCCCTTGTGGTCGCCCTGCGAGGATATAATTATGTTATCATCGGTGATGATACAATGAGAACAAAACTTCGCCGGAGGCACCTGTTATGGCGGATACACCACAAGAAAATACACTTGAACCAACCCTGGACCCAGGGTTTCGACCATTGACACGACCGGAACGACGTGGACTCTGGCTGAAAGAGTATGGCGAGCAGGATTTCGCCCTGCAAACGTGGGCGCGCCTGGTGGAGCAGCAACAGCTAGAGATCGAGGTCATGTTTCAGATGCATGGATTGCTCGTCTTTGGCACAATGATTAGCACCGCCGCCTATGCACAGTTCTACATTGATCTCCACGAGGGCATGTACCGCCAGGAAGAGCCGGAAACAGCCGATTTTCTGCGTGAATACTACACTGCTCTTGTTCTTCCAGCCGATTCACCAGAGATAGGGCCGGAGGGCCTCCCATTCGTCTTTCGTTACGCCCACCTGCGCGATACCACGATCATGAGCGCGGGCCACAAGGTCAAAGTTCCCTATTGGCGCGGCAAACTAAGCGAAATCGATGCCTTTGTTATTGGAGCAAGCGCGGGAGAATAATAACACGTCACACAGCACACGATGTGGCACGGCGACTAGTCGCCGTGCCACATCGTGTGCTGTATAATAAAAATCTATGGGTTGACCTGTACAGTCGTTCCAATAGGTGCCCAGTTGTAAAGCCAGGCAGCGGCAGAAATCGGCATAGCGACACAGCCATGCGTACCCCACTGCCAGCCATAGACAGGGTCATAGTGCCAGCCATTTGTCCCAGGTCCATAGACGGAATGCCACCAGGAGTCGTGCAGGAAGAACCCACCGACTTTCCATTCCAACGCGTAATTGATATGGGTTGGTGGGTAGTAGTAGGGCGATCCTGGAGGCCACGGCGAGTAAAACGTGGTGGGGCTCAATTTAGCGAAGACGTGGTAGGTGCCTGTTGGAGTCGCCAATGATGGCCGTCCCGTCATGACCGCCGCATTGTAGACCAGGGCACCATTCTGGTAGACATACATCCATTGTCGAGAGAGGCTGATAACGATGACTTTGCCCTGTGACGAGGGGGGTGGATTACCGCCTCCGCCATTCGAGGTAATCGCAACCAGTCCTCCGTAAATGTAGAGGGGTGAACTACTGAGGCCAGAAACGCGATACCAGGTAGAGTTACCGCCTGAGACAGCCTGTCCTGAGACGGTGGCGTAAATGGTGACGGTGGTGTTCGGTGCATAAGTAGTAATGATAGAACTGCTCGTGTTAGGGGCTGAACGCACATTCGCATAACTAGTAGTGTGACCAGTAGTAGATGCTGCTGCGGTGGTTCGACTAGTGCCCGTCGAAGCGGCGGACGTGGACGCATACGTGTTGATTGTAGAGCTAAGGGCGAGGCATATTGCCAGTAGCAGCGCGAAGAATCCCAGATAATAAAACTTTTTGATGGTGCTGCGCATAGATTTCTCCTTATTTATGAGAATATTTACCCCCTATTTATGAGTATATATAACTTTCTCGGCAGAAGCAAGTAAATATGTCACATTTTCTGGAAGAAGATCATGTAGGGGCGCAATTGATTGCGTCCCTACAGGCCATATGCGGAGAAATTAGAATAGTAGGGGCGCAATCAATTGCACCCCTACAGGCCATATGCGGAGAAATTAGAATAGTGATAACTGCTGAGGCGGCTCTTCCTCCGTTTTCGCAGATTCGGCCTGCGTGGGTGCCTCGGTGGCTAATCGCTCAGCCTCGGCGATGACAGTAGGTATTTTCTTGAAATCCTCGCGAATGACATCTTTGAGACTGGCCTGATGCAAGCCTGCTGCGGGGTGGTACATAGCGATACATATACGCCCATTTACCTTACGTGCGCGTCCATGAACGGAGCTAATTTTCTCGTTACCAAAAAACTTCGTCATGGAGTAGCGACCCAACGTGACGATTACCTGCGGTTGAATAGCTGCTATCTGCCGATCCAGGTAGTTGTCACACGCTTTAATCTCTTCGGGCAACGGGTCACGGTTGTTGGGCGGGCGGCACTTCACTACGTTTGTGATGAACACGTCGGAACGCCTCAAGCTGATGCTTCCAAGCAGTTCATCAAGAAACTGTCCAGCCGGCCCGACAAATGGGCGTCCCTGCTTATCTTCATGAAATCCTGGGCCTTCACCAATAAATAGTATCTTGGCACTGGGAATGCCCTCACCAGGTACCGCCTTTGTGCGTCCCTTACAAAGATTGCACTTCGAGCAGGTGGATACCTCTACGGCAACTTCACGCAGCATCTCTTCTGGCGACATAGCCATCGTTACCCCTTTTCAATCATTATTTTTACCAAGTAGGGAGACCTCTTGTGAATCCCCTCTTCGCGCTTCTGCTTGCACATCGCCACGGGAGGAGACCCACAAGAGGTCTCAAAAGAAAACCTACAAGAAGTCTTCCTACTACAAACATATTACCAGCGACGCTCAGGGGGACGCTGCCCAAAGCCGTTGTCTCGGCGTGGGCCGTTAGCGTTACGATTAGAGCCACCAGGACCCATTGGTCGTCGCTGCCCAAAGCCACCACCGCCGCTGTTGCGATCATTGTAGCCACCACGTCCGCTATCTCGGTCGCCGTAACCACCTCGGTCTCGGTTACCACCGCCATAGCCGCCTCGGTCGCCATAGCCACCACGATTGGGCGAGGGTTCACGATCACGATTGCTACCATAGCCGCCAGAGCGACCTGAACCACCGCGATTTGGCCCACCACGACTCGGGCCGCGCTCGCTATCCAGTTCGGCCTGAGATGGCATCTCACCACTTAATGCGGCCCGGCGGGAGAGGTTAACACGTCCCTGTGGATCGACCTCGATTACCATCACAGTAATCTCATCACCAACCGAAACGACATCCTCAGGGCGCATCACCTGGTAGTCTGCAAGCTGTGAGGTACGAACCAATCCCTCTTTTCCTGGCAAAATCTCGACGAAGCAGCCAAAGTCTACAATACGCCTGACCGTACCTGTGTAGATACGACCGACCTCGACCTCTTCGGTCAGGCCGCGCACAGCATCCATCGCAATCTGCATCGCCTCACCGGAGGTCGCGGAGATGTTGACGGAACCATCATCCTCGATGTCGATCTTCGCTCCGCTCTCTTCTTGAATCTTGCGGATCATCTTTCCGCCTGGTCCAATAACGGCACCGATCTTATCGGGGTTAATCTTGATGGTCTGAATACGAGGTGCGTACGATGACAATTCCTCACGAGGAGCGTCAATCGAGTCGAGCATCTTCTCCATAATGAACATACGGCCCTCACGGGCCTGCTCAAGGGCTTTTGTCATAATTTCGTAGGTGATGCCCTTGACTTTGATATCCATCTGGAGTGCTGTCACGCCGTCGGCTGTACCAGCAACCTTGAAGTCCATATCACCAAGAGCGTCTTCGATGCCCTGAATATCGCTGAGAACGGCCCACTTTCCTTGACGCTCACCCTCACCAGTGATGAGACCCATCGCTACACCTGCTACAGGCGCTTGAATAGGTACACCAGCATCCATTAGAGCCAGGGTTGTGCCACAAACCGACCCCATCGAACTCGAACCATTGGACGAGAGGACATCCGAGACCACGCGGATAGTATATGGAAATTCGCTCTGCGGAGGTATAACCGCCGCAATCGCACGTTCCGCAAGAGCACCATGCCCAATCTCACGACGACCTGGTCCGCGAACAGGCTTGCTCTCGCCGGTTGAAAAGGGCGGGAAATTGTAGTGGTGCATAAAGCGCTTACGTTCACTAGAGCCCAGGCCATCGAGTATCTGCTCGTCGCCAGGGGAGCCGAGTGTCGCAATGCTCAAGACCTGTGTTTGACCACGTGTAAAGAGGGCAGAACCATGCGTGCGCGGGAGCAGGCCCACCTCACAACTAATTGGACGAATGGTCTTTAGATCGCGTCCATCGGGGCGCACACCATTATCCAGGATGTTGCCGCGAACGTACGACTTCAGTTCTTTTTCATAGAAGTTGATAATATCCTTCAAGCGATCAGGATATTGTGTACCTAGCTCGGCTATCAACTCATCTTGAACCGTATTCAGGGCGATTGAGCGGGCGGCTTTGTTTGGATTATTTACCGCCGCCTCAAAACGAGGTAGCACAAATGCGGCAACTTTTGATCGCAGTTCCTCATCAACAGGAGCAGGAGCAAAGGAACGTTTCGGCTTGTTAACGAGTTGTACCAGTTTCTCTTGCATCTTGATGATGTCTTGCAGTGACTCCTGACCAAAGCGGACGGCCTGAAGCATCATGTCTTCGGGCAACTCTTTCGCGCCTGCCTCGACCATCATAACGGCATCGACTGTACCTGCAATGGCGAGATCGAGCCTGCTACTGCTCATCTGCGACTCGAGTGGATTAATCACGAGCTGGTCATCGACGTAGCCGACACGAACGGCACCGACAGGACCAGAGAAGGGAATATCCGATACGCTGAGTGCAGCCGAAGCACCTACAATGCCGAGAATATCAGAGTCATTTTCCTGATCTGCAGAGAGGACGGTAATAATGATTTGTACATCATTACGATATCCTTTGGGGAAGAGAGGACGGAGAGGACGATCAGTGAGACGATCAGCGAGAATGGCGTGTTCGGTAGCCCGCCCCTCGCGTTTGATAAAGCCACCAGGAATCTTTCCTGCGGCGTACATGCGCTCTTCTACATCAACGGTTAATGGAAAAAAATCTATGCCTTCACGAGGCTCATCACTGCCAACCGCAGTTGCCAGAATGACGGTATCGCCATAGCGCACTAACACTGCGCCATTGGCCTGTTCTGCCACGCGTCCGGTCTCAATGCTCATGACCCGACCACCGATGACAGCTTCTTGACGATGAATCATATTTCCTCCGACTATTTGGCACCTCAAACTCATTGTGTTTCATATACTCAGCTTGTACTTCTTTCATTTCACATAAATGCCGAGTATATCATCTGTGTATGGCCGCGTAACTACTCTACCGCTGCTACATAGCTACTCTCTACTCATTCAGTGCCCTGGGCTTTTCTGCGGTTACACGGTCTTATCTTTACTCTTCACATACCGACTTGTGGGGGAATACTTTGTGAAGTACCTTTGCTACACGCTTGAAAGTGACGCTATCACATCATCCAAACGCAAAGAACCTTTCTTTCTGTCTCTCGTTAGCTTCGGTCTCTCGTCTCTCTTCAACACAACGAACATATTCGTAGGGGAAAACGCGGGAGCGGCGGTCTGGCGCGGCGCGTGCCAGGACTTCCGTTAAGTGCGCCGACCGCATCCACAATACCCCGTGCTTAGTGGCGCAAACCGAGCTTCGCGATCAACGCGCGATAGCGATCTGGGCTTTTTTTACTTAGATAGGAAAGCAGACGCCGACGCTGCCCAACCATCATAAGTAGGCCACGACGGGAATGGAGATCGTGTTTATGAACTTTAAGATGTTCTGTCATCTGATTGATACGCCGTGTCAGAATCGAGACCTGAACCTCTGGCGAACCTGTATCAGTTTCATGTACACGAGAATTTGCGATAACTTCTGATTTTTCTTCAACAGTCAATGCCACGCTCTTAAATCACCTCCTGGTAACAAGGTAGGGAAAGACAACGATGAACTAACTAACTTCCGCATTATAGCATGAATGCCCTATAGACGCAATTCGTTTTCAGAGCAGGTAACAAAATATTTGGGGCAGAGTTTTCTGCCCCAAATATTTTGTTACTTAACAGTAACCTTGGCTCCGACCTCTTCCATCTTCTTGGCGATGGAATCGGCTTCGTCCCTGGAGACAGCTTCCTTGATAGGTCTGGGAGCCTCGTCAACAACGGCTTTTGCCTCTTTTAGGCCCAGGCCGGTCAACTCACGAACAACCTTAATGACATTGATCTTGTTAGGGCCAACCTCAGTAAGGATGGCGTCGAACTCGGTCTGCTCCTCAGCGGGGGCTGGGGCTTCTGTTGTTGCGGTTGTGGTAGTCGCAGCAGGTGCAGCAGCGACGGCAGCGGCGGCGCTTACGCCCCACTTTTCTTGCAGAGTTTTGCTCAATTCAACAAGCTCAAGTACGTTCAACTTCTCAATATCGCCAATAATGGTCTCAACAGACATGTTTCTACTCCTTAGTAAAGCATTTAATTTACTCGGCGGTTACTCCACCGTTCAATTGCTCGGCATGTGCTTGTAGCACATAACATAAATCGCGTAATGGCGCGGTTACCAAACCATAGGTCGTCGCCAATGGTCCCTGAATGGTTCCAAAGACATTGGCTTTTGACTGCTGTTTGCCGCCAGGTAACTTTCCCAGATTATCAACCTGTTCAGCGCTCAGTGAGCGACCACCCAGGATCCCTGACTTAAGCACAACTATTCTTGAACCACGAACATAATCGCTTACGGCTTTCGCAGCAACGACTTCATCGTCAAAGCCCCATGCAACGGCAGTCTGACCATTGAAGATGCTCTTGTCCACGTTCGTCATGTTGTTACGCTCCGCTGCAATGCGCAGAAACGTGTTTTTGGCGATCTCGAACTCAACCTTGGCGGCGCGCATTCTGGCGCGCAAGTCGTTCATATCCTTTACGTTGAGACCCTGAGTTTGCACCAGAATCGCAACTGTTGCGCGACCAAGCTTTTCTGTCAGAGCTTCAATCTTCTGAGCCTTCTCTTGTGTTGGCACGAATACTCCTCCTCCTTCCCGAAGAATGTATATAAAAAAGAGCCTCCGGTTTTTAGACCGAAGGCTTAGAGAGATTTTATGTTATCCGCACAATACATGGCCTATTTCACAATTCCATAGGATCAATCGTAGACGCATGCACGCTTGTGCTTGAACAGCTATCTCCTCGGCAAGCCAACATAGAGCGAATGTTGCTTAGACACCTTGTGGCGTACTTGCTGTCTTCGGCTGACTAAGATTTTCTGTAGTATAACCGTTTTACGGTTTAAGTGCAAGTGCTGCTGGTACATCCAAACGGATGCTGGGTGACATGGTGGATGCAAGCACCACACTCTTCACATAGGTTCCCTTCGCACCAGATGGTTTGGCGCGCACTACCGAGTCAACGATAGATATGATGTTTGACATAAGTGCATCTTCGCTGAATGATAGCTTGCCTGCCGGAATATGCAGCAGGGAGGTTTTGTCAACCCTGAACTCGACGCGGCCAGCCTTGACCTCACGAATAGTCTTGGCGACATCAAAAGTGATCGTCCCTGCTTTGGGGCTAGGCATTAGGCCGCGAGGTCCGAGCTTCTTACCCAGACGACCGACCTTACCCATAACGTCAGGAGTAGCAATAGCGACATCAAAGCCAAACCAATCGTTCTCAATCTGCTGAATGAGATCATCGAGGCCAACGAAATCGGCTCCTGCACTCTCCGCTTCAGAAACCTTGTCGCCCTGTGCGAAGACCAGCACCTTGACGTCTTTTCCGGTCCCTGATGGCAGCATAGCGACGCCGCGCACCATCTGGTCAGCATGCCGTGGGTCCACGCCGAGCTTCATATGTACCTCGACGGTCGGATCAAACTTCACGTAGTTTATTTTCTTGAGGAGTTCTACAGCTTCTTTTGGCTGATACAGCTTCTCGTTGTCTACCAGCTTCTCAGCTTCTTGATATTTTTTTCCGTGTTTTTGTGTCATGTTTTTAACAAGCCCTCCTTGAGGCTAGATAACCGCAGTAACTTTCGGGCATGAGGAAATCCACAAAGGGTCTTTCTACTCCACATTGCTCAGTTCGCGTAGAGGGGACCCACAAAAGGTCTCCCTACTGGATGGTGATACCCATGCTTCGTGCAGTGCCTTCAATTGTGCGTTCCGCAGCCTCAATGTCGATGACGTTGAGGTCTTTCATCTTGATTTCGGCAATCTCACGCAGCTTGGCGCGATCAATCGAGCCAATCTTTGCCTTGTTTGGTGTCGCCGAGCCCTTTTCGACACCCGCTGCCCTCTTCAGGAGATCAGGAACCGGGGGTGTCTTGGTGATGAATGTGAACGAACGGTCCTCGTAAATGGTGATCTCAGCAGGAATAATTGTGCCTGCCTGATCTGCGGTACGCGCATTGTACTCCTTACAGAACATCATAATGTTGACGCCCTGAGGACCAAGCGCGGTACCAATAGGGGGTGCAGGATTTGCCTTCCCTGCTGGAATCTGTAGACGAACTACAGCTTTAATACGCTTTGCCATTTTGTTTCAAAACTCCTCAGAATTGTTTAAATCTTCTCTACCTGAAGGAAGTCCAGTACCACTGGTGTCTCTCGACCGAAGAAAGAGACGAGCACAGTCACCTTATTCTTATCCATATTAATTTCGCTGACTGTACCAATAAATTCGGTGAATGGACCATCTATAACACGTACACTTTGACCCTTGGAGAAACTGATCTTCGCCTTTGGCTTCTCTGTCTCCTGTGTCGCCTGCTTGAGAATACTCTTTATCTCGTGTTCTTGCAGAGGAATGGGCCGTGTACCAGACCCCACAAAGCTTGTGACTCCAGGCGTGTTACGTACCACATACCATGCTTCGTCGCTCATCACCATCTCTACCAGTACGTAGCCAGGGAAAGTTTTGCGCTGCACTGTGCGACGTTGTCCCTGCTTGATCTCCACCTCCTCTTCCATCGGCACGATGATGCGAAATATCTTGTTTCGCATATCCATGGACGCGATACGTGCCTCAAGATGGCTTCTTACCTTATTTTCGTAGCCTGAGTAGGTGTGAATGGCATACCACGCACGCTCACCTGCGTCTGTATTGTTTGCCGAAGAGTCTGTTGAGTTTGTTGTACCTGTCTGTCCATTTTCTCGACTATGTTCAGTTACCACGGTATTTTCCTCATACTATTCCTGGTGACGAAGCTGCGCTACTGCCGTCTTCATTTGCGTTCCATTTACGCTCCGCCCTACGTATCTCTACTTAGCACCACTTATAAGAAGAAAGAGGTTATATAACCCGTAGTCCACCGCAGCTAATACAATCCCAATCACCACTGAGAGCACGATTACAACAAGCGTCATGTTACGTGCCTCTACAAAGGTAGGCCATGTCACCTTATGACGCAGTTCGTAGTAGGCGTCAAACACAAAACGGCCTGCGCGGCTATTACGCAATCGTGTAAACCAGGCTGGTTCTCTTGACTCTCGACGAACAGACTTGTTCTCTTGCACTGCGCGCTCCTTACGAGGCTCATTGCGAACCTGGGTAACAGTATCTTTGGCGAGCTTGTTGTCTTGCTTCGCCACATCTTTTACCTCTTTACGCCCGTCGCGGGCCATCGCGCTAATGCTTTTAACAGGTTTGCCTTCCAGTTTCGTTAACTCTTTGGAATCTTCGCGCTCGTCGCGGGCCATTGCGCTGATACTCTTGACGGGCATCTGCTTCTCGCTCGTCTTAAGATTAGTCCGCGCAGCCTGTGAACCTGGACGGCTCGCGTTTTTCTTCTTGTCAGCCATTTTATTTGCCACGTTCGACCTTTCTGGATCAGTAGCGATTGTACATTGCACGCTCGTCTTATGCTGCTCTACGATCTACTTGGTTTCACGATGGGGTGTATGAACCCGACAAGTGTTGCAATACTTTCTAAACTCGAGACGCTCAGGATTGTTTTTCTTGTTTTTAGAGGTGGTGTAATTGCGGCTTTTGCAAGTTGTGCAAGCCAGCGTAACCACAATACGATTTTCTTTACCTTTACTTGCCATGTTTCTCTCCGTTCAAATTTCTGGCTTGACTTGCCGTGTATAGATTAGATATATGGCTCTTATTGTGAGAAACAGTGGTGGGCACAACTCTTTTGCGCCCACCAGAATGTCAACTTTATGCTTTAGCTTTCGATTCTAGTGCAGATGCCAGCACCCACGGTGCGACCACCTTCACGAATGGCGAACTTCACGCCCTCTTCCATCGCCACCGGCTGGATCAACTCCACCGTCATCTCGATGTTGTCCCCCGGCATCACCATCTCCACCCCCTCCGGCAGCTTGATCGCCCCCGTCACATCGGTCGTGCGCACATAGAACTGCGGCCGATACCCGTTGAAGAACGGCGTGTGCCGCCCCCCCTCTTCCTTGCTCAGCACGTACACCTGCGCCTTGAACGTCTTGTGCGGCTTGATCGAGCCCGGCTTCGCCAGCACTTGCCCCCGCTCGATATCGGCTCGCTCCACCCCTCGCAGCAAACAGCCCACGTTGTCGCCCGCCATCCCCGAGTCCAGCGTCTTCTGGAACATCTCCACTCCCGTCACCACCACGCTGCGCGTCACTTCCTGCATGCCCACGATCTCCACGCTGTCCCCGATCTTGACCACCCCTCGCTCGATGCGCCCGGTCGCCACGGTGCCGCGACCCTTGATGCCAAAGACATCTTCCACCGGCATCAAGAACGGCTTGTCGGTCGCCCGAGGCGGAGTGGGAATGTAGCTGTCCACCTGATCCATCAGGTCCCAGATGCTCATGGCTGCCGGGTCACTGCGCGACAGGTCGCCCTTGCTCTCCAGGGCTTGCAGAGCCGAGCCGCGAATGACGGGTACATCGTCGCCGGGAAACTGGTTCTTGGAAAGCAGTTCACGCACTTCCAGTTCCACCAGTTCGAGCAGTTCCTCGTCTTGCATCATATCCACCTTGTTGAGGAAGACCACCATCGCCGGCACCTCCACCTGCCGGGCCAGCAAGACGTGCTCGCGGGTCTGAGGCATGGGGCCATCAGGGGCGCTGACCACCAGGATCGCGCCGTCCATCTGGGCGGCTCCGGTGATCATGTTCTTGATGTAGTCGGCGTGACCGGGGCAGTCCACATGGGCATAGTGGCGTTTCTCGGTCTCGTATTCCAGGTGAGCGATGGCAATGGTGATGCCGCGCTCACGCTCTTCGGGGGCCTTATCGATCTGGTCGAAGGCCGTATATTTCGCCAGTTTGGCGGTGGAGAGCACCTTGGTGATGGCGGCGGTCAGGGTCGTCTTGCCATGGTCAATGTGCCCAATCGTGCCCACGTTCACGTGGGGCTTGGTTCGCTCAAATTTCTGCTTCGCCATATCTTATGGCTCCTCCTGCAATTCTGCTTTACGATCAGCTAGCAATGGTATAGACATGCAGCAGCCATCCCCTGATAGCCTGATCATCCTATAATGGTAATGTTTTCCTATATTTATTTAACCGATATGAGGAAAACAACGATCAGTTCAGAAGATGGCAGCAAAAGCTTTTTTACGTCCTACGTGGATTTCAGTAAAGATGCATTCAGAGCGAAGAGGGCATCTGATATTAGCACTCATCAAAAAACCACTGGAGCCCGTGATGGGATTTGAACCCATGACCTCGGTCTTACCAAGACCGCGCGCTACCCCTGTGCCACACGGGCCAACCTTGCATACATGACATACAAGTCGGTATGGGTGGGCAGTGGAGGATTCGAACCTCCGAAGCTCTCGCAACTGATTTACAGTCAGTCCCATTTGTCCACTTTGGTAACTGCCCAGGTTGAGGAACACACCAGTTCATTCTGAGTGATCGACGGACCTATTATAGCCGACCCATTGTGACCTGTCAAGCATTTTCTAGTCGAGGGTTCCTCCAAGAATCGGGCCCACCTGTAGGATGTTATACAACGTTTCCTCTCGTCCCCACCCCGTGGGCGCGATACTGCTTTTTAACAAAATAATGCGGTCATAGAAATGCTCCTGTAGGGGCGCAATTGATTGCGCCCCGTGGTCGTCCGTCGGTAAGGCAGGGCGCAATCAATTGCGCCCCTACTTTTGGCCGACAGTGTTATGATAGATAGGAAGACATAAAGATATTCACAATGTAAGTTATACGTAGGAATAAAATTGTGACAAAAAGCATTGCGTCTTGCGCAAATTGCTGGTATAATCTCCAACGTTGGAGAAAATAACACCTCATCCCTTGCGGTTTTTCCGCTACCCATGATGTTTGTACGGTCATTTGGATTTGGAATAAAGAGGTAGCTATCATGGCAACGAACTACGACTTCAGTCGTTCATCCTTACTTAGCGAACAGTACCAGCGCGAAATGGATCTCATAGCTGTTGCCCTTCAAGAAGAGAGTCAGGAAGAACGTGAGGATCGTCTCGGCCTTGTTGCACGTTCCCGCTCACTCACTAATGCTTGTTTCCACTCACAGCTTGAGTCAAGCGATACACTCGTCTACGCTTCTTCCATTGCTTTCGCTCGTTCCTAGTTAGCAGATAGATATGTAATTCACTATGCCTCATCCACCAGAACTTGTAACAGATGCACTGACGTATCAGACGCCTGTGCAATTCGGCATGGTGTACTGGGTAAACTTCGGTTATCCATCGCTTCCCGCGGGCATAGAAGAGAAGCGTATTCTTGATTGGCATCCAGCACTTGTGGTATCTGGCGATCCCTTCTGTCGTCATGCAGGCGCGGTTAACGTCGTCGCCCTGACTTCCTATCGGGGTAAACTGCGGCCTTATCACCATCTTCTCCTGAAGCGGGACTACCCATTGCTCGACACTGATAGCCTGGTGAAAACCGAACTTATGTATCCTATCCTGCGCACACTGCTCGCTGACCAGTACGCCATCTGCAAACTCAACGAAGCGGACCTGCGTGCCGTTATGGGTAAGATCGCGAACAGCCTGGCGATTACTATGTTCTATTCGTTGCATTAGGGGATTACGGGCTTCCAGGAATACCCAATTTACAGGAGACGATATGACTATCGATCAGCAGAACCAGCTTCGCCTCCTTCCATCAGTCGATGAGCTTCTACAGTCCGAGGCTGGTCAACAGCTGGTCATACAGTACTCGCGTGTGCTCGCGCTGCGCGCCATTCGTGCTAGCCTTGTCCTTGCACGAACCAATATTCGAGAGGGCGGGAGTCGTCCTTCTCACGAAGAATTGCTTGCCATTGCCAGGCAGGACTTGCAGCGAGAACAACAGCCACACTTGCGACCGGTGATCAACGCAACGGGTGTGATCGTCAACACCAATCTCGGTCGCGCTCCGCTTAGTTATGAGGCATTGCAAGCTGTACAACACGTCTCCAGTGGTTACTCCAACCTGGAATACAACCTGGAAGCTGGTGAGCGTGGTTCGCGTCATACTCATGTCGCGGCTCTACTAAGCGAGTTAACGGGTGCAGAAGCCGCCATAGTGACCAATAATACAGCGGCGGCAGTACTTTTGGGTCTCAGCGCTCTCGCATCTGGACGAGAGGTAATTATTTCACGCGGACAATTAGTAGAGATCGGCGGTGGCTTCCGTGTTCCTGATGTGATGCGACAGAGCGGATGTCAACTCGTCGAAGTGGGAACAACGAACCGAACGCGCATCAGTGACTACGAAGCCGCTCTCACCGAACGCAGCGCACTTTTGCTCACGGTACACCCTAGCAACTTTCTTATCACCGGCTTCACAGAATCAGCTCCAATTTATGCTCTATCTGAACTGGCACATCAACACGGTCTCCTGGTGATGAATGATCTTGGAAGCGGCTGCCTCTTGAATAGTGAGCACTATGGTTTGACACATGAGCCAACTCCACAAGAAAGTATTGCCGCGGGAGCGGATGCCGTATGTTTTTCCGGTGACAAACTGCTCGGCGGTCCACAGTCAGGTATTCTCATTGGCAAGGCGACTGTAATCGCACAGCTTGCCAGGCACCCACTTATGCGAGCTGTGCGCATCGACAAGATGACTCTTGCCGCACTGGAGACGACGCTGCGCCACTACCAGCGTGGTCAAGCCGAGACTCATATTCCCGTGTGGCGCATGGTCTCCGCGCGACTCGATAAGATCGCGGCACGAGCCGCACGTTGGGTCTCTCAATTGCAAGCAAAAGGTATCGCAGCACGCACTCAACGCGGTGAGTCTACTATAGGCGGCGGCTCCCTCCCTGGTGAAACACTTCCCACGATCCTTGTATCATTCGATGCAGCGCCAATACCGCTGTCACTAGAAGAGTTGGCGAGACGGCTGAGAGCGCGCAAGACCCCAATTATCACGCGTATCACGCGTGATACGCTTCTGCTTGATCCTCGGACAGTGTTTGAGGAACAGGATGAGGAAGTGCTACAGTCGTTGATGGAGGAGATTTCTGTAGGGGTCTAATTTATTACACCCATGTTTCGCAATAATCCCACGGTGGTCCTATAGCGACGCAGGGTGTAATAATGCTTTTTAACAAAATAATGCGGTCATAGAAATGCTCCTGTAGGGGCGCAATTGATTGCGCCCGTCGCCCAGGCGGGGCGCAATCAATTGCGCCCCTACGGAGGGATCATTGCCGCAGTATTTTATTCAAGGACATAATTAGACCCCTACAGGTTATCGTTCCTCACCCGTATACATTCGCGCGTAGCTTTTATACCTTCGCTCATCAATGGATCCGTCATTGAGGGCCTGGATGACGGCACAGCCGTTTTCATCGATGTGCGTACAGTCGGAATATTCGCACTTGTCGAGATAGGGGCGGAACTCGACGAAGCAGGTTGCTAGCTCCTCCGGCGCGATATTCCACGTTGCAAGCGCGCGAATACCCGCAGAGTCTGCGAGCCAGCCCCCCACGGATAGAGGATAGAGTTGTGAACCTGTCGTTGTATGCTTACCCTTACCTGTTATGTCACTCACTAGCCCGGTACGAAGTGCCATACCCGGCTCAATGGCGTTTACCAACGAGGATTTACCGACACCGGATGGGCCGGTGAAAAGTGAGGTGTGATCCTTGAGCAGCGAGCGCAGGTAGTCAATATCCTGTCCTGTGTGTGTACTGGTCCAAACGACTGTATAGCCAATTTTGCTATAGAGTTCGCTAGCTTCATCTACACGCTTCTCATGCGATAAATCCGCTTTGTTGAGGCAGATAAGCGCGTGAAGCTGTGCGGATTCGCAAATCGTGAGGTAGCGGTCTAACAAGCCAAAATGCGGCTCAGGTTGAGCCGTAGCAAAGACCAGTACTACTTGATCAAGATTAGCAAGCATCGTCTGCTGAATCGACTTCTTCGTCGTCGAACCTGCGTCTTCGCGTGAAATTTCACTTTGACGCGGCAGTATTTCTTCGATCAGGCCCGTTTCATCATCAAGGCGGCGCAATTTTACGTAGTCGCCGACTGAGAGGCGAGTTGGTAAAGGAGTTTCGTTGCTGTCTCGCCCCTGCATACGCTCTATGCGTTTGGCATATGTTGAGTCGAGAAGAAGTTTTTCATGATGTATGCGTGTCTTCCCAACAGATTTCGCGGATTGAGCCTGTGCAAAGGCTTTTTTGAGTTTGCCGCGTAGTGTGCAGCGTAGGATACCGCCATCGGTATGAACATCATAAATGCCGTGTGCGCCGTTAAGCACAACACCAGTGAGTGTGGCCGTTTCGTTCGTCAATGCTTTCCCCTCCATGAGGAATTAAAAAACACGGTTTCTGCAATTTTTCAATTGATATCTACCGTGCGGAGGGGAGAAACTGCGTGGAGCCGCAGTCTAACGTTTTTGCTGATCGCCCTCATGCAGGGTAGACAAGGTGCATACAAGCACAATTGGTACATATGCGTGCTTTCTCATAAACTGCACCCCTTTCACTGGACGAGCCAGAATTTATGCGACTAATTACTCTTTCCACAGCATACCCGAACAGCATAGGTTTGTCAATGAATGTGGGCACACGTCTACGATGACGTGTCGGACATCATTGGTCTTTAGCTTTGAACGTGATAACTCGAATCTCTACGAGGAGAAACATTAGAGATATTACCTATCATAATACAGGATGCGCCCACAGTTTGTGCAGGTTTGCAGTTCGGCGCTGATGCGTACATGTTGAAGTTCACTTGGTGTCAGAATGACACGACACCATTGACAGGAGCCTTGTTCAACTTTAGAGACGGCTCTGCCTTGTTTGGTACGGCGCATTGTAGTATAACGCTGCAGCAGATTTGGATTAATGTCAGCAGTCATCTGCGTCCGTTTCACCTGCATCTCCTGTCGCCGGACCTCTAGCTGATCACGTCGCCCAATCAGGGCCGCGCTCTCCTTGCGCCACTCCTCCTCTGCCTGCTGCAATGTCTGTTGTTTGCGCTGTAACGTCTCTTGCAGAGTCTCCACCGTATCCATCACTTCCAGGACGATCTCTTCCTGGCGTTGCTGCTGCGCTCGCAGCCGCTGCACCTCAAGCTGCAAAGAATTGAGATCTTTGGGGTTTACCCCTGTTCCGCCATACAAACGTTGTTCTTGTGTGCTGAGGCGACGGTTCACGTCTTCGAGCGACCACTCTGCCTCCTTTTGCGCCTGAAGACCAGCTTGCAAATGCTGCTGTGCCGTGTTGTACTCGGTCCGCGTCTTGTTCACCCTGGCATTTCCTTGCAAAGCATGCACTACACTTTGCTGTTCTGCGTTCAAGCGGTCCAGTTCGAGGTCGAGTTGCTGCAATCGAAAGAGTGCCGCAGCCACCTGTGCTGTGCTCATAATATCGCAAAATCCTCCTTTTCGGCAGACACCTTTTTGGGGTCGGACTTCTATTGTACTGCTTAACATGACATAACTGCAAGTAGCATTTTGTGCAGGTTTTACATTCCTCAAGAGAAAACAGTCTCCGACACCCATAGAGACCCACAAGAGGTCTCCCTACTGTTTTCCGTATTTCAAGAGTAAGAAAATATCTTAGGGGAAGAAAAAAGCCCTTCGTGATGAAGGGCTTTTTAAGGTGGGCAACCAGGGAGTCGAACCCTGAACCTGGCGGTTAAGAGCCGCATGCTCTGCCATTGAGCTAGTTGCCCCTTTTGACACCCCGATAATAGCATACCGTATTTCTTCCGTCAAGCCTTCATCTCTCAAGGTTCTCCGTCCTTCCGGGTGAAAGACGGAGGTGGTGGTAGGGGCGCAATTGATTGCGCCCGTGACCGTGCATCATGTCCCGGATGGGCGCAATTGATTGCGCCCGTGACCGTGCATCATGTCCCGGATGGGCGCAATTGATTGCGCCCGTGACCGTGCATCATGTCCCGGATGGGCGCAATCAATTGCGCCCCTACCACCACCCGCAAGGATGGAGACCCTCTCTCAATATTTCAATGGCAGAGCATGCGGCTCTTAACCGCCAGGTTCAGGGTTCAACTCCTCTCGTAGGCACAATTAGACTTCATAATCTTTCGCCCATCGTACATTTTTCTCTTGCCTGTTTTTTGTCGGGGTGAGTCTGAGTTTTGCCCAAGTCAAGCCAACAGCATCCACAGGTACAAGGTACACTTTATCAAGTCCCTCACAGTAAACTGCAAAGAAGTCTATCTGTCCTCTATAATGTCTCCATCCTTTCTGTTTCGCCGTATGGTTATAACTGCTCGCTGTAGCGAAGCTAACCGTCGTCTGTTCCTCATCCATCCAACCTGTCTTACATGGGATACGCCAGAATTGTCCTTCAGCATCTTCAATCACTAGATCATACCGATGGTTCTTACCATAGGGAGTAAGTACGACGTAACCTGACTGCAAAAGACGAGTAATAGTAGCCGCTTCACTGATGTCCCCCGTTTTATCGGTGTGTCTCTTTGGAACAAATAATCCCATAATATATTCATCCTTTCCTGCTCTTCCTAACCTATTGGCCTTCTAAGTCATTCGTTATAAGTATGACCAGCGTTCCCAGTAGAATGCAAAGAAGTGTCATAAAAGCCTATATAGAGATAGTAAGTGCGGATGGCAGCATCGTCCAACTTACTATCTCTTATTCTGACCTCCGCAGGAGGGCCATTCACATCAAAAGCTTAACCTCCTTTAGCATTTTTGTCCTATGTTTCAATATGTTTCATGCTGAACTAGTATGCACATGTATTAATATGCCTATGCATAGCAACATCTATTTAGTTGATCGCAGGCGGTAAGCCTGTCTTGTTTATCTAGCAGAAGAGAGGTTCACATGCATACTGTGCGCAGTTACAACCAACGTATCTTGGGATATTTTCGACAGCATCGGGTGGCAAGTATTGTGGCGGGCCACGGCATCGTGGTAGCAGTTCTTGCTATGGTCTTGCTCGGTAGTACATTTGGCAGCACCCTATTTGGAGCATTCGCGCAGTCCCCGTGTTCAGGTGGCGATCAGGTCTACATGGTGTCGAGTGGTGACACACTGGGAGCGATAGCTTCTCGCTATCACACAACATGGCAACATCTCGCATCCTACAACAGGATAAACAATCCAAACATGATTTACGTTGCACAGCATATCTGCGTTCCTGGTGCGGCCTCCGTAGGTCTTGCAAGCCCTGGATATAACAGTGGCGTTGGTGCACTTGCTGCTATTCGGGGTATGTTTAATCCCTACCCTTATGGTCAATGCACTCGTTGGGCCGATCAGCGGTTCTATCAAATGCATGGATTTTATGTTCCCTGGACAACCAACGCCAATGCGTGGGCGTGGACAGCACGAGCATATGAATACCACTGGCATGTTTCTAGTAGCCCTTCAGTTGGAGCCATTATAGACCTTCAGCCCTGGACACAGGGAGCATATGGGCTGGGACACGTGGCGGTGGTAGAGCGAGTTCTTGGTAATGGGCATGTTATAGCCAGTAACGTTAACTGGGGTGCATTTCCCTGGCAAGTAACCTACGTGGATTTTTACCAAGGTCCTGGCGTAACCTTCATCACACCATAATGAAGAGGTGTCCTCGGATATAAAAAAATGGACGGTAGTACCGTCCATTTTTTTATATCCGAGGACACCTCTTCATTGACTATGCATTCGACGGAAGTGCGCTCGTTGTTAACTGCAGCGTATTAAGGTTCTCTTCATGCTCAAACAAGGGATGCTTGAGGAACCACGCCTGGCTATCGAACTCCTCCTGGCCCAATTGAGGCTGAAGATGTCTATAGGTTCCATCCGACTGTAACTCGTGCGCGTTGGCGGTATCAGCTAGGATTGGCGTCAGCACTCCATTATAGAGGGCAGAGCGCAAAGTAGGTGACTCGATGGGGAAGAGTGTCTCGACACGGGTATTCAGGTTGCGCTGCATCAAATCCGCACTTCCCAGATACACTTCTTCCTCGCCATTGTTGCCGAAGTAGTAGATGCGGCTATGCTCCAGGAAGCGTCCCACCAGGCTTCTCACGTGAATATTTTCACTGATACCGGCGACCCCTGGACGCAGACAACACATGCCACGAATAATCAAGTCTATATTCACACCGGCCTGTGACGCACGATACAGAAGTTGTACCATTTCAGGATCGGTTAGTGCATTCATTTTGAAGATGAGGCGTCCGTTACCATATTGCTCGTGAAGGCATACCTCACGCTCTATGTGCTCCACAAACTTGGGGCGTAGTCTAGTGGGGGCAACTAATAGTTTCTTATAGCTGGTTCGACGCGAGTAGCCTGTGAGTGTGTTGAAAAGATTGGTCACATCTAAACCGATGTCGGAATTGCTGGTGAAGAAGCCCAGGTCTTCGTAAATCCTTGCGGTAGTAGCATTGTAATTGCCCGTTCCCAGGTGAATGTAACGGCGCAGACCATGCTCCTCTTTGCGCACAACAAGGGCAACCTTAGCATGCGTTTTCAGCCCGATCAGCCCATAAACGACGTGTACACCTGCATGCTCCAACTCTCGCGCCCATACGATATTGTTCTCCTCATCGAACCGCGCCTTCAACTCGACGAGGACGGCAACCTGCTTTCCATTCTCAACCGCCTTAAGCAGCGCTTTGACGATAGGCGAATTAGAACCAACGCGATATAATGTTTGCTTGATTGCCAACACCTGCGGGTCTTCCGCGGCCGCACAGATGAAATCAACAACCGGATTGAAGCTATCATAAGGCAAATGCAGCAAGAGATCATGCTTCTGAATATTTTCAAATAGATCGGCCTCTTTGTGAAAGAACGAGGGCGTACGCGGCACAAAGGGCGGATCTTTCAACTCTGGTCGCTCAATAGAGTACAATTCCATCACATCGCCCATGCCAAGAGGTCCATCAATCACCGAAAGGTCGTTCGACGTGATTTCCAGGTTGTCGAGCAGCAGGCTACGGATGCGCTGCGGCATGGATGGATTAACTGCCAGATCAACCACCACGCCGAAACGACGTTCGCGCACCTCTTGCTCGATATATTCCAGAAGATCTGAGGCATCATCCTCTTGCAGTTCAATATCAGCATCGCGCAGAACCCTGAATGGGTACGACTCCCACACTTCATAGCCAGGAAAGAGAATGCTGAGATTTGCCGCGATAATCTGCTCCATCCAGACGAACGCGATAGCGGATGGCTCATCCGATTGGACAGGAACAGGAACTAAGCGTGGAAGCGAAGGGGGTATCTTCACACGAGCAAACAGCTCACTTTGCGCTGCATCAGTAATCACAACCGCGAGATTGAGACTCAAATTTGAAATGTGTGGAAAGGGATGTCCGGGATCAACTGCGAGCGGTGTCAAAACAGGAAACACCTCATTTTCAAAGTAGGCGCTCATAGCATCGCGTTGTTGTTCATTCAACTGCTCGTAGTCAAGGACGTGAATATGCTGTTGCGCCAGGAGCGGTACCAGTGTAGTACGCCAATACTCACGAACCTCTTGCACCAGTGGTGCGAGACACTTGCGAATGGCGATAAGCTGCTGCTCCGCCGTGCGTCCATCCGGGCTACGCAGCGTCTTGCTCGACGCAACCTGATCTTTGATACCGGCGAGACGAATCATAATGAACTCATCGAGGTTAGTCTCAAAAATTGAGAGAAACTTTATGCGTTCAAGCAAAGGATGGCGCTCATTCTGCACCTCTTCAAACACGCGTCGATTGAATTCAATCCAACTCAGTTCTCGGTTAATATACAGATCGGGTCGCTCCAATTGAGAAGTGGGTATATCAAGTTGCATAATTTCGCCCGCCTATCCTATGAGTCTTCAATAGCAAGCCTTCTGTAGCACATGTTAGCACATTGTAACATCCACTTCTACAATGGTCAAAAAGACGGTTAGCTTCTAATAGAAAGAAACACAGCGTAAGCTTACGCCCACACCATGTTTCTCTTATATACCGAACGTTTTTGTTACGCACTAACCTCGAAGACACGGTTGCCCCAGTTAACGGTCGAGTTACCGTTATTGGGGATATACTGTGTCGCGAACCAAATGTTGTTGCTGTTCGGGTCGAGTTGTCCCGCTGAATAGTCACCCCAGCGGCAAATGCCCTGCACTTTTGGTGTACAGGTAAAGCCGTTGTCAGAAGTAACACCGGCACCTGCGATCTGGACTGAACCGAAGTTGGCACTTCCAGCCGTCTTCACAGCATAGGCCGCACTTGGATAAGTGTTGGGGCCTGTCACTGAGAAAGTCATCGCAGTGGTGCCATCCGCGCTCTGCTCGATGTGCGGATAGAGCAGGAAGTTCCCCTGAGAGGCAATGTAGCCCTGCGCACTAACTTTGGTGGAGCCACTTATCACCGAACCAGAAAGTTTCGGCGAAACCTGGAACCACGCATTACCATCACGCGCGCTCGTGTCGCCAGGAATAGTGATGGAGGTATTCAGGGCACCCACAAGATGCCCGTTGATGTACTGCACCTCTTGCATCGCATCGAAGTCAGGGTTCAGAAGACCAGTCGTTGCCTGACCGATACGGAAATTGTAGCCAACGGGAGTCTGTGCATTCACAGGGAAGCCATACGCCTCGCTGCTGATAACTGTGGAGGACAGGTTGGGTGTACCGACGCCCGTTGTGACCGCCTGGCGATTGGTGATCGCCCACACACCTATGCGGTTGTCAAAGGTGCTATTGGGGTCAAGCGAGTTCATGAAGTACTCAGCATTTGCGTTGCCATGAGTGACTGCTGGCTGAACGTGATATGCAATCGTGCCAGCAATGCTCAGGCTTCCGAAACGGACATAGTTGGCAGTTGCGCTAGACTCAAGCTGGGATTTCGAGACGACATAGATTTCTGAGCCATTGGTGTTGCCAGCATTAGTAATTGGGAATTCCTGACCACTCAGATAGAGGTTGTACTGGTCAATACCAAGGATAGTGTAGTCCGGGAAGCAGGGACAGTTCGCATCGTTCACACCATTTCCCCCGGCATTGGTCGTATCGATGTTATAGAGGGTCCACTTGGTCAATGGATTTCCAGAGGTGTTTACAGCAACGTGGATGCTTGAACTTTGCACACCTGAAACCGAGCCATTGTCATAGGACCAGATGACCAGGAACCATGTGTTCGTCGCCTTGTCATAATAGGCGCGAGGATCACTGGTGGTAGTGCCATTAACAAATGCGCTTGGTTCGCCAACGAAATTAGCGATGTTGACAGGCCCTGCAACGATGGAGCCACTTGTGTTGTAAATGATGAATGCCTCATTGACAGCGTTCATTACGTAGCCATTGCCGACAGCTAGAGCTTCATCGGGCGGCTCTACGTTGAACTGATTAACGCTTCTGCTTTGAATTGCATTCACACCATCAAAATTTTGTAGTAAACGTCCCGCCGCGAATGGTACACCCTTCGCGCTTGGTCTGCCTACGCTGCTTGCATGTGCCGAAACACCCGCTTTAGGAACTGTACGCATGGGAACGACTTTACCATCTTGCGATTGAGTCGCACTCGGTCCTGTTTTCGTGAGATCGCCTGTTCCTGCAACCTTGATCGAGCCTTTTGATGATGTATATGTCGTGGCTGATCCGGCTGCTTGAGCAGTTTGCCTGCCGCCAAAAGCCCCATAGAAGGCAAACGCTCCTATAAGAATTGATAGGGCAGCAAATGAGAAAACTGTGCTCACCTTTGAGCGAGAGGAGAAGCGCATGAAATTGGCCTCACTTTCACTAAAACGACAGAGAAGATTGAAAAACCCTTTGAAAAAGGGCGTCTGACGCACCCCTACATCAGACAATGGACAAAACACAAAGTGAAAAGTTGGTGTCCATCGACAAGTATACCTTATCGAAGTATATATATGGAAGTGAAAACAGCCTCAATTTAAGCAATTATAGTGAGTGTTTGTTGTAATCAAATATGGAACCCTTAGGTATCGGTGTTCCACTTATAGAGAAGACCTGGCGTCTGCTAGCGAGTATACATCACCCAGATTGGTTTATGAAAGAGTATCTATTAGCAGCAACCAGACTACCTTTTGATAAGATAGCCTGGCTGCTGTGAAAAGCGCGTGGCCTACTCTGCTTTATAAAGCTAGAAGCTAGAGCTTTGGCACCAGGGTGGACGCGATTGGCGAGCCCAAACCAGTGGCAGCATCCCAGCCCTTTTGCGCACTGTAACCAGTGATGCGAAGACTGCCATCGAGGTAGTAGAACGAGTTGTTACCAGCGATAATATCATGGAATGTTGTAGCATAAGATGTTTTACTTACACCATAGACGAGAGGGTTCAAGAACCCGATACGATGACCATGATACTGGTTAGCAAGAGCGACCATACCTGCCCATTGTGGGGACCCTGCGCTGGTTCCACCAAACAGAGAGAATTTGCCGTTATAATCGACGAGCACACCGCCATTCACAGCCGCATTGTATGCAACATCGGGCACACCACGAGCTGAGGTGGTGTTGAAGCCCTTCTGATAGTTGGGGCGTTTAAAGATGGTGCTATAACCGCCGCCACTGCCAATAGTATAAGGTGTACCCAGGTCTGTCTCATTCCAGGTAATCTCGGTCTTGTAATTGCCGTAGGTACCGGCAAACAATTGTGTCCCACCAACACCCGTTGCGTAGTTATCCGATGCGGGATAAGAGACACTCAGGAAGAAAGAGGTGCCATCACAGGTTGGCTGAGCCGCACCCTGGTCGCCGGAAGAAGCCAAAATCGTAATGCCTTTAGCAGCAGCGTTGATAAACGTCTGATGATCCTCCGCCAGTAAAGTTGGATCGACGCAGCTCTCACCTTCCCCAAAGCTCTGAGAAATGACGCTGCCGAGATTTTTATCAACGGCATACTTCGTCACGCCAAAGAGGTCGGCATCCTGGTTGGACGGTGCAAGCACGAGATCGATGGTGGCGGCGGGAGCAATTGCATGCGCCCACTCAACGTCCAATGTGATCTCTTGTGACCAACCGACCTGATTTGGATCATTTGGGTTGAAAGGAGTGAGGCCGGATGGCGCAATAATATTGAGAGTAGGATCTGAAAGACCAAAGGTGGTATCGAATGTGTGCAGGTCCGACTGAATTGTTGGGCTTTGGAATGCATCAACGATGACAATGGTCTGATTTTTACCCTTGATACCGGCCTGATAAAGCGAATTGAAAGAATATGCTTTAGCAATTTGTTGAGGTGAATAACAGCGGAAAGGTGCGTTCGGAAGTTGGCATGTAAATAGCAGCTTGTCCGGGTTAGCTGCGGCCTTCGTGGTAAGCCGACTCTTGGGGGTAACTCTGATGGCATGTTTCACCACAGCATGATTGGCGGCTCGTGCTGCCGTGCCATTGTGCCAAAACGCGATACCACTAATGAGGGCGAGCAGCGTGAAGACAGTGACAGCCACCCCCAATAGACCTAGTGGGTGTTTAAGATTTCTCACATAGAACTCCTTCTGACGGTATTGGTAAGCTTTTAACTCACTTCATAGATATTACGAAACGCTTCTGCATTAGATAGAATAAAGTAATGACAAGTGTCTAAGTAGGAGGGAAATGGTTAAGTGTTGGTTGAGATTGACCAAAGCATGTGAATGTTTCTATTTATCATGTGTTATACAGAGAGCAACGCGGCTGAAAGTAACTTTACGTGAAGAGTAGTCTCATTTTGAGAGTAGCCTAAGTGTCGCATACGCACAAATCGTCTTGACACTAGGGAAGCCCCTGATGTATTATCGTCAGGTGAGGGTATTCAACTCTTACAACGTGTATTACATTTTTGTTAGGAAAAACATTGGGCGGTTGCTGAAATTGGTAGACAGGGCAGACTTAGGATCTGTTGGTGATGAACCGTGAGAGTTCGAGTCTCTCACCGCCCACCATTTCACATGTATGTAGTACAGGGTATTTCACGCAATTTTGCGGGAGTGGCTCAGTGGTAGAGCATCTCCTTGCCAAGGAGAAAGTCGCGGGTTCGATCCCCGTCTCCCGCTTCAATCTTGCCTGAATGGAGAGTGACCAGTAGGGTTTATTTTCATACAGGATAAGCACATATGCGGCCCACACAGGACATAGATCACTTGAGAACATTACGCGTTACAGGCACTTAAGACTATCGACTTGAATGGCCCTTGTAGTCTATGGGTGGTAAGGAATACCTCTCTGTGCTTTCCTGTTTCTATAGTAGTACTATACATGAATAAAGAGGCGCGGTACGTTAGCATATACCACGCTAGAATAGCAAATAGACATTGTACAGAGTCAACGCAGCGGTGCTACGTTGGACAGCGGAGGAATCGTGAAGGTCTCGGTCGAAAAGTTGCCAACCAGTGAGGCCGTCCTTGATGTAGAAGTGACCTGGGACGAAATGCAGAAAGCCTCAGACAAGGCATATCGCAAGCTGGTGCAAAAGGTTGATGTGCAGGGTTTCCGTAGAGGCAAAGCCCCTCGCACTATACTGGAACGCAAAGTAGGCAAAGAGTATATTTATCAAGAAGGTCTGGACGATCTCATTACAGAGACGTATCGTAGTGCGCTAAAAGAGCATGACCTTACTCCTATTACACAACCGAAGTTAGATGCGCCCGTCTTCGAGATGGAGCAGCCCTATCACTTTAGTCTCACGGTGCCGGTAGTTACTCCCCCTGTGCTAGGTGATTACAAATCACTCCACTTCGAGCGTCCCGAAGCAGAGGTCACGTCAGAAGAGGTCGAAAAGGAGCTTGAGTCGCTGCGCAGCCGTCAGACAGAGTGGACGGAAGTCGAGCGACCTGCCGCTTACAACGACCGCGTCACAGTCGATCTCAAGCTGACATCTGGCGATCAGCAGATCTCTGATTTGAAGGACAATCCCTTTGAGTTGACGAATGATCGCGTCGGTCTGTTTACAGGCATGGATGAGCAGGTTGTCGGCATGCAGTCGGGTGAGAGCAAGGCATTCTCGACCACCATTCCTGAAGACTACTCAAACGAGAAGTTGCGTGGCAAACAAGCCGACTTCTCAGTAACGCTTCATAAGGTAGAGGAAAAACATCAACCAGAGCTTGATGACGCGTTCGCCGAGAAGGTGAGTACTGGTCAATACACCACACTCGAAGATCTGCGCAAGGCTGTTAGCGACAGTATTCTTGAGAATAAGAAGCGCAGTATCCGCGACGAATTACGCGAGCAGGTTGTCAACGCAGTGATTGAGCAGTCACAAATCACGCTGCACCCTCTACTTATCGACGAAGAGGCAGAAGAGATGCTTCATCAGATGTCTCACATGCTGGAGCGGCAGGGTCTCTCGATGGACCAGTACTTCAGGATGACGCGTAAGACACAAGAAGAGTACTTGCAAGACGTTCGACCGGACGCAGAAAACCGCGTCAAGCGTCAACTAGTACTGGACGAGGTGGCGCGCACCGAAGGAATCAGCGTTGAACCAGAGGAGCTTGAGGCTCTGTTCAATGCTTACACACAAGCAGGACAAGAATTGCCGCGCACCGAGAATCAAATACGTGCACTCTTCATTAGTTATCGACGTGAGAAAGCCATTACACAGCTTGTAGAAATGACAACGGATCCTGATCCCGACGTGGCATTGGAGAAAGAGGCGAGCGAGGAAAATGCCGAGGCGGCTGCCCTGGCTGGTGACGACGCCGTTTCTGAGACAATAGCAGAGGCGACACAAGCGACAGACGAAATAGAGCGATCAACCGAAATAGTAGGGCATGAGGAGTCCACAGCACCTCAACCCAGCGAGCCGACGACAGAGACACAAATGACCTGAATGTAGGAGCGACGATGTTGCGCTGACACAAATAGTCAGTGTCTAAAGTGGCTAAAACGTCAAAATAGGGTGTCGACCGGGCAAAACATGTAGCGACACCCTCAAAGGGAAAAGGTGACAGACGTGGCAAACTCGAAGAATGTACGAACAACGTATCGTTGCTCATTTTGTGGTAAGAGCCAGGACCAGGTGCAGCGGCTTATCGCGGGCCCCGGTGGTGTCTACATTTGTGATGAATGTATCGACTTGTGTCGAGAAATCATTGAAGAGGAGCAGGCAACGGTTGCCAAGCCGCGCTTGCAGGCAGGGAAGATACCGGCTCCAAAGAAGATTTATGAGCAACTGAGCCAATACGTGATCGGACAAGAGCGGGCTAAAAAGACACTGTCGGTCGCGGTATACAACCATTATAAGCGCATTGGCGTAGGGATGCAGATCGACGATGTAGAGCTGGGCAAGAGCAATATTCTTATGATTGGCCCAACTGGATGTGGTAAGACCTTGCTTGCCCAAACACTTGCAAAGGTGTTGGACGTGCCATTTTGCATCGCTGACGCAACAGCTTTGACAGAAGCAGGGTATGTTGGCGAAGATGTTGAGAACATTTTATTACGGCTCATTCAAACAGCGGATTTCGACGTAGCACGTGCCGAACGTGGCATTGTCTATATCGACGAGATCGACAAGATCGCGCGTAAATCTGATAATCCCTCAATTACACGCGACGTATCAGGTGAGGGCGTACAACAAGCATTGCTCAAGATCATCGAGGGAACTATAGCCAACGTTCCTCCACAAGGTGGTCGCAAGCATCCCCATCAGGATTTTATACAGATAAACACTGCAAACATTCTCTTTATCTGCGGTGGTGCCTTCGAAGGTCTCGATAAGATCGTCGAGCACCGACTCGGCAGCAGTAAGACCATGGGCTTCCGCTCAGCAAAGCCAAAAGAGACTTCAGATGAGGAGAACAAAGAGTCCATTCTGGGACAACTTATTCCCGATGATCTGCTCAAGTATGGCCTTATTCCAGAGTTTATCGGACGATTGCCCGTACATGTCTCGCTGGACAGCTTGAACAGAGAAGCGTTAATTCGTATTTTGACCGAGCCGAAGAACGCGATAGTCAAACAGTACCAGAAGTTTTTACAACTTGATCGCGTAGAGTTAGTTTTCACAAACGATGCTCTTGATGCCGCAGCCGAGAGCGCCTTGAAGCAACGCACAGGAGCGCGTGGACTGCGCAGCATCGTAGAGGATGTGTTGCTCGATGTGATGTATGAGATACCATCCCGTGGAGATGTCAAAAAGGTCATTATCAACGGAGATGTGATTACCGAACACCACAAACCGCTGCTTGTTACGCGGAGCGACCGAACTGCCTATTCTGAAGATGAGTCTGCATAACGCAGACTCATCTTCATTTACAAGTCGTTACACAACCATAATGGAAAGTAGTTAGCGAAGTCATCAGGAAAGACGGGCCAGAACAGATGAGTGATTCGGAACGCCAGGACATTATACAACGTGCGAGAGATGTGAACGAGGTATATCCCCTTGTGGCGTTGAAGAATGTCGTCGTGTTTCCACATAACAGCCACGCTCTGCCCATTGGCCGTGAAAAGATGGTGCGTGCGATTGAAGAGGCGATGATGCGACCAGAACGCACCCTCATCGCGGCGACACAGCACAACGCAGAGATTGCTGACCCTCAAGCTCAGGATATCTACACTATCGGCACACTTGTTGAAGTTTCTTCAATGCAACGGCAGCAAGATGGTAGCATGCAGGTGCTTGTACGGGGCATACAGCGTATACAGCTCATGGAGTTCATCGATAACGAACCATTTCTACGCGTCAAGGTAACTTCATTGCAGGAGCCACAACACAAGGGTCCCCAGGCAGACGCGCTTATACGCCATGCAACCAATCTTTTCGAGCGATACGCACAGCTTAATCGTCGCTTCTCGGCGGAAGACATCAATTCAATTGTCGCACTCAAAACGCTACCGCGTCTCTCTGACACTCTCGCGGCCCACTTTGTCACCGACATGCAGCAACAGCAGGACCTGCTAGAGACGCTCGACCCAATGGAACGCCTTGAAAAAATCTGTGTGATCATCGGTAACGAGATCGAGATACTGGAACTTGAAACCACTATCCGCAGCCGTGTCCGTTCGCAGGTAGATCGTTCGCAAAAAGAGTTTTATCTACGGGAGCAGCTGCGAGCCATCCAGGAAGAACTAGGGATGGAGACATCTACCGAGGCCAACGAACTACGTGAGAAACTCAAAGAGAAAACCTTGCCATCTGAGATCGCGACCAGGGTTCGTAAAGAGATCGACCGCCTGGAGCGTACTCCATCGCAGTCAGCCGAGGTCGCCGTAATGCGCTCCTACATCGACTGGATACTCGCCCTGCCCTGGAATGATCGTACTCAGGACCGCTTCGATCTCGAAGAAACAAGACGCATTCTTGATGAAGATCACTACGGATTAGAAGGAATTAAAGAGCGCGTCATTGAGTTTCTAGCAGTTCGTCAACTGCGACAACAGCTGCTAAAGCGCCGGACACAGGGTGGACAGTTGGTGAAAAGCGAGAGCCAGGGTCAGATTTTATGCTTCATTGGCCCTCCTGGAGTCGGTAAAACGTCGCTAGGCCAATCAATTGCACGAGCGCTAGGTCGCAAATTTGCGCGTATCTCTCTGGGAGGCGTTCATGATGAGGCGGAGATACGAGGGCATCGACGAACTTACGTGGGCGCATTGCCGGGTCGTATCATTCAGAGTATGAAGACGGTAGGAGTACGTAACCCAGTCTTTCTACTTGACGAAATTGACAAATTATCGTCCGAGTATCGCGGCGATCCTGCCGCTGCACTGCTGGAGGTACTCGACCCTGAGCAAAATAGTACCTTTGTAGATCACTACCTGGAGGTCCCCTTCGACCTCTCCGAGGTATTCTTCATTTGTACAGGCAATGTAAAGTATCAGATTCCACGACCACTCGCCGACCGTATGGATATCATTGATCTGCCGGGCTACATACTTGAAGAGAAGGTGAACATTGGTTCACGCCATCTCTTGCCCAAGGTACTCAACGAGCATGGCTTAGCGCCAGAACAGGTCAAGATACCACAAACCACACTACAACACATTGTTACCGACTACACTCGTGAGGCTGGAGTACGCAATCTCGAACGACAGCTAGCAACGATTTGTCGTAAGGCGGCGCGACGCGTTTTAGAAAAACCGAACACACATCTACGCCTCACAGCGAATAGTCTTGAGCAATACCTGGGGGCACCACGCTATAGCAGCGCGCCTCCTGTACAACAGTCGCAGATTGGTTCCGCTATGGGACTGGCGGTGACAGAGAACGGGGGCATCCTGCTTCCAGTCGAGGTCGTCACAATGGTGGGCAAGGGAGAACTGCTCGTGACGGGTCAACTTGGCGAAGTAATGCATGAGTCGGCGCGCGCCGCACTCTCTTATATTCGCACACGTGCAGAAGAACTTCAAATCGACCCTAACTTCCAGGATAACACCGATCTTCATATTCATTTGCCCGAAAACGCAATCCCTAAAGATGGTCCATCCGCAGGAATCACTATTGCCACTGCTCTTGTCTCGGCACTAACGCGACGACCCGTGCGCAGTAATCTTGCGATGACTGGCGAAATAACGCTTCTGGGCAACGTCCTAGCTGTTGGCGGCCTGAAAGAGAAAGTGTTAGCCGCGCATCAGGCCAATATCACTCACCTGATTGTTCCAGAAGAGAACAAAAAAGACCTTGCCGAGATACCTGCCAAAATACGTCAGCGTGTTCAATTTACGCTTGTAGCCACCATGGACCAGGTGATCGAGTCTGCACTGCTTGAATATCCCTCCACCATAGATGAGCGGGAAGCGAATCAGCGGAAAGAGTATGATCGTTCTCCTGTACGCCTGAATGAGCATCTGCCTTCTCCTCGTGAGCAGGTTACGCGACGCACAAGTATCGTCGCCAATGAGCAACGAGAGAAAGATGAAAACGAGTCGTCTACGTTCATAATACCGCCAGTAGATCACCATACTCATGAGTCGCAACAACAGGCCCAAGCAAAGCACGACGACATAGCACAATGATCAAATATTGGATAACTACGCTCTTTATTCGTTCTAATAAATAGAAACTTGCCTCAAATAATTATTCTCGAGTTAACTAACACAACTTTCTGCCATATACTACGTAGAGATTCATAGGGTTACTTACAGAAAGATATAGACACCAATAACTTCTCGATCTAGCGTTTTACAGTAGAGGAAAGGTACAACGCTACTCGCTGCAATAATTTTAATATATGTTAAGAGAGGACAAAGTCATGAGTTATCAAGGACAGGACCCCAACCAGCAGAGACAGAATCCAGATGCAGGTCAATATGGTGGTTACAATCCCACGCCACAGCCCGCCGATCCCTATAGTGGACAACAATACGGGCAACAGGGTGGCTACGGCGGCTATGGACAGCAGCAGAGCGGTTACGGACAGCCCGACAACGGTCAACAGCAGCAGAGCAGTTACGGACAGCCGGGTTACGGACAGCCGGGTTACGGACAGCCGGGTTACGGCCAACAGCAACAATACGGGGGCTATCAGCAGCCGGGTTACGGCCAACAACAGCAACAGCAACAGTATGGAAGTTACCAGCAGCCCAGCTATGGACAGCCAGGTTATGGTCAACAACCGTATGGCGGTACGGCTTCTACAGCAGCAGGAGGCAGTACGTTAAACATGCAGCCGAATGTTGCGGCGCTCTTAAGTTACTTACTCGTCCCATTTCTTCCAATTGGTGCTCTTATCATTTTTGTAATGGAAAAACGGAACCGTTTTATTCGCTTCCATGCAATGCAGTCGCTTATTCTGGGCGGTACTATGATTGTGCTATCAATTGTCGAAAGAGTCCTTTTATATATTCCCCTGCTAGGATTTATAGTCGGATGTCTGTACTCGCTGCTCGTTCTTGCTGTACTGGTTCTTTACATTATCATGATGGTGCAAGCGTTTCAGGGCAAAATGTTCAAACTACCAGTTATTGGTGACTATGCCGAAAAGTACGCAAATCAGGGTGTTGTGTAAGATTTTTGATACAGAATGGAACAGCAAGGTCCTGGTATGCAATGCATACCAGGACCTTGCTGTTCCATTCTGTATCAAAAATAAAAAACCCACCCATGTGGGTGGGTGAGATGGCGACGTCTTATTTTCCCGTGGGGCTACCCCCAGAGTATCGTGAGAGCTGAAGAGCTTAACTTCCGTGTTCGGGATGGGAACGGGTGTACCCTCTTCGCTATAGTCACCAGCTCACCTGCACATACAGGTGGATCTCTTAACAGGATGCATAATATCATAGATAGTGTGACTTGTCAACGCTTTTTTTGAGCATTACAAATTTTTAGTATGATGATCATCACTCACATACAAGATGCGCTGCAGCAGCGCATCTTGTATGTGAGTGGGGTTTCTGTTGCCTGAGAGGGATAGGTGGGCCCATTGAGTAAATGTTCGAGGGGGAGAATAGGGGTGTTTCTGCCTGGTCTGTTTGTACCTTTGAAACTTACTTTTACGTTGGAACGTCATTAGAAGTACAGTAGTACACTTTGTTTATTGTCTGCGTGAGATGGAGTATAATCATGGCCGAAACAAGAAAACAAATTTCCATAGAAACGACTCATAGAGAGAAAACTATTCTTGTAGTAGAGGATGATGCAGAAATTGCTGCAATGCTTACTCAAACTATTTTAGAAGAGACGCGCCACAAAGCTTTACTGGCTTCCAATGGTCTTGAAGCCTTAGATATAATTAAAGCTGTGAAGCCAGACCTACTTATTCTAAACTATAGGTTGCCTCGTATGAGTGGCATCGAATTCTACGACAAGGTTTCCAGTGAGGAAGAACCTATTCCTACTATTATGGTGAGTGCAAATTTACCGCGACAGGAAATTGCTCAACGCAAAATTGTTAGTATACACAAACCATTTGAATTAGATGAACTCCTGAACACAATTGAGAAGTTACTAGTTTAATCCAACCTTTTGGCGGCCTCTCGTGTCCACTCCCCTATCCACGGACTGCGTGCGAGTGAGATACAAGCCCTTTCCGTTGTACGGGATGGGTACCTGACTGCATGATATACTGTGTGAAGAGACCTCTTGTACAACTCGGACATGTACTTCAACAACCGTTGAAGGCAAAGTGAGAAGAGGATATGAAAGAGCATGAAACCTAGGCGACAGGTGTATATCGCAACGAAGGAGCGCATAGTATGGGATTTGATCAATATCACGAGCCAGCGAACGAACTGACACAAGAAACCCGAACCTTTGCCCGCATGATTGCTTCTCTGGGAGAAGAGACAGAAGCTATCAACTGGTATGAGCAGCGCATATCAGTTGAGCAAAATGCCCTGGCGCGAGCAATCATGGAAAACGCCCAGGAGGAAGAATTCAAGCACTTCGGCATGGATCTCGAATTCTTGCTGCGCCAGAAGCCCAAATGGAGAATCGCATTGCAGAATATTTTGTTCAAAGAAGGCAATATCGTCGAACATGGTGAGGACGCAGAAAAGGCCGAGGAGCATGTAGGTGATAGTTAATTAAAGTAACTTCATTTCAGAAAATATGTTCCTCACCTAAAGAGGCTGTTGACGAGCTATACCCGTCAACAGCCTCTTTAGGTGAGGAAGAGTTAAGGAAAGCACTTCCCCATGTTAACGGTAAAGCTCAGGGTCAATCTGATTAATTTTTATCAGCATCCCATCGGCATCTTCAAGCTGGAGCTGATAGCCAAATCCTTCATCACCTACTGGACGCACGATAGTCATACCAGCCTCACGTAGCTTTTTCTCTAAATCCTCCAAGGAGGCAGAATACTCAAAGTTGAGTTCAACCTTGCCTTCATTCTGCTCAGGATTGGCTGGATGAGCCAGTAAGCCTAGTTCAGTGTTACCAAAACGGAGTAAAGCCCAATCGCCATCACGACTCCCATTTAGAACAGTTGCACCAAGCTTGCTATAGAAGTCCAATGCCTTCTCCATATTATCTACATGAAGCATTGGTTGTAAGTTTACTACGGTTTTTTCTTGCGTTTGATGCATCTGCACTTCCCCGCTCTCTTGCTCCGTCGTGTGTGCTAAATAAGCAGTAAACACGCTCTCGACTAAATCAGAGAGAGAAAGCTGCTCATCAACAGAACGATGCTTCATCTGTTTGATCGTGCTAGGAGTAAGGTACACATTAAACTGTTGTTTTTCTTCCTTCATCTTTGCTTCCTTTATGCTATAATACTAGTATGCTAACTAGTTAGCATACTAGTATTATAGCGTTCTAATTTAAGGTTGTCAATAGAAAGCTTGTTGCCCTTGCGATGCACTAGCAAGACGCGCATACCTTTATCTACGTCACCCAGGCGCAAGCTAACCAACCGCACAAAGGTAGCAGTTCGAGATCATCAACATAAGTGACGAAACCCCTCAAAACGATGTTATAATTAGTAGAAAGAATATTAGAGAAGCAATGCCAGCTAAAATTAGACAACTCAAAGGGCTTCTATCTAAAGCGGGTTTCATTCAACGACCAGCAAAAGGAAGTCATACAATGTGGGTACACCCCCGACTTCCCGAAATGCCTGTAGTTATTTCAGGCGAGGACGGAAACGATGCACAGAAATATCAAGTTAGAGACGTTGAGGCAGCATTAAAGGAACTAAGAGAGAGATCATGAAACCTGAACACTATTCTTTACTCATCCAATGGGATGAAGAAGACAACATCTACGTTGTCACTGTACCAGAACTTCCAGGATGCAAAACACATGGGAAAACGTATGATGAAGCAATCAAGAACGCGCTCGAAGTCATCGAACTGTGGCTTGAAACGGCGAAAGATTTAGGCTGGCCTATTCCCGCCCCCAAAGTCGCAGCTTAATAAAGCAAGCAGGCAGGCAGGCAGTGAAAAGGGGGCAGAATAAAAGCACTAGACTTGCACATCAAAAAGCAGATGAGAGTGAAGGCACAGCCAAATTAACTGTGCCTTTATGGGAAAAACTATTCGGTCCAGTATCCAGTACCATATTCCCCTTTATCGCCAACACCTTTCGCTCTCAACGGTGAATGTTGCTCATGCGACTTTTGTAGCTGTTGTGTCGAGAGCAAAGCGCAGTGGTCGGTCATTTTCACAGTGCAAAAAGAGATTATTCATGCCGTTTTGAAATTTCATGTTGCATGATGTCCCACCGTACGATCACAAAAGACGGTCATAATCTGCATGTGTTCCAATAAAATCCCAATAAATAGTGTCTCCCTTCCATATACCTATAACTCGATAGCTTTTATTTACTCGTACAGAATACCAGGATTTCTCCTTATTAACGCACTTAAAGTGAAGGCTTGGATAACTCGGATTTACTTTGAAAATGCGATAAGCATCTATTGCCTGTTTTTGCACATTTTGTGGTAGCTGAGCAAATAACGCGCTAAACCTTTTTGTTCGTATATTTCTCACTCAACAGCAAAGCCACCTTCTTCAAATTCTCCTAACACAAGTTGCTGCTCCACTTCTTCGGCGAGTCGGTTCAACCCAGCTTGCACATTAGGCTGAGCAAACAAGGCATCCCATTCCAGTTCTTCTTCCTCAGTCCAATCTTCACCGATCTTTGGCAATGAGATAGAGCGAAGATATTTTGTATGATTCTCTCGTATGATAGAATCTGCTTCGGCTACTGCTGCTATCTCATCTAATGTTATACAATTAGTATGAAATGTACTAGCCTGCATAGATGAAAGATGAACGTAGACATAGCCATTCTTATTTAAGGTGAAGGTAGCACTCATCTTTGTGTTTCTCTTTCCTCATTTGCTTTGGGAGCATTATAGTTGTCTAAACCTACTTGTAGAGCTTTGATAATCTCCGGTACTAATTGCGGAGCTACAACTAACTTGCTAACACATTCAAATCGAACAGGGCCTGCTTGGAGCAGATACTCCCTGTTTGCTTCGGGCGAACCTACAAATGGAGGAATATGCGTTTCAAAGAAAAAAAGGGTGATCTCATGTTGTCCAGGTTGAACAATCACATTGTGGACATACTGATTATGTATATTTTCAGAAACATGCACAGCTACAGGAAGCGTAACACCTTGTAATGACTGACCTTCTTGCTCTTCTTCACTCATGAATGTCTCTTTCTTAACAATGGTATTAGTTATTCTAACTATAAATCATATCGGAAAAAATAGCAATACTACAATCTCTACAATACTTACTAACACATAAGCCACCTTCCGCATACTATTAGAATGAGATGAACATACGATTACTATAATCTGCCTTTAACACACAGATATTATAACAGCGATTAAACTCATCGAGGTAGATGTAAGGAAAGGCTTGCATCTACCTATCTCCAATCTTACCTCTCTACTCAGTCCAATAACCTGTACCGTACTCTCCATTATCACCCTCTTTTTTCGCCCTCAATGGTGAGTGTTGCTCATGCGATTTTTGTAACTGTTGCGTTGAGAGTGACGCATAATGGTCTGTCATCTTCAGAGAAGTATGCCCTAGTTGACGACGAACATCTAAGGGACTACGACCATTAGCCAATTGGGTTGTCGCCATATATCTTCGACATTGATGAGCAGACACCTTTTTACCATCTATGCCCGTCCTCTTCTTCAACCGCTTAAAAAGCATTGAAACACCCCATCTAGTAAGTGGTTCACCCTCATCTGATAAGAATACCGCATCCTCTTAGCTCAATATCACGCTAACCCTGATATCTTTTATGTCGTCAAGCAAGATGATATGATTGTAGGCTATGTGGGATTGTTCCCGCTTAGGCAAGAGGCTATAGATCAAATCATGTCAGGGATGGAAGAAGCAAGGTTTAGAACTGGTATACTCAGTCCTGAGAACTGTAGTGCCCCCCTGGGATTGGACACCTGGCAAAGTGAAAACCAGAGTGTATACTATCGGCAATAAGGGGGTACATGATGACACACCGACGGAAATTTACAGCGGAGTTCAAAGCACAAGTCGTCC